>Ga0265300_10001842_pt1 | contig 19237 bp, 10 predicted proteins | sample AusTroGonzalo_MG_FD_193482 | JGI IMG/M metagenome (GOLD analysis project Ga0265300, IMG submission 193482) | Bovine rumen microbial communities from tropical cattle in Woodstock, Queensland, Australia - Gonzalo_03 | ecosystem: Host-associated > Mammals > Digestive system > Stomach > Rumen ...
CGATGCGCATATAGGCGAAACGGAACAGCCAGTCTTGTCGCTCGGCGATAATCCTCTCGAGTTCCTTGAGTAGCTGTTCTGTTTCTTCGCTCATTGCTTTTTGATTAGATGACTTTCTATATATCAAGACGAAGAAGTTTGAAAATAGATTTAATCATCATCATTTTTTTTCTTCTTGAGGGGTATGGCCTTCCATCCGTTCACAGAATCCTTGTCGTTCTTGCGCTTTATTTTCACATCTTTCAGTATGATGACCGTATCCCTTCTTGTGGTGTCTGAACCAGTCAATATGTTTGGGTCGCTTTTCTTTTCGTATTTTTTTATCTTGGCAACGATACTGTCGGGCAGGAATTTGATCTTGCTTTTTGTGGTAATTGCCAGCACGCCATACTTGCCTTTGTCGCCATAGGCGGCTGTTGCTGCTGAGTCTTTCAGAACCTTAATGTCGGTGATGTCCGTACGGAGTGATCCAAAAAGATAACTAATGATGTCAGAGGTGCTCTTCGCATTCGAGGTAGGTATCTTATTATCCAGCACTGTGCCATCAACCACGATGAGGGGTGCTCTGTCTTTGTTGTCATCTTCCTTAGCGTTGATTCCGCCGTGGCGTGTATGATTGTCAGCACCCAACTGGCCTGCGTTCTCGACGATTTCTAGTCCGGCAATGCGGCCTTGCAGGGCATCGTCCACTTTTGTGGTTGACAGTCCTTCGTATTCTTTCATGTCAAAGGTGTGAGGCACGTCGTCGCTACCGTCGTCAAAGCCCGTCGTGCGATTCGGGTCGCTCTTCTGTTCGTAGGCCCTCACCTGAGCAATCAAACGAGCAGGCAGAGTCTTTATCGTGTCTGCCGGCTGCATGACTCGGCTCATGATGATAGGTGCGGCATCGGGTTTGATGTCTTGCTTCTGATGCGCTTTCGACGTGCGCTTCACCTCGGCGATGAGCACCTCCGGCTGAGCCGCCACCTCGATATCTGCCTCTTCGGCTTCGACTTCCGTTGCGTCGATGGTCCGTTCCTCAATCATTGTTTGCGCTGTGAGCTGAGGCTCTTCGGCCAACTCGTCCTTCATGCTAAGCACAAAGAAGAGTAGGAGCGAGGCTGCAATGCTCATGCCGCCGATCCATGCATATAGCGTGCGTCTGTTGAACTTGGCCTTCTTGTTGATGACCTCGCGCTCAAACTTTGCCCATTCCTCATTGACGTCGGGCATGCCAATCTTCTTATCGATATCTTCTGTTTTCATGTTACTTTGCAATTAAAAACTTCGTTTTTGAATTTTCTAACGCTCGGCAATTGATGCTAGCATCATTGCACTCGCTTAACCGAAAGTTCTAAGGGTATTACGAATCTTTGCCAGTGAGCGCGTGATGTGCTTGTTTACCGCCGATGAACTGATGCCCAGCACGGTGGCCGTCTCCTCATACGTCATCTCGTCGTCATAGTGCAGTTGCAGAACGCGCCTGTCCTGCTCCGTCAGGTTACTGTCGATCACGTGCTGAAGCTGCTGCATCAATTCCTCGTGCTCGGCATCTTCACTTTCGGCCATGCTGTGCTGCATCTCCAACTCCAGTCGACGCTGCAGTTGTCGCTGCTTCAGCATGTGAAGGCATTGGTTGCGGGTAGCCGCCAGCAGATAGCCTCGAATACTCTCACTGCTTATCTGGGGTTTGTTCTTCCAGATGAGCGAAAACACCTGGTTCACGGCATCCTTGGCATCGTCGGCATTCTCCACCAGCGAGAACGCCATGCGATACATGTGCGGATAGTTGTCCTTGAACAGATGTTCAAACGTTTGTTTGTTGTAGTCCATACTGTTGTCTTGGTCTTGTTTTATCTATAAGACCATCCTGCGGCCCAATCAAATACCCCTTACTTGCAAAAAGTTAAGGTTTTTAGTTCTTTTGGATGCAAAGATACGAATAAGCGAGCACAATGCAAAAGAAACCCGCATTTATTTTCATATCAACAAAACTATTCGCTTTACCTGCAAACAGTCCGTCCGTCCACGACGGACTCGCAGTCCGCAGGCGTCGGACGAATAGTCCGCACACGACGGACTTTTTCACGGAAAACGAACCCCATAAGTTATTGGTTATATGATGAGCTCATATCTTACATTCCTGTTTACTTTATCTTGTGGCGAGACATACGCTGAGCGTGTGGTGAGGCAGGAACTGTTCTTTGTTCCATTTACGTCTCTGTAGTTGACGAAGGTATCTCATTATTTAATAATCATACGGATTGTGTTGTTATTGATACTGATGTCACGACAGAAGTTACGCAGGATGGTTAGAGCCAAGTCATCGCTATCGACACTGAAAGCATCGTTGCTGATAGCCTCCGGACAGTTGATGATGAGTTGCAGCGTGTCGTCCTTCTCGGTATACGACAGCGTGAGGCGCGTGCCGGGTTGGATGGATCTGCCATCAGAGCCAAGTATAGAAAGCGACTCGTCGACAACGTGAATCACACTGGTGATTTGTTGATGCGATAGGTTGTACTGCTGACAGAACTGCTCCATTTGCGACATCAAGGAAAACCAATCGAAGTGTTCGCTTTCAATGATGAACACCTTCTCATGAATCTGCTGTATAAACTGACGGGTGCGCTCGCGCTGCGGATGCTCAAATAGTTGGCCGGGGACGCCGTCTTCATAGACGACACCTTCAGCAAAGAACAATACGCGACTACTTACCTGACGGGCAAAGCGCATCTCGTGAGTAACCACAATCATCGTCATACCTTGGCGTGCCAGTCGAGTCATCACACCCAGCACCTCACTCACCATTGTGGGGTCGAGGGCCGAGGTCGGTTCGTCAAAGAGTAGTATATCGGGTTCCATAGCCAATGCACGTGCAATGGCTACACGCTGTTTCTGCCCACCCGAGAGTTGATCAGGCATCGCATCAGCACGCTCTACCAGTCCCACCATCTGCAGCAACTCTAGGGCTTTCTGCTCTGCTTGCTCACGACTTTTGCCAAGCAATTGCATGGGTGCCAGACAGATATTGTCGAGCACCGACATACCATTAAACAGGTTGAACGACTGGAACACCATGCCCATCTTCTGGCGCAGCATATTGACGGGATAGCCCTTACCAAAAATGTCCTCGCCATCGACGATGATACTGCCGTTGGTGGGACGTTCCAGCAGGTTCAGACAGCGCAGGAAGGTACTCTTGCCCGTACCAGAAGGACCAATGATGGAGATGACCTCGCCGCGATGTATATCCATATTGATGTCGCGCAATACGTCGAGACCGCCGTAGCATTTCTTCAGGTGCGTGATGCGGAGAAGAAGGTCGGATGTATGAGGTTTAACGTCTGAGGTCTGGGATTTTGTGTATGTGCTGCATCTTTGGCGTATGAACAGCCAAGCACCGCCACCTACTATAATAAGGAGAGCCACAGTCCAAGGCCATTGGGTTTTATCATTCTCAGATACTGCAGACTGAACGGGATTGGTAAGTATGGCTGACTCGCCCTTTCGTGTTATCAGCACGATATGCGACTCAATATAGCTATCGGAGAAAAGTACCTGCTTCTGTCGCTCTTCGGTGATGCTGATGGCTCCCAAAGCCATGTCGGCCTTACCCGTCTGCACAGCAGGTATCTGCGAGGCGAAGTCCATTATGAGGTACTCCAGTTGCCAGTTACGTCGGTTGGCCCATTCCGTTAGCAACTCCGGTTCTAGTCCCGAAGGTTTGCCTGTATTGATGAAATTAAACGGTGGCAGGGCTGGAAAGGTTGCCACGCGTAGGGTGCGTCCCGTGCCGCGTTGTTGGGGAATGGCCATAGCCGAGGGATCTTCGGCATTACTCCAGCGATCCAAAATCTGCTGGTAGGTGCCGTCACGGCGAATTTCGGCTAGGAAACGGTTGAAGTCTGCTACTAGTTCGGTATTGTCAGGACGGACGCAGGCTCCTATCGGAATCGGCGTAAGTCCTGCACCTACTGAATCATATTTTTCAAGCAACTCTTTATTGAACATTAGCGTTAAGCTTTCACTGCCAGCCGCATCTACCTTGCCGCTCTCTAAAGCTGCCATCAGATCGGTCTGATTACTCATGCGCAGGATGTTGGCATCGGGAGCCATGTCGGTGACGGCAATGTCCTGAATACTGCCAATAATCACACCTACATTCATGCCGTTAAGCGCCTGGAATGCAGGTGGAACACTTGATTGGTCCGCAGCATCGGCAGTAGCGTCTGTGTCAGTGACCGACAACATAGTAGGCACGTAACTCAGCAAACCAAACAATGTTAGCATCACAGCTGCAGCGATAGCCTTTATGCGCTTGCGCTGAACGAGACTCTGGAGCAGCAGTCCGATGAGCCACGCCATGAGGAAATAGATGATGGCCGTCACGATGAGCGGGAAGAAGGCGTCGAACGTGCGCGAGCGTATCAGGTCGGAGGCGCGTGTCATGTCTGCAACAGCGATGTAGCCCACGATACTTGTGCCTTTCAGTAGACTCACAACCTCGCCCTGATAGACGGGCATCACTGCCTTGACCACCTGGGGCAGAACAATCTTGAAGAATGTCTGTCGTGATGTGAATCCCAAAGCCAGTCCTGCTTCGGTCTGCCCTCGGTCGATGCCCTGGATAGTGGTGCGCAGCATCTCGCTGATGTAGGCCGCCGTGTTCATGGCAAAGGTGACGATAGCCACTATGATGCCCGTAGCATCTAGCGGCGCCATCACAACGTAGTACATCAGCATAAGTAGCACCAGCACAGGCGTGCCGCGCATCAGCTCGATATACACCTTAGCCACCTGTTGCAGCCAACGGCGCTGGCTCATGCGCATCCAACACACGAGCCCACCCAGTAGTGTGCCCAGTAGGGCGGCGCAGAGCGTGATGAGCAGCGTTACCTGCAGACCGTCGAGAATCATCCTGTAGCGCTCCTCGGCTATCAGGTTGTTAGTGAAACTTTCCGTTAAGGAACCTATCAGTGCTATCATCTTATTCATGGCTTTATCTAATCATAGTCGTTCAGGTCAATCTTCTTATATGTTTTCATCATCTTTTTATCGTTATATGCTTGTGCGATTGATATAATCAATGATGATCTCTGCGGCATTGTCCTTGGTCAGGTCGTCCATCGAGATGACGAGTTGGTAGTTGCGGAATAGATTGTTATATTAGAAATTATTTTCTTGTTTTTTACCTCATCAGATGTTTGTTTGTCTGACATCGTTTTTTTGACAAAAGTGTTCCCTTTGACGGTACAAAGATAAAAATTTCTTTCGATACTTCCAAAAGTTTTGTGGATTTCCTTTCAACAATTCTTCATGTGGCATCTGTAGGGATAAAAAAATGCCGAAAGTGCAAGACTTTCGGCATTTTGATTTTGTATGATAGAGACTGTAAGGGGATTCTCGATTAGAAACGGCCACCGCCTCCGAAACCTCCGCCTCCACCGAAGCCTCCACCGCGTCCACCGCCGAAGCCACCACGACCTCCAGCGGGACGATCGCCTCCACCTTCGCCACGTCCTCCACCGAAGCCACCACGGTTGCCGCTGCCTCCGAAGAAGTTTAGACGATAGCTGACGTGGAGCATGGCGTATGAGGTGATGGCGTTGACCTCGCGGTCGGTCCAGCCGTTGGCATTGATGGTGCGGGTGAAGTTGGTCTGCTCGTGCAGGATGTCATACCACTGCAGGATGACGGTGAGCTTCTTGCCACGCAGGAAACTCTGCGAGAGTTGGGCGTTCCACAACATCTCGTTGGTGTTGAGCGTAGCGTCGGCATAGCCTCGTTTGCTGTATACGTGAAAGTCGGTAGAGAGGTCTGTGCCCCAGGGGAGGGTGATGCGCGTGTTGCCGCCATAGGAGAAGTTCCAAGTGGTGAGGTTGCGCGAGGCCTGCAGGCGGTTCTCCGTGCGAGCATAGGTAGTCTCTGCATTGAGAGAGATGTTGAGCCAACGGTTACGGAAACTCAGTGAGACGTCGGGTGACAGGTTGATACTGTGGGTGACATTGCGGTCGGGTGTCTCTGTGCGGTTCTGGTTCACATAGCTCACCTGATGGCGATAGTTGCCACGGAGGCTGCCGCTGAAGTCCCAACGGTTCAGGGTGTCGAGACCCATGTTGAAGGTGATGCCGCCACTAGTGCTCCAGTTTCCATCGTAGTTGTCCGGACGACTGATGCGGCGACCAGTGTTCTCCTCGTAGGTCACGATATTGCCGATAGAGTTGGTGGTGCGCTGGAAACTACCATTTGAGCTGAAGCTCCAGTGACGCTGGTTCTTGGGAATCATGAAGCCCAGGCTGTCCTCGACGAGTGTCTGCTTGCGCTGCTTCTGGAAGTTGAAACTGAGGTTCGTGGTGAACGACGGCTTCAGACCGGGATTACCCATGGTGACCGACAGGGGGTTGGTGTCGTCATAGATGTCGAGCAATTGCGTGATGCTGGGCTGAGACATTGAACCACGATACTGTACCTGCAGGTTGGTGTACTGGTCGAAGCGATAGCGCAGGTTGAGGGTAGGCGAGACGTTAACCACCGTGCGCACGGTATCGACGGGCTTGCCCAAATACTGCTGGATGTAGTGCGAGCGCTGAGGCTGCAGGTTTACACCCAGGTTGAGGTTGTATTTCTCGCGATTCACACGCACCTGTACGTCGGCATTGTGTCCGTACTCCGAGCGCTCTGAATAGCGGCTGAGGTTGGTGGAAAGGCGGTCTTCGTAGTCTTCTGGTAGGAAACCGAAGTCGCGATAGTCTTGCAGGGCCTGCTGGAACTCGAGTTCACTGATGCCCAGGAGGTCGTAGGTCTGCGGGTCGTTCTTCTGGTAACTATAGTTGAAGCGATAGTTCAGCTGCAGGAAGATGCCCTCTTGTCCTACCATACGACGCATGCCGCGATTGCCGAAGGGGCCGCGGGCACGCTGTGTGGTGTCGACTGGCTCCACTTTGCGGGGGAAGATATAAACGGGCTCGGTATAGGTAGTACCCAGCGAGAAACTATAGTTCTTGGTGTCGGAAGTGGTGTAACGATTGGTCTGATAGGTAGAGTCGTTGCCCAAAGCATCCTTCTGCAACCAGAGGTGTACACCCGAGAGGTTGGCATTCTTGTTCTTGCCGTCGCTATAGTTGATGTTTCCGCTAAGGGCGATATTGCGTCCGTTGCTGTTCATGCGGCGGTAGACCTGCACCTGCGAACTGATGTTTCTGTTATTGCCATAACTCAGTGACTTGTTCTGGCGACTGTTGACTACAAGACTGTCCTCATTCAGTTCCTTCAGACCATCGGCACTCAAGGGGTCGAGTACATGCTCGAAGGGGTCGGCGTTGAACGATGCATTGTTTGATTCGTTTTGGCTGTCGCTGGTCGAGAAACTGAGATTGGGTCGGAAGGAGAGGGTGGTCAGCGAGTCAATCTGCCACTGCAGGTTCATGTTGCCCGTCCAACTGTTGTTGCGTGAATAGCTCTGGCTAACGCTGTTGGAGAATGCACCGCCACGTGTGTTGACGAAATTCTCCGACCCCGTGCGGTTCCAGTTGTTGGTGTTGTTGTGGGTCCAGGTGACGCGTCCGCTGAGCTTCAGGTCCTTGTCGTTCTCATAACTCACGTCGAGTGCACCTGTCTTGGTGTGACGCTGGCCCTGTCCGTTGCCTCGGCCTCGTCCGCCACGACCAGAGAAGTTGCGGTCGTTCACGTTGTTGGCATTGCCCATAAAGGTGTAGCGCATGGCGCCGAAAGGCTTCATGGCTGTGAGGCGCACGCCATAGCGATGGTCTGTACCAATGCCTAGGTCGGGGTTGGCTTGAATGCCGTTGCGGGCACTGCGCTTGGTGGTGAACTCGAGCACGAAGTCATCGTTACCGTCATCGACACCCGTCATGCGACTCAGGTCGCTCTTCTGGTCATAGGCTTTTACCTTGTCGATCACGTATGAGGGGAGGTTCTTCATTACGGCATCATTGTTGCCCGTCATGAAGTCGCGTCCGTCGAGTCTGAATCTCTTCACCTCCTTACCATTGATGCTGATCTTACCGTCGTCATCAATCTTAGCTCCTGGTAAAACCTCTACCAAGGCCTCGATTACGGCTCCCTCGGGCACACGGAAGGCATCGGCATTATAGACCACGGTATCGTCTTTGATCACCATCTTGGGGATGTTGGCGGTGACCACGGCCTCCTTGATCTGCACGCTGTTGGGCTCCATGGAGATGGTGCCCAGTGACATCTGACTGCTGGTCTTGTTGACCTTGCGGGTATAGTCCTTGAAGCCTAGGTAGGTGGCCTTCAGCAAATAGTTGCCTGATTTGACGTCGGTAATCGTGAACGCACCGCGACTGCCGGCGATGGCGCCTCCGACATAAGTGGTGTCTGACTGATTGTTTCTTCTGGTGGTAATCCTGTAGAGTTGCAAGGTGGCTTTCTCTAAAGGTTCGCCACTGTCCTTGTCCATGACACGGCCAGTGATGACATCACGCTGAGCGTGGGCTTGCGAAAAGCTCAGTAATAGAGCTGGCAGTAGGAGGATGCTTCGTAGGTCCATCGTTTAGTTGTTGATAATACAATTAATAGTAACTATATATTGGATGGACGTCAGCAGAGATGGTTTAATCGGATGATGAAGAAAAATTTTATGCAGAGTGCTAAAGTGTTGACAGATACTTCTTTAGCTCAGTCTCCCAAATGGCATAACCTTGCTCGGTGATGTGCAGACCATCGGCACTCAACTCGTCGCGCAGCACGTTGCTGCCAGACTTCGTCATCTTGCTGAAGAGGTCGATAAAGACGATGCCATGCGACTCGCAATAGGCGCGGATATACATATTGGTCAGGGGAATGTCGTTGGTGCGGTTGGCCAATGTACGCCAGCGGCCGTTCTTCTCGTTGATGGGCAACAGACTCTCCACGAAGAGTTTGGTGTCGGGGGCTTGCTCCTGGATGGCTTCGATGAGGCCGATGACCTGCTGGGCAACATTGATGACTTGGGTATTGTTCACCATGTTGTTAATGCCTGCCATGAGGAAAATAGCGCGCGGATGATGGGGGGTGATCTGGCAGAGACGCTCGGTCATGCCCACGGTGTTGTCACCAATGATACCGCGATTCACCACATCCTTGCAATCCAAGCGCTGACTCCAGTCCTTGCCGTTTTCGGTGAGACTGTTGCCCAGCATTACGATGCTCTGACTGTTGATGCCGCCCTCGCGTTCGAATTGCGCCACTCGTTTGTTGTAGTGGGCAAATGAGCGGTAGGTGACATGCTGCGCCTGCGCTTCTGAAGCTAGTAGGCAGAGGCACATTGTCAGGATGATATGGATGCGTTTCGTAATCATATGACAAAGATAGAAAGAAAAATGCAAAAACAAAAGGAATTGACTATTTTTTTTTTCGTATGCAAAAGCCGGTCGCAAGACTTTTGGACTTGCAACCGGCTTTGTATGGGTTCTTTTGTTTAGCATGTAATGATTATCATATAATGCTTACTTCATGCGTCTAAGCACTTTTCTGTAGTAGTTGTTGGTGCTCTTCAGACTGTATCTCGGTCCTCCGTTCCATAAACGAATGGCTCTTTCGACATTGTTTGATGGATTGTACTTAGACTGAATCAGAACGAACATTTCCCTTGACTTCTTTACGTCAAATCTGTCGGTCAGTGTGTAGCGTTTTTCGCTGCCGCGCTTTTGTAGAATGTAGTTGCATTCGCGCACTGCTACTGGTGTGATCTGCATTGCTCCAACGGATTGTCCACTCACCGCATTCGGATTTCCTTCGCTCTCTACCAGAATGATTGCATCTATCACAGATGTCCAATCAAATGGTTCTGAGGTTGTCGTTTTGTTAGTCGCCCCAGCACCGAGGGGCATCAAAAGTAGAATCGACAAGCTCAGGCTTAATAGCTTCACTAATCTTTTCATGGCTTTATGTTTTTAGGGGGCTTTGTTAGGGCCCAAGGTTATTCATTAGTACCCCTTTTTCTCATCACGAGAATTGTTGCGGGGTTGTTGGATGTTCTTTTGCAAATATAGAAATAATTATGGATTATAAGGTCAATATCTCTCTAAAAGTGTCCTTTATTGCTAAAATCTTGATATTTATCAAGCGAAAAGAAAAATATTTAATCTAGGTCGACGACGGTGATTCCAGCTCCTCCAAACTGCACATGTTCGTCCTTGAAATGGCTCACATTGGGGATGGTGTTGAGGTACTGGCGGATGAGCTGGCGCAGTACGCCAGTGCCCGTTCCGTGAAGGATGCGCACCCTCGACATGCCCATCAGGATGGCGTCGTCGATGAAGTGCATCACGGCGTCTACGGCCTCGTCGCCACGCATGCCTCTCACGTCGATGTCTTGGTGGAAGTTCTGCTTGCGGTCTTCCATCGTGGCGCGTGTCATCTTCGATGTCTGCATGGCTAGGTGGGCGTACTTGGTTGCCATGTTTGTCTCTTCCTTCTTCGCTTTGCTGGCATCGGCACGCTCCAACTGCTCTATCTTCATCTTGGTACGCACATCGCCAAAAATGACGGTGACCTGTTTGCCTTGGATGCTTTCGATGTTACCTATGGTGTTGAGGCCCTTGATGCGTACGGTGTCGCCTTTCTGTAAGGGGCGGTTGCTGTCGTTTGTTGTGCTTCGCTCAGCGCCAAAGGTCTGCTGACGCTTGTCGGCTTCCTCTTTCTTTTGGGCTTTCTCGGCCTTGCGCTGAGCCTTGCGGGCCTTGCGCTCTTCCATCTGGCGCAGTTTCTTGGCAAAGTCTTCCTCGCTCATCAAACCGCGGGTGTCGTCGTTCTGAACTTGTGAGCGGAACTCCTGCAGTTCTTCGCGAATCTCGCGGGTGCGCTCCTTCTCGGCTTGAGCCTCCTTAATCTCGCGAATAGCATTCTCAATCTTGCGGTTGGCCTCGGCCAGTAATTCCTCTGCCTGCTTCTGGGCACGCTTCAGAATCTGTTTGCGCTCGCGCTCAATCTCTTCGAGGTTGGTCTCATAGCGCTGGATATGTCCTTCGAGGTTCTTTTCGTGCTGGTGGATGGTCTGGCGCTTCCCTTCCCAGTAGCGCTTGTCGCGTACAATGTCTTGCAGGTATTTGTCGCTCTGGATGTACTCTGAACCTACAATGTCGGAAGCATCCTTGATAACTTCCTCTGGCAGACCTGTCTTGCGGGCAATCTCAATGGCAAACGAAGAACCGGGTTGTCCGATGGAGAGCTGGAACAGTGCCTGCATCTGGTGACGATCATAAAGCATGGCACCATTGACCACACCTTCATGGTCGTCGGCAAAATGCTTCAGGTTCTGATAGTGGGTGGTGATGACGCCAAAGGTTTTCTTCTGCCAGAACTGCTTCAAAACTGCTTCGGCAATGGCACCGCCAATCATGGGTTCAGTGCCGCCTCCAAACTCATCAATTAATAATATGGTGTGGGCATCGCAGTTCTTGATCATCTGCTTCATGTTCATCAGGTGGGATGAGTACGTGGACAGATCGTCCTCGATGCTCTGTTCGTCACCGATGTCAATCATGATGTTCTTGAAGATGCCGCAGGTGGAACGGTCGCCCATGGGGACGCTGAGTCCGCATTGCAGCATGTATTGCAGTAGGCCGACGGTCTTCAGACAAACAGACTTACCGCCGGCATTGGGGCCTGAGATGATGAGCAGACGCTTGCTTTGTTCGAGTGTGATGTCGAGTGGCACCACCTTCTTGCCTTGCTTCTCAAGCGAGAGAGCCAGAAGCGGGTGGGCAGCCTTGATCCAATCAATATGGGGCTTGTCGATGACGGTAGGCTCGAAACCCTTGGTCAGTTCTGCAAATGAGGTCTTGGCCTGGATCAAATCGATGATGGCCAGGAAACGATAGGAGTCGAGAATATCCTTGACGTGAGGACGCACCTCGTCGGAGAATACTGTCAGGATGCGGATAACCTCTCGGCGCTCCTCGGCTTCCAACTCGCGTACGCGGTTGTTGGCCTCGACAACTTCGGCGGGCTCGATGAAAACGGTCTTACCAGTAGCACTCTCGTCGTGCACGATACCATTGATCTTGCGTTTCAGTCCTGGCGCTACGGGAATCATCAGACGACCATCACGCATGGTGGGCGCTGCGTCTTTGTCCACCAGTCCCTCACGCTGGGCTGAGTGGAGTATAGTATATAATGTACGCGAGATACTGCCTTCCATCTTCGAAAGGTCGTGGCGGATGCCAGCCAGTGTCATGGAAGCGCTGTCTTTGATTTTTCCATATTTGTCGAGAATCGAGTCAATCCTGCGGATCATGGCTGGGAAAGTCATGATGTCGGTAGTGAGGCGCTGAAGGGCAGGGTAGGCATACGATGGCTCGGTGCCCTCGCGTCCTGCATTCTCGTCTCTATTCAAATAGACCACGATATTGCTAATGGTCTCGAGCGAACGGCGCAGGTCGAAGACTTCGTTCTCTTCCAGGTGGGTATTGGCCAGTCGGATGCGGGCCACCGACTCACGCACATCGAAGAAATACTGCATGGGGAAGTCGTCGGTAGTCTCCTTCAATCTGCGAAACTCCCTCACCTGTTGCAGCCATTCGTTCACTTCATTGGCCTCTTCAGAAAATGCCATCTCGTCCACCATCTCGCGACCAAGCGAACTGAGGCAACGCTCTTTGAGAAGTGTGCGAATTTCGCTGAAACCTATCTTATTTTCATAGTTATTTGGATAAATCATGGTGCAAAGGTAACTATTTTATGGCTATTTGACAAAAAAGTGCGCCAAAAATTTGCAGGATTGAAAAAATACATGTACCTTTGCACCCGATTTAATGAGGATCACCCTTGGAGAGATGGTAGAGTGGTCGATTACAGCGGTCTTGAAAACCGCCGTGCTGAGAGGCACCGGGGGTTCGAATCCCTCTCTCTCCGCTGAAAAACGCAATCGTTTGTTATCAAATGGTTGCGTTTTCTCGTAAATAACTAATCTCGTATCGCATGGATTCAACCACAAAGAAGTTATTGTTTGCGTTGTTGGTAGTGGTGGTGTCTCTCGTCGCCTGTCAACGACAAGCTGATCATTCTTCTGATGTCACAGAAGGAGCATTATACGACAATCTCTTTGATCAATATAAAGTATTGGAAGGCTATTTTAACAACGATCAGCACGATTCGTTGAAGAATGCAGTGCCTTCCCTGCTCGAACAATGTAAAAAACACCAGCAATGGCGCATCTATTATATGGCGTGGGAGTTGCAGGCCGAGGACTATGTGTGGGTGGGTGAACACCGAAAGGCTATCGAAGAGGCTCTGAAGATGGAACAGGAAGCACTTAACCAGAACAATAACTTCGGGCAGATGCAAGCTTTTTTCGTCATGGGATTAGCATATAATGTGTTGGCTAACTACGAGGAGGGAGCTCGCTGCTTGCAGCGCGCAATCGAGTTGTATGACCCGGAAATGTGTAGCGTGAATACATTGGTTAGCATGTATTATCACTATGCCCAGAACTTTAGAGAGATGGATAGTTGCGATGCCAAGGCCGATACCATGATGCGCAACTGGAAAGCTGTCTTGGATGATTATCCTCTTGATAAAGCTAAACAGGAAGATGAAGAATGGGGATGGTATTCTCAGTATTATTCCAGTTTGGCAGAATACTATGAAAAACGAGACCGTTATCAAGAGGCTTTGGCTGCAATGGATTCTGCAGATTATTGCAATACCCATATTGAAACTTCAATTTTTGAGGTCATCAATTACATAACGATACGCAGTAGTGTTCTTTGTGGCTTGGAAAGATATGAAGAAGCGAAGGTTTATGCGGACGAGGCACAACATCTCCTTGACAGTATGATTCAAGTTGTTGGGGATGTGAGTTCTACATATCAGATTAGTCTGGATCAGAGCTATTGCAGAATACAGGCAGGCTTGGGCAACTATCGCGAGGCCTATCAAATCCAGGAACGCTATGACAGTTTAAGGTTTGTGGCATCTGATAAAGAAATTCGTATTCAGTTGAATGAACTGAATAAGCGCTTTGAAATTGATGAAATCAAGAAGCAGAACGAGCAACTGCAGCAACGCTCGCGTTTTACAACGGGTGGCGTGGCGATGATATTGGGTATAGTGGCCATGTTGGTGTTCCTTGTGGCTAACAACCGTTGGCGACATAAGTTGGAAGTGAAGAATCGTCAGTTGGAGCGTGAACGTAACTTGGTGGTGGCACAGAATAAACAATTGGCAATTGAACGTGACCGTGCAGAGGCTGCATTGAATGCTAAGAGTGCATTCCTGCAGAGTATGACTCACGAGATTCGCACGCCTCTTAATGCTATTGGTGGATTTACGCAAGTCCTTACAACGCTGGGCATCGAATTGCCTGATGCTGAGCGACAAGACTATAGTCAGCGTATTCAGGAAAATATTCGCCTATTGACCACCATTCTTGATGACTTACTCCTGATTACTAATCTGGAGAGTAGTACGGAGTTGCCAGAACCTGAGGATTGCTTGCCATCGGGCCTTGTGGCAATGGCTGCAGAGTCAGTTCGTTCTTTGGTGGCTCCTGGCGTGGAGTTGTCGGTTCAATGCGCCATGCCGGAAGAACAGATCATCAAGACACATCCTCAGTTGATTCAGTTGGCGCTTTCACGACTCCTTGATAATGCCGCCAAGTTTACAAAAGAGGGAAGTATTTCGGTCAGTCTTTCTCAGGAAGGTCGTCTATTGCATTTCTCAGTTTCTGATACGGGACCTGGCATTCCTGCAGACAAACGTGACTTTATCTTCGAGCGTTTCGCAAAACTCGACAGTTTTGTTCATGGCACGGGCCTAGGGCTGTCGATTGCTCGTATGGTTGCCGAACGTTTAGGCGGTGTGTTGACATTGGATAGTGATTATACTTCTGGTGCTAAGTTTGATTTTGTCATTCCATTCGACGAATAAGTATGAAAGAAAGATTGTTGTCACTCATGGGTTTCTCTATGCAAAGAGATAACCTGAAAACAGAGATTATTTCCGGACTCACCACATTCATTACAATGGTTTATATTCTGGCTATGATGCCCAGGATGTTTGAACCCTTGGCTGAGAGTGGTTTTCCTGTTCAATCTGTCTTTACTGCTACGGCCTTAGCCTCAATCGTTGGTACGCTGTTTATGGCATTCATCGCCAAACGCCCCTTTGGATTGGCTCCGGGACTGACGCTCAATGCGTTTTTCGTTGAGACAGTTTGTATTTCATTGGGCTATTCGTGGCAGTTTGCTCTTACAGCGGTGCTGGTGGAAGGACTGCTTTTCGTGTTTATCTGTCTGACCAACCTACGACAAACCATATTCGAGATGGTGCCTACTTCGCTGAAGTATGCCATTGCTGCGGGCATTGGTTTCTTTGTTGCCATGATTGGTTTTAAGAATAGTGGGATCATGGCGGAGGGAACCATCTTCAACCATATGGATACGCTGGTGACGCCTTCTTCATTGCTGTTCTTGCTGGGCATCGTGCTGACGTCTGCATTCATGATGAAGCATATAAAAGGTGGACTGCTTTTAGGAATCGTGATTGTTGCGCTTGTAGGTTTGCCTGTGGGGGTGACAATTGTTCCTGATGAGTTCTTTTGCTTGCCGCCATCACCTGCACCATTGTTTTGTCAGTTCTCGTTTGACTTCTTGCTTTGGCCTGATTTCTGGGTTTGTGTCATGACAATGCTGTTCTTCGATGTGTTCGATAGTTTGGGAACAGTGGTGGGTGTCATGGCTTGTTCAGGAATCATCAGAAAGGATGGACGCATTCCTCACATGCGCAATATCATGATGAGTGATGCTCTCGCTACGGTGTCTGGAGCTTGCTTAGGTTGTAGCACGGTGACAACCTATGTGGAAAGTGCTACTGGTTTCGCTGAGGGTGGACGTACGGGTGTTTCTGCTTTTGTGGTGGCACTCTGTTTTGTGGCTAGTCTTTTCCTGGCCCCGTTGTTTTTGGCTATTCCTGCTGCCGCCACAGCCCCTGTGATGGTCGTTGCTGGCTTCTACCTTTTTGGTGTAGTTCGCCATATCAATCTTTCTGACCCCACAGAGGCTATGCCAGCTTTCTTGACCATCTTGCTGATGCCTGTTACAGGCAGTATCACTGATGGTATCATTGCAGGTCTTTTCTGTTATATCCTCCTTTCGTTGGTTGCCAAGCGTTTCACGGTTTGAAATATACCTTCTTGGTTGAACCATCGGCATATTTCTCAATGCAAAGACCCTGAGGTGTGTCAAGCTTACGTCCGTGTAAGTCGTAGTAAGCGATGACAACGGCGCGTTTTTCGGGAACCTGCTTATCGTCAATGGCTGCGGCTCCTGGATCAATCGTGAAGACATAGGTGTTCAGACTACGTGCAGGCATCTTCAACATAACCTCTTTTGTAGGCTCGTCAATGGTGATGTCTCTTTGCTGACAGAGGCTATCTGTCTCGTTGCCTGTAGAAAGCACGTGGAATCCGCTCTTTACATAGAAGGGCAACTTGAGCTTTATGTCATAGGCAGTCTTAGTGGTGTCGATAGCCATAACAATGAGTGTGGTGTCGTCCTTGATGTATGCAGAGTATTCTCTGGCATCTTCCTGTCCAGACGTCTTCGTGGGTGTAGTGTAAAGGCGCGTAGAGCCAGTTACATACTTCGAGAAGTGCGACATGACGAAGGCGCGGGGAAGTAATTTGTTCTTGGTCTTATTCTCAGTGCCATACTTCGCCTCGCCTGTGCTGACGAAAGCCCAGTGGGCTCGCATATACCAATAGATATAGCCTGTGCAGCCTGATAGCATGCATTCATTCAGTTCTTCGGCGAATAGCAACTGCTCGTGCCAGTTGGGTAGGCGTTCTACGTTGTCCGTTACAGAGTGTTCTGTCATCCATACTTCCTTACCCCACTTTGTGGCAGCGGTATTGGCACTCTTCATGTTACCCAATGGTGGGTGTCCGTAGAGGTGACCCGCGATGATATCAATATGCTTACGGGCAGTGGTGTCGTTAAGCAGTTTGTTGCTGTATTTGGGGTCGAAACCCAATGGTTCGGCACTGATTAGACGGACACCAGGATAGGTCTCGCGGTCTAACATGTGTGCATTCTCCTTTACAAGTTTCAGTTGTTGCTCAGGTGTATACAGGCAGCCTGAATAACTTACCCACCAGTCGGGCTCGTTTTGGATAGAAACAGCATCGACTGCCACGCCGTTCTGTTTCATGTACTTTAGGAAGGTGTTCAGCCAGGGGAAGAACTTGTCGTAGCAGTCTTCGCGCAACTGACCGCGCTTATTTCCTTGGTTGTCAGCATTTCCGCCTTGGGCCGTGCCATTGGTTTTATAGTCGCCGGGAGGTGACCAAGGGGTGCCAAAGACAATACCACCGCGTTGCTTCACAATCTTGGCTGACGGCAGTGAACCTTTCCAGTCGTATGGGGTGTCCCATCCAACGTCTTGCGCCGTGATGTCGCCCTTGAAGTTTGGAGAGATTTCCATACGCATAATGTTCAGTCCGATTTTTGACTGAGAGCCGTAGAGCAACTTGACGGGATTGGTGTCGCTGCCAAAGGGACACATGGCCCCATCGCAGCAGGCCGCGCCAAAGCCTGTTATCTTCTGATAACGGGTGTCTTTCACCGTCACCGTTACAGTGGCAGCCTCTGTCGCTGTAACTGCAGCTAACGCTACAATAACAGTAGAAAGCCGACGCAGAGATTTGTTCGTAATAGTGATTTCTTTCATCATGTTATTTATTAAGTTGTTGAACATATTTTACAGGGATTGCCTCGCCCTTGAGCGCCGCAGCAAAGTCTTGCGGACGGATAGTAACAGGGCCTCGCATGAATTCCGGAATGTTATAGCTACGCATGAACTGGCGATGGTAGTCAGGATCGGCACTAGGCAACTCAAACGGCTTGGTACCACGGCCGTTCTTATCGATATGGGCAATAAAAGGACGGGTAAAGTTGCCGTCGTAGCGACGGGAACTGAACACCACCCAGCGCCCATTGCTCGACCAGGAATGATAACTCTCCACATCATTAGAATTTATTTCCATCATCTGGCGGACGGCCTTTGTGTTGTCATCCACAAGAGCCAAATCCATGAGCCACAAGTCGGCATCGCGATGCCAAATATGGAAAACACCATAACTGGCCAGAGCGAACATCAGATATCGTCCGTCAGGCGAGATGCGCGGCAGGGTGGCACTCTTGTCCATTGCTGCGGCATCGAATACCAGCTCGCGTGTGCCAAACTGCCGGGTATCAGGGTCAAAGCGTTTGCGATAGATGTTATATTTCACCTGCTCTGCACGGGCAATATACTCTACCCCCTCATCTATGGTATCCTGATATTCCAAATGGGCGCTGCAGTAATAAACGGCCTTGCCGTCTGGAGCCCAGCAGGGAAAGACTTCCAACTCGTCAGACCCACTCTCTAGATTGGTCACCTCGTTCTTCTCCACATCATAGGCAATGAGGTCGCTACGCGTGTCGAATACCTCAATTTTATTGGGATTCACGGTATGGAACGTCTGATGCGTAAGGTTGGTGGAATAGACAATAAGTTTCAGAAAGGGATGCCAGGCGGGATATACGCCTGCCGAGAGGATACTGTCGTTACGCATATTAATCTTGCGAAAATCTCCATCATAGGCAATAATGGTGCCACCCAAATTCTGTCGGGCATGAAACTGCATGCGGTTGGGATTGTAGTTTTGATAGTTATGACAGTTAATGCACTGGCCGTTGGAGCCGTCGGTACAGAGTACGTTGTCGTAAATGACACTCTCATTATATGACTCCAAGCAGCGCTGATTAATAGTGAGGTCTCTGTAAGTAACATACGACGGGGCTATTAGACGGTAACTGATATAAGGATCGATACTGTCGGACGACACGTGGATAGCGAAAGGCGCAAAGCGTATCCACTGACCTTTGGTGCGGGCATAGACTTCAACCTCAATGTCTTTATCCCGAGCAGTTGCTGTGAGCCCACGCCAGTCATCAAGGTCGGGCTGAATCTTCGTGCCACAGCAAATCAATTCCTCACTGCCGCAGGAGAAACGCGCTGCCATCTCGTCAACGGCGGGGTCCATCTGAAAGGTCAGCGGTGCTATGTTCACAGGCACAGTGACATTGGTATAGTCTGGATAGATCATCGGTAGCGACTTCGACTCATTGTACTTTGTCGGGAGCTGCGGTCCGCAGGCTGTCAACAATAGAAAAACTGCTATGAGTGAGGAAAAGTGTTTCATATCAGAAATAGGTGATGTCCTTAAGGAAATAGTATTCATAAAAAT
>Ga0265300_10001846_pt1 | contig 19205 bp, 20 predicted proteins | sample AusTroGonzalo_MG_FD_193482 | JGI IMG/M metagenome (GOLD analysis project Ga0265300, IMG submission 193482) | Bovine rumen microbial communities from tropical cattle in Woodstock, Queensland, Australia - Gonzalo_03 | ecosystem: Host-associated > Mammals > Digestive system > Stomach > Rumen ...
GCTGCGTGGAGCAGAACGCAAACACGGCGGCTTTGGTAAGCCGCCTTGAAAGCACCGACTATGCTGACAAGGTCATCGTGACCACCATCCAGAAGCTTGGCATTGCACTTGACCCTTCAAACAAGAATCGCTTCTACCAGCGCTTGGAGCGTCTCAAAGACAAGCGCATAGTCTTCATCTTCGATGAATGCCATCGCAGCCAGTTTGGCGAGAATCATGCCGCTATCAGGAATTTCTTCCCCAAAGCCCAGCTCTTCGGCTTTACCGGTACGCCGATATTCCAAGAGAACAGTAGCTACACCCGTGTCAACGGTCAGCAAGCAGAATATGTTACGACCGAGGATGTGTTCCAGAAGTGCCTGCACCAATACACCATCACAAACGCTATCACTGACAATAACGTTCTCCGTTTCAAGGTGGAGCACTATGGCAATACCGATGCCGACGGGAACCCGATAAAGGAACCTCTGACGGTCTGGCAAATCGTAAAGCACATCCTCGATAACCACAACAAGCTCACGGCAAATCGGCGCTTCAACGCCCTGCTTGCAACGCCTTCAATCCCGGAAGCCATTATCTTCTACGATATTTTCAAGGAGTTACAGGATGCGCTCGTACAAGATGTTCCGGACTACGAGCCGCTTAATGTCACGGCCGTGTTTACGCCGCCGATGCGCAGCACCTCGGATGAAGACCTTCCTCAGGAGGAAGCCGATAACCAGGAGCGTCCGGAAGAGAACAAGAGCGAACTGGCGAAAATCATTGATGATTATAACGCCAAGTTTGGGACCAACTTTAGCGTGGACCTTTTTGACGAGTACTATCGAGACGTCCAGGGCCGCATTAAAGATCAGAAGTATCCCAACAAAGACCTCCCGCACAGCAAAAAATTGGACGTGGTCATTGTAGTAGAGATGATGCTTACCGGCTTTGATAGCAAGTTCCTCAATACGCTGTACGTGGCAAAGGACCTAAAGTATCATAACTTGATTCAGGCCTTCAGCCGCACCAACCGTATCCTGGACGGCACAAAGCCCTACGGAAACATTATCTGCTACCGAGACCTTGAGAAGGAGATGGACGATGCCATGGTGCTCTTCAGCGGCTTTGACCGGGACAAGGGCAAAGAATACTGGCTTGTAGAATCGCCCGAATCTGTTGTTGAAAAGTACAAGAACGCAATAGCTCAGTTGAAGACCGTGATGAACGGTATGGGGCTGGAATGTAAGCCCGATGAAGTAGTCAATATCCCCCAGGGAGAGAACACCAACAATTTCATCGACGCTTTCAAAGATGTTCAACGCCTGTCCATTAAGTTGGGTCAGTATGTTGATTTGCCTGACGAATTGAAGACAGCCGTTGAGAACGCCATGCCGGAAGACACTCTACAGCAGTTCCGCACTGCATACCTGGATCTTGCCCGACGCAGACGCAACGAGAAGGGCACCCAGGCAAAGGAAGAACCGGAGGATGAACCCGACTTCGAGTTGTCTCTGTTCAGCTCGGCCGTCGTGGACTATGACTACATCATGAGATTGTTGGCGAAGTACACCGATACGCATGTCGATAAGGTGAAGATTACTAAGGAACAACTCCTGGAAATCCTTTCTAGCAGTGTGGATTTGATGAACGAGCGCGATTACCTGAAGGCTTTCATTGAAGATGAACTTCAAAAAGGTAGTGGCGTAAGCGAGGCCGAGATTCGGGAGCGCTATAAGGCTTATAAGGACAATATGCTCAACCAAAAGATTGTCTCCTTCGCCGATAAATATGGGATCGCGACAGCAGACCTCGAAGCGTTCTTTGTCGAAACGGTTAAACTCCGGCGGCTTGATGAAGATGCCTTGCGTGATTTGTTGAGTCACATAGATAACTGGAAGCTTCGCAAAGCCGCCAAAGAAGAATTACTTGCACGATTAGCTCCGTTGTTTGCGATGATGACCAACGGCGGGACTATTGAGGGGCTTAATGCATACGTAAAATAGAATAACCGAGAAGACGACATACAATGAATAATAATAAAACTAATATGCCTTCGCCCAGACTGCGCTTTCCTTCTTTTACTACCATTTGGGAAGAAAAAAGACTTGGGGATGTATGTGATAGCATTTTGGTTGGATTCCCATTTAAAGGTCAAGATATTACCGACGACACAACAGGGACTCCTATTCTTCGAGCTTATAGTATAGGAGAAGGAATAATCCGGCACGGCCAGGATTACGATAAATACTACCCCAATGATCCGGCGGTTCTTAAAAAATATGCCGTTAAGACTAATGATATTGTTATTTCTATGGATGGTTCCGTAGGAAGGAATATAGCAATGGTTTCAGATAAAGAAGATGGTTATTTACTTATTCAACGAGTTGCTAGGTTAAGAATAACAAAATATCCCGTTCAGCTTATATACCAGCAGATTATTTCTCAAAGGTTTAAGGATTTCGCCGCTGGTGAAAAGGTTGGAGCCGTTATCGCTCATATCAGCCAAAAGCAAATAGAATCTTTTCCTGTATTTGTCCCCCAGAATGTAACGGAGCAGAATGTTGTTTCAGGGTGTCTTTCTGAAATAGACGCATTGATTTCAGCTCATGATATGAAGGTTGAGTCACTGAAGCTTCACAAAAAGGGCCTTTTGCAACAACTCTTCCCCCAGAATGGCGAAACCACCCCTCGTCTTCGCTTCCCCGGCTTCACTGGAGAGTGGGAAGAAAAGCCGTTATCGAACTTCCTACATGAACATAAGACAAAAAGTGACGGGAAGTGCGAGGTCCATTCGGTCTCAGTGGCAAAAGGTGTTATCAACCAGGTCGAGTATTTGGGACGTTCATTTGCGGCTGCAGATACTTCGAAGTATAATTTGGTTAAACCCAATGATATCATCTATACAAAAAGTCCAACGGGGTCCTTTCCTTATGGCATTATCAAGCAGAATAAGAACCCTTACAATGTAATTGTGTCTCCATTGTATGCGGTCTATACACCGGTCACCAAATACTTGGGCTATATACTGGATTCATATTTCGAGAATCCTGTAAATACGAACAACTATTTGTCTTCCTTGGTACAAAAAGGAGCTAAGAACACGATTCAGATAACGAACGATACTTTCGTTTCGAAATCAATGCGGTTGCCAAGCGATGCTAATGAGCAAAAGAAGATTGCTGAATGCCTGATGGCATTGGATGATAATATAACTGCAGCTACTGCTAAGTTAGAAGCATTGAAGGCCCATAAAAAAGGGTTAATGCAGCAATTGTTTCCTCAGTTTAACCAATAGAAGGGGGTATTTATGGCATACAACGACGTTATTATAAAAGCTCTACGCAAGGGTTTCGAAGTGGACGATAGGGATCAGTTCACAAACTGTGCGCTTGTCTTTGCATACAACGGCACCGGAAAAACACGCCTATCCTATGACTTTGCACATTATGGACGTGGTGAAGGTGCTCCTCAGCACACGCTGTATTACAACGCCTATACGGAAGACCTCTTCACATGGGACAATGACCTGGAGAATAACACCGACCATCACCTGCTCATAAATCAGAATTCGGCTCTGATTCAGGGCTTGGCCGGTTCTAATTTCAGTGACGCCCTCCGTAAATATCTTCAGGTATTCACAGACATCGACTTTGAGTTTCACTACGATGAAGATAGTCCGGAAATTCCTGATTATGTATCCTTTAGCAAAAAGGTGAAGCAGAGGCAACGGGTGAATGGTGTATGGACGGATTATGAGACGGATGTGGAGAATATCAAGATTTCCCGTGGTGAGGAGCGTTTGTTTGTATGGTGCTTCTTCCGCTGTATCATTGACAATGTGCTGGGTGGGAACGACGCCTACAAGAATATAGAGTACATCTACATCGATGACCCGATGTCTTCCCTCGACGACAATAACGTCATTGCCTTTGCCGAGCAACTCTACAGTGTAATCCGAAACCAGATCAAGCAGGAAATTGATGCGTACCGGGCAGGCAAGGAAGGTTTTCGACGGATTAAATTCGTAGTATCTTCCCATCATGCACTATTCTTCCATACGATGCTGCACGGACTGTCTGCAGACAGAAAACTCGGGAGGTATTACCTGAGCCGGGACAAAGAAACTGACCGGCTTGTGCTGAAGAGTATGAGCGACAGCACTCCGTTCTATTACAATGTTGCAATGATGAGCGAAATCCAACGGGCTATCAAGACCGGGAGACTTTACACCTATCACTTCACGGTACTCCGCAGCGTAATGGAGAAGATTAAAGAGTTCTTTGGCCATAACGACTTTGGCTACATCCTTGAGGGTATTACCTATCGGGGAGATGTCCTTCAACAGGACGAGCTGGCTGAATTCTATTCTCGCGTCGTGAATGTCCTGACGCACCAGGGCTCTATGTTCTCGCCGACACTGATGAACGATGACAATAAAGAGCTGGCGACCACTCTTTTCAATCATCTGGTCAAGAAATACCAGTTCATTCTTCCAGATCTGAATGATTTCCACAGCGAGGCGTATATTGCAGCTCATTCTGACAGATAAGCCACTGAAAACAAGAATAATAGAAACCAAAACAAAATAGAACAATGGAAAAAACAGCTAACACCCAGCTGACCAAGCAGGAGAAAGAGCAACTGTTCCGCGCCCTTTGGAATGTGGCCGATGTGTTACGCGGCGCTATGACGGCGGACAATTTCCGCGACTATATGCTCTCGCTACTCTTCTACCGCTATATCAGCGCCCGCTATGAAGCGGCCGCTCGGATGGAGTTGGGAAGCGATCTGCCCGCTGACAAACCTCTCTATGCCTGGTACGCAGAGAATGAGGCGGACGTGGCAGAGTTCGAGGATATGATGCTCAAGGGTACGCATTATATCATCAAACCAAAATATCTGTGGAGCGCCATCTATGAGCTGGCACGCACTCAGGATGATAACCTCCTGACGGAACTGAAAGATAGTTTCCGCCACATTGAGGAAGAGTCATTCAAGGGCGCCTTCAAGGGACTCTTCTCTGAAATCAATCTGGATAGCGAGAAGCTCGGAAAAGACCGTTCTTCACGTAACAAGATGATGTGCAATGTCATCTCGAAGCTTGAAGAGAAGCTAATTGAGTTTGATGGGAAAGGTGACATCCTTGGGGATGCCTACGAATACCTCATCGGCCAGTTCGCTGCTGGTAGCGGCAAGAAAGCGGGCGAGTTTTACACGCCGCAGCAGGTTAGCACCATCCTGTCCCGCATCGTCACCCTCGACTGTCAGGACCCTTCCACCGGCCATAAGAATGAATTGAGGAGCGTGCTTGATTTTGCCTGCGGTTCTGGTTCTTTGCTGCTTAACGTCAACAACCAAATGAGAGCGCACGGTGGCAAGATTGGCAAGATTTACGGTCAGGAAAAGGAGGTCACCACCTTTAACCTTGCCCGTATGAACATGCTTCTCCACGGCCTGCACGACTCGGAATTCGAGATCTTCCACGGCGATACCCTCACAAACGACTGGTCAATGCTCAAGGACAGCAATCCCGTAAAGCCAGTAGAGTTTGATGCTGTGGTGGCAAATCCTCCTTTCAGCCTCAAATGGGAACCCGATGACGAGACCTCAAAGGACCCTCGTTTCCAGAACTATGGTGTCGCACCCAAAAGCGCTGCGGACTTCGCCTTCCTGCTGCATGGTTTCCACTACCTGAGCGGCAGTGGCACAATGGCCATCATCCTGCCTCATGGAGTACTTTTCCGCGGTGGTGCAGAAGCCTCCATCCGTCAGAAGCTCATTATCGATGACAACATCGACTGCATTATTGGTCTCCCGGCTAATCTGTTTTATTCTACCGGTATTCCAGTGTGCATCATTGTGCTGAAGAAGTGTCGCAAAAGTGATGATGTTCTCTTTATCAACGCAGCAGAGCTTTACGAGAAAGACAAGAAACAGAACACTTTACTGCCAAAGCATATCGAGAAAATAGTAGAAACATATCGTGACCGCAAAGAAGAAGCGCGTTTAAGTCGCCGAGTCAGTCTCCGCGAGATTGTTGAGAACGACTATAACCTCAATATCTCACGTTATGTCAGTTTGGCGCAGGAAGAAGTCCAAATTAACCTGTCTGAAAACCACTACAAGCTGGTTAATATTGAAAAGAGATTGGCAGAATCTCGCGCAAGATTGAACGGCTATCTCAGAGAGCTCGGGTTGGAGGAAATTTAACTATTTTTATTGTGCAAATCTATTGCACAATTACGCCATACCTTTGTACCGTCATCAGGAATAACCCTGTTGACGGTATTTTTTGATAACCCTAAAAACAAGAAAAGATATGGCAACTTTCCGCGACCTTCTCCTCTCCCTTCAGAAGCTCTCTGATGCTCAGCTTGACCAAGAGATTAAGATCATTCCAACCGGCTACTGCACCGAAGTGTCGGTAGAGATCGATGGCTATTCTCCCTTCTCTGGCAAGGTTGAGCTAGCGATTTCGAAGGGTGATGTCATATATGAAGAGGGAGCAGATTCCCCGCAGTGTGGCAGCGGTTTCTGTGGATGCTCCGACACCGAAGAATTGGACATCCCGGCGAGCGAACTGGCAGCCGGCCTCGAGCCTGGGGAGGTATTGTACTCCAAGGAGGCTGTGGTGCTCGGCCCCGGACTTCCTTACATCCGAATTGCAAATTTGCACGATTAATTATATTGTGCAAATCCATTGCATAATACCGATATATCTTTGCATCAGAATTAGTAACAACAGGACTTAAACCAAAAACATCAAACAAACCATGAAAGAGCTGAAATGCCCGAAATGCGGAAATGTCTTTTCCGTGGACGAAGCCGACTACGCTTCCATCGTCAACCAGGTCAAGAACGCAGAATTCAACGACGAGGTCGCTCGCCGTGTCGAAGCGTTGCACAAACAGCACGAAGCTGAGCAGCAGGCTCGGGAGGCTTTGACCGGCCAGGCCCATCAGAAAGAGCTTTCCGCCAAGGATATTGTTATTGGTGAGAAAGAGAACGAAATCTTACGACTGAAAGGTCAGCTTTCCGCAATGGGAGAGAAGCGGGAACTGGAGCTGAACGCAGCCGTATCCAAGAAAAACGAGGAGATTTCCTTCCTCAAGGCGTCTCTTGACCAGATCTCCCATGATCGCGAGATAGCAATCCTGAAGGAGCGCGAGAAGGCAACTGAGGAGGCGAAAGCCAAGGATGCTGAAATTGCTGAACTTCGTTCGCAGGCCAGAGTCGCAGCATCCGAGGCGGCACTCCGTGAGAAGACCTTGCAGACCGAGTACGAAGGGAAGCTGCAGGTGGTCCAATCCGAAGCCGCTTCTCGCTTACGTGTGGCGGAGGAAGAGGTCGAACGACTTAAGGACTTCAAGACCAGGCTGTCGACGAAGATGATTGGCGAGAGTCTGGAGGCTCACTGCAGTACCGTTTTCAACGGTGAGCTGCGCCCCCTGTTCCCTAACGCCTACTTCGAGAAGGACAACGACGCTTCTGGCGGTAGTAAGGGCGACTTCATCTTCCGTGACTCGGAGGACGGACTGGAATATATCTCCATCATGTTCGAGATGAAGAACGCGATGGACGAGACGGCCACCAAGCACAAGAACGAGGACTTCTTCAAGAAGCTCGATGCCGATCGCAACGAGAAGAAGTGCGAGTACGCAGTGCTGGTGTCGCTCTTGGAGCCTGAGAGCGAATTGTACAACGGCGGTATCGTGGACGTGTCCTACCGGTACCCGAAGATGTACGTCATCCGTCCGCAGTTCTTCAAGGCGATGATTACGTTGCTGGTCAACGCAGCCAAGAACACCGTCACCGTGAAGAAGGAACTCGAGCTTGCACGGCAGCAGAGCATCGATGTCACCAACTTCGAGACACAGCTGTTGGACTTCAAGGACAAGTTCGCCAACAACTACCGCCTGGCCAGCGAGAAGTTTGGCAAGGCAATCGAGGAAATCGACAAGTCCATCGATCATCTGCAGAAGATCAAGGAAGCCCTTATCGGCTCCGAGCGCAATCTGCGTCTTGCCAATGACAAGGCAGATAGCCTGACCATCAAGAAGCTTACTCGAGGCAATCCCACGATGCAGGCGAAATTCGATGAGGCGCGCCAGAACGCTCAGGAGAGTGGCCCTGAGGACCAGGGCGCCTAGTTCACAGATTATGTAATCTGCCCCCAGATAATGTTCTGGGGGCCAGATTGCTAATCGATTAAACATCACTATTTTATTCAGTACACTGATTACTGACCCATTATGGGAAAGTGCGGCGTATTTCACTATCTTTGTATCAAACAGCAGATTAAAAACCTATGGGCGAAATAAGACTTGGCAAATTGATGCGACAGTTCCAGATGGGGCTGGATGACCTCGTCAGCTACCTAGATGAAATGGGGGTGAAGGTCGAAAAAGTTCCAAATGCAAAGATTCCGGAGGACGTACTGCCCCTTTTGCGCAATCGCGTTGCTCAAGGCAAAGAACAGCAAGTCATTCCCGACAATCAGGAACATATTGAGAAGGAATCTGTCGCAGAACCTGCGCCGGAAAGACAGCACACTTATGTGATTGACCCTTCCTTGCCGAAAGAGATAAAAACTCAGGCCAAGGAGATGGGCAAAACTCAAATCGAATTGCTTAAATTGGTCGAAGGGATGCGCATAGGTAAAATGAGCGCTCCGTATCTCAATAAAAACAAGAGGATTCTGTCGAGTTTGGTTTCTTATGCCCAGGATCACCCGGAACACAACGAGGCAATTCAATCATTTGTCGATTCGTTGTCGAAAGAGTTGTATGACCAGATCGTTGCATACCGATCTGGAGGAGGAAAGAAAAAGGCCAGAATAATGAAAACGGATTTTATCATTTCTCTCCGAAATCAATATCTGGCCGCAGTAAGCGACATGATTCCGGATGAGATATTGGATACGTTTGAGGTTGGATGGGATAAAGTCGTGTTTCAAGATGGGCGACTGCTTTTGGATATTGGCCAAGTAAGGAAGCTGGCATGCCCTCTGCATCAATCCAGACAAACGTATAATCTCTTCCGGGAAGCTTTTATACAACGGGTCCCCCCATTGCAGGTTCGGATTCATTCAAAAAAATCCCCTGAAATTATCAATTCTGTTGAGTTTCAGGAAGTTTTTGAATATCTGCAGATACGGGATGATATTCGACTAGGAATGTTCTCAAGACGATTGGATCTAGCGAAGTTCCTGGTGAAGTCCAAGGTCAATTTTCAGGATACATTCTTGACCAAGGATCGTGGCCCTTATATCCAGTTCCTCGTTGAGAAGCAGGCTCCAGATTATAGATTTATTCCCGTGTTTGAGAAAGCATTGGATCGCGAAGACGCTTACCTTTTCACGCTGAAAGGAACAAGGCTTTACATCGTGTGGGAGAATATCAACGAGAACACGGCCACCTATGTTTTCCCTGTCGGTAAGGAATCCTACGAAAAGGTCCTCCAGGCCATCTACGATTATGCATCGTCGGAAACCGATTATAAGCGGATGCGAATGCATTATGGCCAGTCCGCTCAGATTATGGGCGTGAACTGCAGGATCCTCTATCACAATGATCTTAATCAATGGAAGAGAGAGATCTCGTCATTAGTGAGGTAATCAAAAATGCTATCTATTCTTAGCTTTGTCTGGGGTAGGAGGTGCTCGCTGCAGATTAAGTGTACCCCCTGTGCACTTTCAAATGTACCGGGTGTGATGATACTCGCAGCTGGCCGTTTTTGGCAAAGGGAAATCGACTTTTTTCGCAAAGTAAAAAACGCTTGTATTTTTCTGAAATTAGTTGACCTTTATTATCCTTTTCATTTATCTCGGTCGCTCTGTTTGTACTCTATGTTCGTGACCAAGGACATTGTTGAAAAAAAACTATCTTTGTATATCTAACCGAAAAAACGTGCTATGTCAAAGAGAATCATACTATTGGTAGCGGCCATCTCTGCTCTCTTCGTATCTTGCGGGAAGGATGGAGGTGAAGCAGTTCCTCAGAATCTGATCCAGGAAGAGGCAAAGATTGATGGGCGCGCTTACGACGCCCTGAAGAATGCCGGCATTGCCTTAAACGAGTTGAAGAATCTTTATATGTCGGGAATCTGGTTTGGGGAAATAGATAGTAACGGCAACGGTATCCATTATATCAGTGTTTCCGCAACAAAGGATAATACAGCATATATCTTTCTTTTGAAGTTTGTCGTCAATGGCCAGGGCAGCAAGTATAATTCTTACGACCTAGCCACTGTCGAAGGATTCTCCTATGTTAAGACATATTCTTTCCCCATAACTGAAAAGGAGATTGTAGTCGATCATGGCTATGGCAACAAGGAAACTCTTACGTTTGCTGGCACGCTGATGAACAACTTCATCCAGTCGGGCAATAATTATTATGCAGCTATTCATGATATATATGCTGATGGAGAATTGCCTGGAATTACAAGCCATGAATTTTGTCATCATAAGTTGTTGATGGATAGGTCTGGCAGCGTTAAGACATGCCCCTACGAACTCGTTACGGAAGATATCCCAACAAGCGGTATAAGCGGGTATAACAATGGCCTTTGGGTAGGTTATAATAGCTCCGTCATCTGTGGCCCTTACTGCTTTTCGAAGGACGGAGAAATCCTTTTCCAGACTTCTGCATGGAGCGACCTGTATAGCTCTAACATTTATTACGCCAGCTTCGGAACCTGGTATTTCCCGATTAGCGAGAACAACATGTTTATCGTTTGTTTCCGTGCTAATTACAGCAAGGCCGAGCCGTCTTATGCTGAAGTAGTATATACTCTCGATGATATTAAAACTGGCGATGCAGTGTATCTTGAAAGTAAGGCAGTTGATTCATCTCAGAATGTGTATTCTCCGGCAAAATTTGTGTCGGAAAAAGACGGAATCTACAAGTTTACAATCGAAGCAGTCGTCTATAGTGGCGATAAGAAGACATTCAATATCACTATCGATAGGGGAAAACAGACTTGCGTTGTAGAGTAACCATATGCTGAATGTAGAGGATAAATATCGGGGACAAATCGAGGCCATCTGGTCAAAGCAAAAAACAGAGCACCCTGAGACTGCCGATGACGAAGTCATCAGCCTTGGTTACGCTGTTGAACGGCAATTAACCAAGAATGATGTTCTGTTCCTTGGAATGAATCCTTCATATAAGCCTGGCCAATGGAATCACGATGGCGGAGGATTCTATGATATTAAACCTGGAAACAAGTATTTCAAGGCTATGATTGAGTTCTGCCAAGATACTCTAGGTCGATCCAATCCAAGCCATCACGACATCCTTTTTATTCGTCATACGGATCAAAAAGATGTCATGAAGTATATGACGGCCGATAATTATAGAGATTTCATCGCCGGGCAGTTGCTTATTAGTCAGGATATTATCAGAGCTGCTGAGCCAAAATTGATTGTGGTACTCAATGTCGCGGTTCGTGAGATCTTTCAAGGGATGTTTCCGTTTGATTGGAAGGCCGATTATAACGATGAACTAGGGGCACATATGGTGACTATCGACAAGAAAGTCCCCGTTATCTTCTCAGGAATGCTCTCTGGTCAAAGAGCGTTGGATCTTGGAAGTAAGCGCACCCTCCAGTGGCATGTTCGACACATCCTCCACATTATTCCTTGACCCTAGAACAAATCTCTCAAACCGAATAACAAGTCTATATTGAGACCGTCTTGGCAAAAGTAAATGGACATTTTTTCGCAATGTTAAATGGACAAACACGAAGAAGGGGAGCCGGTTTAATAAATCAAATAGAGTTAATTAGTCGAATGGCAGAAAAAAACATTAAAAGGAAGGTAACCCCTGATAAGGAATCGCAGGGAAATAACAAGAGAGCGCAAGAAGTTGAGTATTGGACTGCTTTCTGGCCTACGGTGCAAGAGGCTAGCCTAAAATCAGAGGAAAACATCGATAAAAAGGTATTTTCTCTGTCCGTTGGCGCTCTGGGCCTAGAGTTGACGCTTTGGGAGTTTGTCTGGCAAGATATTTCGCGAGGTAAAATTCTGGCATTTTTGGCGGCGTTTTTTTTCGTGATAGCTTTAGTGCTAAATCTCTATATCCATCTATACGGGCGCCGAACCCAGTTTGAGCAGAGTAAGATGATAAAAAGTTTTATAACTGACGAGTCTTCAAAATTAGATAGTTGGTTAATATACAGCAAAATAGAGAAACAGAATCAAAATATACTTGTTCTTAACAAGATCTCATCTATAGTGGTAATTATTGGTATTCTTCTGCTCCTTGTATTTGCCTATTTAATACTCTCGTGATATGTTGTATGTTGCAAGTATCCTATTGTCCGAGCCCCAGCAGCCTGCATCTCCTGCAGACCCTATCCCTGTCCCTGGAACAACCTCAACACCTCTTCCTCCGCCAAAACAGCCGTAATATTTTTTCACAGATATGAAAGAGGATAACGCCAATTTCCCCGTTCCTGGACAAGGGAATTACCATGAACGCTCCAGTACACCAACTCCGCCTCCTACTAATTTCACTAAACCTCCAGCAGATGGTCATTCCGGGGCGGAACACAAGTAACATTTAACAAGGGTCTATCGACATCATTTCGCATCGTTAAATGTACATTCCTCCGCAAAGCACTGCCGTTTTGCGTCAGCCGGTGGGGGAGTCGCGCGTGGGCCTGTGGACGTTTGCCTGCGTCGTCGGGGGCCGTGGGGAGGGTGCGTGGGGACGGCTGACGCGGCCTTCGGAGCCGGTAGAGCGGCAGGGTGACGGCGGGCAAGCATTTTTTTGCTTGCACGGCGGCAGCCCTGCCGCTCCCGGCGGAGAAGGGTTATAACCTGGCGGAGCTGATTTCTGCGCCGATGGATTCGATGGCTTTCATGATCTTGCGCGTGGTCTTCTCGCCGGGGTAGGCGAGGCCGCTTTTGTATGCGCGCATCCTGCTCTCGTTGATGCCTGCGTATTCGGCAAACTTGCTGACATTCAGGAAGTCAAAGTAGTTGAAAAAAGACGGGATGTCGTACCGGAACGAGATGTCGATCTTCGGCGGCATCTCCGATCCCTCTTTCGCTGCGCCATCCAAAGACTCTTTGACGCTGGCGAGGAAGTCCTGCTTGGCAGCTTTCACGCTCTCGCCGTAGCCGCCAAAGTAATAGCGCCCAACCTTCTGCTCCGACTGGATAGAATAATACCCGTCGGGCCCTTTCTCGATAATAGCTACAATCTGCATATTCGATATCCTTTATTACATTAAACCTGACTCCTTCATCAACTTGCGCAAAGTGCCTATGGGTACTTCTTTGGATTGATGTCTCGGAACGTAAAAGAAAGAATCCGTAATGGGGGAATACCATCTGTCATGTTCCGCTCCGGGAGAGTCAAGCCGACACCCGGCATCCTTCAGCTTTCTTATCAACTCACTATACTTCATGGCAAAGATAACGATTATGTTGCAAAAAACAAAAACAAATTCGTCGCTTTTTGGATCGTATTGCAATCGAATTGAGCGGTCCTCAGTAAAGTTGAAATCGACTTTTGGAAAAACCAAGGACCTGTAAGAATTGTCAGGGGGTAATTGTGAAATAATTCCCGATTTTCCGATCAGACAAAAATACATCGCTGCCGTTTTGCGTCAGCCGGCGGAGAAGGATAATGGAAAGTTTTTCGTATGTTTGCATAATATGAAAACCATCGGTAACATACTCTGGCTCATTTTTGGCGGCATCCTCATTGCGGTCATCTACTTCATCATTGGCCTTGTGATGTGCATTACCATCATCGGCATTCCCTTTGGCGTGCAGCTGTTCAAGTTTGGGGTTTACGCCCTCTGGCCCTTCGGCCATGAGCTGGTGGACGGTCCCAATCAACCTAGCGTCCTGTCCATTGTGATGAACCTCATCTGGATCCTGTTGGGCTGGTGGGAGATTGCCGTGATTCACCTGGTGTTCGGCCTGCTGTGCTGTATCACCATCGTAGGCATACCCTTCGGCATTCAGCACTTTAAGATGGTCCTGCCCTCGATATTGCCCTTTGGAAAAAAGATACGATGACACGCATTCAGTACACGGGCACGAACTACGAGGAAATCAAGGCGCTGTGCGGCGACAGGGTGCTGGCGCCGTATTTCTGTATGGGCTTTTCGATGCTCTCCGTGGATACAGGGGCTGGCTTCGAATCGGTGAATGAAGGCGACGTGGTTGTGCTCGAAGATGACGGGTCGCTACGGGTGGAACGATAAGATTCGTGTTTATTTTTGTTCTTACCCCCTGTCTAACCCCCTAACGTACCCCCGGAAATCCCAAAATGTGTGTTATCTTTGGCGCGATGAAACAGAATCAAAATCTACTGACGCGTGTCCGCGAGATGGAGGACCGCTATGACGAACTCACCCGGGTCCTGGCAGGACTCGATGATGCCATCTCTGAATATAAAGCTTTCAAGCCCGAGCTTCAGGCCCTTCGGGAATACATGGAATCGGGCCAGTGGAAGAAGGATTTCGAGGCCGACGAGGCCGGTCAGATTCCGGCGGAGGTGAAAAGGGGAGTGCTCTCCGAGGATGGGCTCTTTGACCTCCTGCAAGGCGCGGATAAGATCCTGAACCTGGCCAAAGAAGTCCTTAGCACGTATTTCTCGCATCAACCACATTAACACTAATTATATGGCAGAACAGAAATTCCCTTGCGAGAACTGCAAGTTCCGCGCACATTACGACAAGAACCCCAAGTCGCTGCTTGGCCGCTTCTGGCGCTGGCACATCAACTTCTGCCCGGGTTTCCGGGCGTATTTCACCAACCAGGACGAACAGACCCAGGCGGCCATCCGGGAGAAATACAACTTCACCAAATACCAGTAGAGAACTATGCTGAAAATCGGTGACAAAATGCCGTCCTTCGAGGTCGTGGACCAGGACGGCAAGCCGGTGCGGTCGGAAGATTTCATCGGGAAGGGGAAGAAAACCATCGTCTATTTCTATCCGAAGGACAACACCTCCGGCTGCACGGCGGAGGCCTGCTCGTTCCGGGACAACTACGCCGCCCTGACGGCCGCCGGCTACAACGTGGTCGGCGTGAGCAAGGACAGCGCGAAGTCGCACACCGGCTTCCGGGCCAAGTACGAGCTGCCCTTCCGCCTGCTGGCGGACACGACCACGCAGATGCTGCAGGACTTCGGCGCCTGGGGCGAGAAGAAAATGTACGGCAAGACGACGATGGGCACGCTCCGCCGTACCTTCATCTTCGACGAGAACGGTATCCTGGAGCGCATCATCGAGAAGGTGGACACCAAGAACGCCGCCGCGCAGATCCTGACGTAGAAGATGACGGGTTGCTTCGGGTGGAGCGGTGATCCGACGAATTAATTTTGTATATTTGCAGACGCTGAAACTTATAACTAATATGGTCGGAAGATTTCCTGTTATCACCCTGTGTGGCAGTACCCGCTTCAAGGAGCAGTACCTTGAGGCGCAGAAACGTCTTACCCTCGAAGGCAACATCATCATCAGCGTCGGTCTGTTCGGACATTCCGGCGACGACGAGACCTGGGAGCCCGGCATCAAGGAGATGCTGGACAACATGCACAAGCGCAAAATCGACATGGCCGACGCCATCTATGTCATCAACGTCGGCGGCTACATCGGCGAGAGCACCCGGTCGGAAATCGAATACGCCAAATCTCACGGAAAAGAGGTAATTTATCTCGAAAACCCCGAAAAATGAGATGCCCGAGCAGGTCGGGCATGACAAAAATTTTGTACATTTGTAGGTAATGTTCTACGTTATCTACTTCGCCGTTATCGCCCTTGCGCTCTACCTTATCTTCCACGACAGGTTCGGGGAAGAAGGACATCGCAAAAACATGTCCTCCGGGGCGTCCGAAAACGTCTATCATCCGGAATCCCAGACCCAGGTCCCGCAGGTCCCGCAGACCCCGGTGAGTTCCACGCCGAAGCCGCTGGAGCCGCCCCGCCCGGCACCGAGGCCCAGAAAGCCGTACACTGAGCCGCTGAATCCGGCGCCGCGGATCGTCCCGCCGGCACCGGCTCGCCCTGCGGCGCCGACCTACGTGGTCACGGAACCTGCGAAGCAGGAGCTGTCGTGGTCGTACCTGTACAAGCTGGAATACGACGAGAGCCTCGTCGGGGACGTGATGGAGACCGAGGTGACGGGCATGCGTCACTACTGCTCGCTGGCGGACCTGGGGCCCGTGAACGGCATCATCCAGCCGGAGCCGGAGAACCCCCACGACTCGACTGCGCAGGTGGTGATCCGCGCGGACGGTAAGAAGCTCGGCTACATCGCGCGCAACACGCTGCCGGAGTACCAGAACTTCAACCCGACGAACGCCGTCTGTCCCTTCGCCGGCTACGTGAAGGTCACGCGCCAGGGCTACATCTGGGCGGACATCCTGGTGGCCATTCCGACGGATCGGGATTACGTGAAAGACGAGCTGACGGCCTTCCTGGACAGCGAAACCTTCAAATCATAACGACAGGAGGCTTGCCATGCAGGGGAGTATCACCGCCACCAAGCGAACGCTCATCGCGCTGATCCCGCTCGGGGTGCTGATGGCCCTGCTGGCCCTCGATATAGCCATCTTCGGCGCAGACTCTATCCTGGGGGCCTCCCAGGTGTCGCTGCTGCTGGCCTCGGGCGTGTGCGTGGCCCTCTCCGTGGGGCTGTACAAAGCCCGGTGGAAAGACTTCGAGCGGGACATCGTCAGCAACATCGGCGAAGTGGCGCCCGCCATCCTCATCCTGTTCCTGATCGGTGCCATCTCCGGCACGTGGACGATGAGCGGCGTGGTGCCGACCTTCATCTGCTACGGCATCAAGCTCATCCACCCGAAGGTGTTCCTGCTGACCTCGTGCGTGCTCTGCGCCGTGGTCTCCCTGATGATTGGATCGTCGTGGACGACCATCGCCACCGTGGGCGTGGCCCTGATCGGCATCGGCCACGCCGAGGGCTTCTCCGACGCCGTCACGGCGGGCGCCATCATCTCCGGCGCCTACTTCGGCGACAAGATCTCGCCCCTGTCGGACACCACCGTGATGGCCTCCTCGGTGAACCGGGTGGGCCTCTTCGACCATATCCATTACATGTACCTGACGACGGTGCCGTCGATGCTGATCACGCTCGTGATCTTCACTATTCTGGGCCTCACGCACGCCGGCGTGCCGGACGCCCAGATGGCCCGCTACTCGGAAGTGCTCTCCGCGCAGTTCCACATCACGCCCTGGCTGCTGCTGGTGCCGGCCTTCACGGTCTGGCTCATCGTGCGGAAGAAGCCCGCGATCGTGGTGCTCTTCCTGTCCGTGCTCGTGGCGTCGGCCGCCGCGCTGATCTTCCAGCCGGAAGTGGTGCGCGGCATCGGAGCGGACGTCACGGACGGCTCCGCCGCGAGAGTCGGCTTCACGGGCGTCGTGCGGATGATCTTCGACACGGTGGCCGTGGACACGGGTAGCCCGGAGGTGAACCCGCTCGTGACGAGCCGCGGCATGGTGGGCATGCTCAACACCGTGTTCCTGATCCTCTGCGCGATGTGCTTCGGCGGCTGCATGAAGTCCAGCGGGATGATCGACGACCTGGCGCGGATCCTGCGGCCGCTCACGCGTACACGCGCCGGCCTCGTGGGCTCCACCGTGGTCACGGGCACGGTCCTGAACGGCATTGTGTCCGACCAGTACCTGTCGATCATCCTCACGTCAGACATCTACCGCAAGTCCTTCGAGGACGAAGGCTACGAGGCGCGGCTGCTCAGCCGCAGCGTCGAGGACTCCGCGACCGTGACCTCGCCGCTGGTGCCGTGGTCCAGCTGCGGCATGACGCAGGCCACGATCCTGTCGGTCTCGACGCTGGCGTACGCGCCGTTCTGCTTCTTCAACATCATCTCGCCGCTGATGTCCTTCCTGGTTGCGGCGATCGGCTGGAAGATCGTCCGACGACGGGCGCAGTAAGCCGTTTATTTTCCTACCTTTGTACACAAACCAATGACCAATATGAAGAAAACCGTTATCACCTGGATCCTGGCCCTGGCCGCGACGCTCGTCGCGGGGGCGCAGGGGAGCGTCTCCGTGCAGTTCTACACACCGACGACGGTGCGCATCGTCAAGGGCGGCGCGGCGCCGGCGGAGAGCTTCGCCGTGACGGCGGCCCCGCAGGCCGTCTCCGTCCGGCAGACCGCCGCCCGCGGCGGCGCCATCACCTACGACAGCGGCGCGCTGCGCGTGACCGTGGCCACCGACGGCACGTGCCGTTTCTATTCGCCGTCAGGCAAGCTCCTGCTCAAAGAAGGCCCCTGGGCCGCCGCGCGCCAGACCTTCCTGCCGGAGGCGGACGAGCCGCTCTACGGGCTCGGCATCCTGCAGGACGGCACCCTGTCGCTGCGCGGCAAGACGCGCCGCATGATCCAGGGCAACACCGAGGATTTCGTGCCCATCGTCCAGTCCGTCAAGGGCTACGGTATCTTCTGGGACAACCCCTCGCCGACCGTCTTCCGCGATGACGCGGACGGCATGCATTTCGAGTCCGAGGTGGGGGAGGTCGTGGATTACTATTTCCTTTATGGCGGCAGCGCCGACGGCGTGATCGCCGGGATCCGCGCGCTGACCGGCCGCGTGCCGATGCTCCCGCTGTGGAGCTACGGCTTCATGCAGAGCCGCGAGCGCTACAAGAGCAGCCGCGAGCTGCTCGACGCGCTGCACGGCTACCGCGAGCGCGGCATCCCCATCGACTGCATCATCCAGGACTGGCAGTACTGGGGCAACAACTACCAGTGGAACGCCATGGAGTTCCTGAACGAGGACTTCCGCAACGCGCAGGCGATGATCGACGAGGTGCACGCGCAGAACGCCAAGCTGATGATCTCCATCTGGGCCTCCTTCGGCCCGATGACCAAGGCATACCGCGAGCTGGCCCCGAAGGGCCTGCTCTTCGACTTCCAGACCTGGCCGCAGTCCGGCCTGTCCGACTGGCCGCCGCGGCTCGACTACCCGTCGGGCGTTCGTCCGTACAACCCGTTCTCCGCGGAGGCTCGCGACATCTACTGGAAGAACCTCCTCCGCCTGGAGAACATGGGCATCGACGCCTGGTGGATGGACTCCACCGAGCCGGATCATATTGATTTCAAGGAGAGTGACCTGGATGTCGAGACCGGCTTGGGCTCTTTCCGGAAGGTGCGCAACGCCTTCCCGCTCGTGTCGGTGGAGGGCGTGGCGGAGAACCAGAAGAAGGTGTCCGACCG
>Ga0265300_10001848_pt1 | contig 19198 bp, 34 predicted proteins | sample AusTroGonzalo_MG_FD_193482 | JGI IMG/M metagenome (GOLD analysis project Ga0265300, IMG submission 193482) | Bovine rumen microbial communities from tropical cattle in Woodstock, Queensland, Australia - Gonzalo_03 | ecosystem: Host-associated > Mammals > Digestive system > Stomach > Rumen ...
ATTTCTTTTGCCTCCGATTTTAGTCGTTCATGCAGTTTTTCGGGGAGGCGCAACATAATAGGAACTCTATACATTTGCAAATCCCCCTTTCCCGTGATATAATCACGCTACAAATACTTTTCTTTGCTCGTCGTTCACGCGACGGGCTTTTTCTTTTTTCTGTACCGTTCCAAACACTTTTCGCACCGCACGCGCCCTTCTGCGGCTTTCTCATGCCCGCAAGAAACGCACATATTATGGCTTATAAGCCATAGATAACGCTCTTTCGAGTAGGCTTTGTACTCTTCACGATGAGCCGCGGCATATCTCCGCGCAAAAGCCCTATGCTGTTCGGCCTGTCGTTCCCGTAAACATTCCTGGCAATACCGCGCATTTGCCCGCCTTGATATAGGCAGGGGCTTTCCGCATGATACACAGCAAAGTGTTTCGCTCGTTAGTGACATATTCACAGAAATAACGCCTCCAAGATAATCAGGATAAGAAGTACCGCCGTTTTCCCATCGTCGGTTAGATCGCGCCACATCATGACAACGCCACCGCCGCGAAAAGCCATACCGCGCACGCGCCAAGAACTGCTTCGCCAAAATCGCGGCAGTATTTAAAAGCCCTGCACCATTTCCGCATATCGCGCCGCCGCGCCCTTGTTACCCTTTTCTCGAAGTTGCTCATGATTTAACCTCCTTCATTGCTGATTGCCAACACTTGGCGCAATAGTCAAAGCAAATCTCTCCGCCCTCTTCCATGCCGCACCATTTCCGAAATTCTGCCGGAAGCCCCAAATCACTGGGGCAATCGGTTGTCAGAATATCCTCGAAATAGCGCGGGGCTTCTTTGCGTAGGATTTGCAACGCCTCAATAATTCGTTTCTTATCGTTCACGTTCCCGCCTCCGCCATAATCCGCAGGGCTTGTCGTATGCGTCTTGTTCCGTTGGCATATCTTTTATTGCCTCGCATACGCCCAAAATCGCGCACCCGCGTTCTTGTTTAAAAGTCCAATGCCTGCACTCGTAGCAATAAACTGTGAAATGCCCGTTCTTGGGCTTTTTTATTGTTGGCTTCATGCCATAGCCGCCTTTACTCGTTCAATATCAATTCCCGTATCCGCCGCGAACCGTTCGGGGTAGTAATAATAACGCCCGTGACCGTATCGCGGCGTTTTTGGCTTTGTGTATACGCCCCACGATACCGCGCCCGTCCTAACCATCGCCCGAACCGCCTCGCATTGAATGTTAAGTAGGCGGGCTATGTGTTCCGTTTTTAGCCTCATGCAATCGCCTCCCATCTTGCAATTTAGGTTTTGTTAATCAGCCGCGCAAAAAAATTTTTCAATCGGGCACTCTAACGCCTGAGCAAGCGCAGGAATCATTTCAGCCTTTATTTTGTATGCGCCGTTTTCGTACTTGCAATAGTTCGGGACGCACTTCATACCAAGCCTTTCGGCAATATCTTCCTGCTTTAAACCCAATTCCTTCCGTCGTTCCACGATATAAGCGCGGTTAAAGGTTTTCTTCATATCCTTCACCTCCTCCATTAACGATATGTTAATTATAATCTTTACACTTTGTAAAGTCAAGAGATAATTTAAATTTTGTAAATTATTTGTTTACGAAACGTAAATTGATATATAATAAGATTACAAAAACAGAAAGGGAGGGTTTTTAATGGGGATAGGCGATAGAATCCAACATTATTTGGACGAAAACGATATGCAACAAAAAGAATTAGCTGAAAAGATTTTTATGAATCCCGTTGTATTGAACCGCATAATAAAAAATCGCCGCCCCGTTAGAAGTGACGAATTAGCGGCGATTGCAAAAGTATTGAATATCACTATGGACAAACTCGCGGGGCTTTCTCCGCACCTTCCCGCAGGGGTTTATAATTTCAACGAATCAAACTATATCCCCGTGATCGGGGCAGTTCGGTGCGGCGTTGGCGGTTTGGCGTATGAATACATTGACGAATATATAACGGTCGATGATAAATATCGCCCCGAAGAAATTGTAGCTTTTAGGGCTGTCGGTGACAGTATGGAGGGAGAAGAAATTCACGACGGGAATATTTGCCTTGTTCATTTGCAGGAAGATGTTGAAGATGGCGCGATTGCCGTCGTGGTTATCAACGGCGAAGAAGGAACATTGAAACGGGTTAGAAAGCAACCAAATATGATAATACTTGAAGCCGCTAATCCCGCATATCCGCCCCGCGTTTTTGCCGGAGAGGACGCAAATAACGTGCGGATAGTCGGCAGGGTTATAGAAGTACGGCAAAAGAAATAGAAAGGGCGTGATTTTATGGGCTTCCGTTTTCGCCGGACGTTTACGATTCTTCCGGGCATAAAAGTTAATCTCGGGAAGGAAGGGCTTTCAAGTGTTTCCTTTGGGCGGCGCGGTGCGAAAATGACCGTAGGCAAGAACGGGACGCGGCAAACGGTCGGCTTGCCCGGTTCGGGGTTATCTTTCACGAACTACGAAAAGCACGCCGAAAATGCGCCCGTCCCCGTTCCCGCCGCTATGGATAACAGGGCAAGCCTACGTTGTCCGAACTGTAACGCGATTACAAAACGCGGCGCGATCTATTGCTCCCAATGCGGCTTCAATCTGCATGAACAATTAACCGAAACGATACCCGAAGAAAAGCCGATTTATAAATACCCGCTTTTTTGGCTTTGGATAGTGTTGACATTCTTCAAGCCCACGGCGGGGATATTGATAGGGCTTGCTTATTGCGCCTTTCGATTTATTCAAATGCTTGCAAAAAAATAAGGCGGGGTTTTAGTCCCCGCCGTTCATTCTCATTAGGTCACGCTGTCGATATATGCGCCGATGCTCATTCCCGCCTTTTCTGCGGCTTGTCGAAGGGCGGCGGCTTTTTGTGTTGGTAGCGTGATCGTGAGAACGGTCTTGCTATCGTCCCCCTCGTCGGGCATACCAAATATTTCGGCGTACTCGTCTGCATCTAGTTTTTCCTCAGCCCATGCGCGGGCTTCTTCGTATGTCAGCGGGGTAATATCCCGCCCGCCTGTCCATCCGCCGCCGTATGCGTGTTCAGCATAGCGGGAATTTGCGCCGCCTTTTCCGTAAAGGAAATATTCGCCTGTGCGCTTGCGGTGTAGCCATTCTTGGCAATAGTTAAAGTCATTCGGATAATATTCGTTGCTCCATGTAGCAAGTTCTTTTGCCGTGTCGGTGTCGTACAGTTTTCTGTTGATAATTTTTTTCATGATTTATTCCTCCTCTGCTTTCAACCATTCATGCCTTGGGGTAAAAAGGCATTTTGTTTTCTTGTCTGCCGTGAAAAGAGTTTCGATTGTAGCGGCGGAAGTAAATCCCTTTTCCGCAAGCGTATTCTTGTTTACTTGCGTATGATAATGGATTAGCCATATTTCAGATTTTTGCCCTTCCGTAATCTGCACGGCGGTCAATGTATCATTCGCGCCAAATTCGGGATTCTGTTTCATAAATTCATCAAAAGCCGCGCGGCGGATTGCGTTATATTCTCTCTTTGTCATGATTCACGCCTACCTCTCGTAAAATAATTCCATATCCTCATACCAATTTTCTTCGCCGTCATCGTCAATCCAAACCGTTTCGCCCGTTTCAGCGTTTTTCGTTTTTTCCATACCCGACAACGACAACGCCTCGTCAAGGGTTAGCCCTTCGCCTCCAAGAATACGGCATAATATTTTTCTAGTTTGTGTGTTGAAAATTGTCATGATTCACGCCTCCTTTTGATGTAAGGGGGCTTGCGCCCCCCGCTCGTCACGCCTCTTTGGAAATATCTACTTCTTCCCATTCTGTCCACGGGGAAACGTCGCGTTCTTTAATCTTCGCAGCTACAACCATCAAGTCATAGTCTACGCCTTTGTTACTCACGAAGTCGGAAGCAAAGCCGCCACCTATTGCAAATGTTTCCCTGCGTTCGCCGTTTGCGTCATACTCTTTTTTTCCGTTCCATTCCTTCAAGTATGCGTTCAGCCCAGCAATGGCTTTTTCGCGTGTCGGGAATGTATTCCTATTATATCCTTTCAAGAACCTTCCCATGTTTGACCATGTTCCCTCTTTTTGTTGGTAACGGTGTTGTACCCATACAATAACTTCTTTTTTCATTTGTAAAACCTCCTTATAATATTGTCAGTGTTCGGCAGGGATTATTTGTTTTTCCCCTTTTTCTGATTTTATTATAACTCAACCGCAAGCATAAGTCAAGTAAATTTTACAAATGATACTTTTGTACTATTTGACATAGGAGAAAATACCCATGAAAAACGCAAACGGATATGGAAGTGTTTACAAAATGCACGGCAACCGCCGCCGCCCGTTTATTGCCGCCGTAACGGTCACGGTTGACGGCAAGCGAAAACGAAAAGCCTTGGGCTATTACGAAAATAGCCGGGACGCTTTAGCGGCTTTGGCTGAATATCATAATAAGCCTTATGATTTATCCGCCCGTGAAATAACGGTAAGGGAATTCTTTGAGAAATGGTTTGCTTGGCGCGAAGAACGCGAAAAAGGCAAAGAAAGCAACCGTATATATAGAATTACATTTAATAAACACTGCCGCGATCTGCACGAATGGCGATTTTTAGATGTGCAATCAATCCACATTCAACGCCTTATAGATAGCGCACAAAGCCCGAAAACCGCCGCCCGTATAAAATTACTTTGGGGGCTATTTTATAAGTACGCCGCTTTGCTTGGGCTTTGCCATGTGAACGCCGCCGCTATTGTAGAAACGCCAACGCAACCGAAAAGCAAACTGCATAAACCGTTTACCGATGAAGAAATAGAAGAACTCTGGGAAAACACAAACGACGGCGGCGCGAAGATTGCATTGATTCTTATATATAGCGGCTTGCGTCCGTCTGAATTAGCAACGATGAAAACAGAAAATATTCATCTAAAGGAGCGGTACATGGTCGGCGGCATGAAAACCGACGCGGGGCGCGGGCGTACTATTCCAATAGCCGAAAAGATATATCCATTTATAGCGAAGTTATACAACCCGAACAAGCCGCGCCTGTTTAGGTTTTCAAACTATCAAGGCATAGCGCACGAGTGGAAAATGTCAACCGTCCCCGCCGTCCAAAATCATCTACCGCACGACGGGCGGCATACTTGCGAAACACTCCTTGACAATGCGCGCGTCGCGAAGAAAACAATACAACTGATTTTAGGTCATGCCGGAAGGGATATTGACGATACAGTTTACACCCACAAAACAAGGCAACAACTCATAGATGCAATAAACATGATATAGTGAAACACGTGCAAGCAACGTGCAAGCAACGGAAACAAAAGAAGCCGTTTTTAGCCGATTTTAGGCAAAAAGAAAAAACCCGAAGCCCTGTAATAATAACAAGGTTTCGGGTTCATTTTTTAGGGCGTGTCGGCACACTTCACCCATATATATTGAATTTTCAAGGCTTCGGGCGCACTTTTGCAAGCAACCCGCAAGCAATCTTTTCTTCGCTTGCATTGAGCATTATAGCACTTTAGAAATAAAAAAAGAAGCGGGGATTTCTCCCCGCCTACTTTGCTATGGCAATTCCCGCCGCGATAGCGCACAAAACTTCCCATATATTGCGTTGTGTTCTAAGTCTATTTTCCGTTCTGTCGCGCTCTTTCTCGTATTCCTTGAATGATTGCGCGGCTTTCTGCAATTCTTGATTCGCTATCTCTAACGAGTTCCGCGCACTCTGCGTTTCGTTCCGCGCTATTGTCAATTCGTTCCGTAGCTTCGTCAATTCCTCTTGTGATTTCGTCAGCAAGTTCAACGCTTCGGTCAATTCGCTGTCCTGCGTTGTCAATATGGCTTTGAGCGTCGCGTTGTGCTGTTCCAGTGTTTTCAAGTTCGTTTCTAATGTCGTTAGTTCTTCCTCCGTGATCGTGTACGTCGGTGAGCAAGTACCAACATACGAAAATAACAATAAGAACGCCACAGATAAAAAACAAACATTGATACATTTTGCCTTTGTTGTCCACATTTCAGCACCCCCCTATTTTATCTCTTGAGTAATATCCCACGGAGGAGAACCAAAGAAAATTGTGTTCCCTTCAATTCTATGCTTCACGCCGGGGAAAACATTAAACAAAGCCGCGTCAGGGTTTTCTTCGTACTCGAATATTTCTTGAATTTGGCGTAGCTCGTTATCTGAAAGCGGGGTATTTGACTTTACTCTCATACGACGCGCCCTTCCCTATTCCACTTCTGTTGATATTCTGCCGCTTTGCGCCTCAATACATCACCGCCGCGACTTCCATCTGTCGCCCACGGGTTATATTCGGGGCTTTCTTCTGTTCCTAAGTATTCCAGATCCCAACGCTCACAATCGTTTTGCGGGCCGTATAAATCTTCATCGTCATACAAATCGGGATCGTCCCCCGCTTCGCCATGCGTTAAAACAATATCGGGGCGAATAGTCAGCCATAAGTTAGAACACAGTACCGCGACAACTTGCGCCATCGTTTCAATTTGTGCTTCTGTAGGCGGCTCGTCACCTAAATCGGAAGTCGTAGCAAAGCAAGCACAACATAAGGAAATGCCTACCGTGCCGCGATTCAAATGCCAAGTATGGGCTAATACCTCGCTCAAATCTTCGGTTGTAAGATAGATTTCGCCGCCCTCATCTACTTGCACATGATAATCGTCAAAGAATTGTCCATAGTGTCCCGCGCTCCAATGCAATATCAAAAGGGGATTTTCCAAGCCCGCACTATGCGCCGCCGCCCATAAATTCTCCCGACTATTTGCCGCGATCTGCCCTAACTCCGAAAGTGTGACTTGCCTCATACTGCGTCCCTCCTACTTCCGGGCTTTTCGCCCGCCATGCTGTTATATCTGCTATCGACGTAATGTTTGCCAAGTTGTACGCCCGCCACGGTGAGCAATCCACTTATCGCCGTTACACACGCGCCCAATCCCTGCCAAACGCTACCTAAATCAAATTTCATTCCGTAGAAGCCGTTCATATAGAAGCCAACAAACCACGAAAAAAGAACGCAAACGACAAGAAATAGAATGATAACCCCTGCAAGAATTATCAACTGTCCCAAATGATGTTTGCTCCAATTTGCCATTTCAAGGATATTTGATTTTATTTGTTTCATTATCGCCATAAAATACCCCCGTTTCGCACTCTCGCCGCCGTAGATGCCCCGTGGCGCGTTTTTATTTGTCCACGCAATAGTTTATATGCGCGGATTACTTTTCGTTGCTTGTCGGGCTTGTGAGAATGTCAATTATTCTGGGCGGCAATGACGCTTGTCAACTCGTCAAGCCTTGCGTGAGCAGATCGCGCACGCTGGTCTACTTCGGCAAGTTTGATGTCGATTTCATGCCGCGCCTGTTCCTCTCGGTCTGCGCGTTCTTCAAATTTGTCCAGCATTTTCTCAATTCGGGAAATGGAATTGTCAAGCGGGCGAAGAACGGCAAAATGAAAAACCGCGGCTATCGCTGACGCAACCGCGATTATTTGCGACAAAATTTCAAGGTTCATTTATTCGCCCTCCCTTTCGAAGTAGAACGCGATACGATTTGCAATCATGGCGCGGGTGTCAAACTGCGCTGATTCGTCAATCTTCCACCCTAACAAATTATTCCAATGAACCGTCCACCCGAACGCCGTGAAAATTGGCGCGGTGTTTTTGTATTCCCAAGCACCCCACAAGCCTTGCCCGTAAACCTCGCGGACAAATTTAGTATTTGCGGATTCTTTGATTTCAAGCGTAGGAGATACGGTAAGCCCAAGCATATAGAAAGAAAATCCATAACTGCAATTTCTTGTCAACCACAAAACGCCGCAAAAATAACGCTGTATGCGCTCCCACAAAGTAAAGTTTGGGTCGATACAGGAAACATACCATCTTTTGCGGTTGACGCTTTCCAAATATGGGTCGCTGTCGATATGCTCCGTGTAATGTTTTACCCAGTCATATTGCAAAAATTTAGGCGCGTTTTCTACGGATTCTCGGCAAAATACGCTGTTGTCCCATGTTTGCCAATACTTCCAAAAGTATGGAAGTTCGCCGTTAATATCTGCAAAAAGCATGGCTATTGGGTTAGTAATATAACAAAGAACCATGCACACAAGCGATACAAGAAAATATAAGAACCATATAACCATGAAAAGCCCTCCATAAAAGGAAAAGGCGGCTTATTTTCCGCCCTTCTTGGTTGCCTTTTTCGGCGCGGGAACATACCGCACGCAAGCGGGGTTATTGCACACCCACACGGGGGATTCTGCCGTCCCGTCGTTTCTCATACGTTGATTACAGCGCACACAGCGCGGCGCGGGTTTAGCCATTATGCCTCGCTCCCTTCTTCGATTTTCTGATATTCTTCATCGAACCAAGCGTCCAAGTCTGCCATGTCAGCCGCGACGCTTTCGGCGGTTTCCGTGTCCCCCTGCATTGAGGCGGTTGTGTAAGCCTCGCAAAGATTCGCTTTTTCCTGTGTATATTCTGCTGTCAGTTCCGCGATTTTTTGCTCCTTTGTCGGCTCTTTCGGCTCAATTACGGGCGGGTGTTCCGCTATCCATTCATCGGGCGCGACATACCCTTCGGGCTTTGTGTCATGTACTTCGATGTTTCCCGTTGGTGATACATATTTAGGCATTGTAAAACCTCCTCATACAAAATACTCGACAATAACAGCACCATCGCCGCCATCGCCGCCTTTTGGATACGTAACAGCTGATTGCGTTATGATTGCGCCACGCTCTCCGTTGGATTCGCTGATTTCCGAATCGCCGCAAATCGAGCCAACGCCGACATGGGAAGTGTAGTTTGCTGTACTTCCCGCACCGCCGCCGCCGTAATTCGTACCATTAGAACCGCCGCGAGCGCGAGGATAAAGTGAACCATACACCGCCGACACTGGATTTAAATAGCCAACTCCTGTCCGTCCGCTACCCCAAACAGAAGCCGCACCTTCGCCGCCCGCAAAGGTAGAGCCGCCAACCGCGCCGCCAGAGCCATTCGCGCCTGTGGCATTTGAGGAATAGCCGCTTGTTGGAGCGGCGCCGCCCGCGCCAACGGTAACAGGCACAGTGTCCCCTTGCGTAAGTTGTACATAAGCGTGTGCGATTTCTCCTGCCGCACCGCCGCCACCCTCTGCGTAAGAACCTCCCCCCGCGCCGGAATGACCTCCTACCGCCGAACAATATACACCGAAGGACGAAGTGCCGCCTTGCGTACCCGAAAGCCCGCCATAAGTGTAGTTATGCCCTCCGTTTCCGCCCGCGCCGCCGCCGCCAATACATGTGATATGATACCAACCTGTCACAGGGGCAGTGTAAGTGCCGCTTGTCGTGATAACGTCGCGGTGATTGACGGCTGGAATTGCCTCTTTATCCAAGCCGCTTTTGAAAATCTGCCAATATGTATTTGTAGTATCGTCATGAGGCGCAATCGTTCCCGCCGCCATATCTGCGATACATTCATAGCGTAAGCCGTCGGCAGAATCAATTACAATGCACCCAGTATAATAATCTTGGGAAGCGTCGTAATTATAGGTAAATCCTTTCTGATTGTAGAAAGCCAATCCCGAAAGAAGATTAAATGCCCCGTTGAAATCCTCGCGGGAAGGAGCGACGCCGCCCGCGCCCAACGGCAAAGAGGTTTCTGTGGGAAAGCCTTGGTCTTGGCTCATCTTCCCCGGCGTAGTCGTAGTGTTCGGGATAGCGTTCTTTGCGCCGTTTGCGGCAATAGGTTGCGTCAATAAAGTAGGATTTGTTGCCATGTTCTAACGTCCCCCTTTTATCCTTGTTCAATTTGGTATGGTTGAAATATGCCCTGCGAAAACGGTTGTAGCCCGCTCCCGTAAAATCCGAATGTGTTTTGTGGCTCGATTTGATAATATTCATAGCCAACGCCCGCGCCTAAATTCAAAAGCCCGTATTCGGCAAATAAGGCGCGTTCATACGCGGATAAATAAAATTCAAATACAACGCGCACTTTCATATTGCCGATATTCATAACTAAAACGGTATCGTCAAAAAGCGTCGTTAGTATTTCCTTTAGGCTTGGCAGTGTAGCGTTTCCGATATTCGCCGCCGCTTTTAAAAAGATAAGCGTTCTATAAGCCTCATCTGCAAGCCGATAATGGTCTGTATCTCCCATTACATAAAACGGGGCTTGATCGAAAGGGTTTAAGAGCGAACCAAGAAAACCGAAAAAATCCTCGTTGTCTACGGTTAAATATCTATTCGCCCCGACGATACGCCCCCAAATATCCAACCCCACGCCGTGCGCCGTCTTAGGGTTAAACACTTCATTGTAAAATATTTCAATATCCGTTGACGGGTCAAGTTGTTCAGCCGCCGCTTTTACAATGCCGATAATGTGCGGGCTTGCGCCGTATTGTGATTGGATTGTTTTTTCAGCGAGTTCGGTAAAATCAAGGTTCATTTATAATCACCTCGATATTGTCCGCGTCAAAAATCGGTTCTTCGTCCGCGTCCATTGTTACGCTGTTACCGCTTGGGCTTGCAGAAAAGCCTATATAAACGCTTTCCAAATCATTAACTCCTGCCGTTTTTACAATCGCAACGGTGAAACGGGAAGCATATATAATTTGCCCCATTCCACAGCGAGTGTTTCCGCTGTTTGCATCGCTACCGTTTGCGTCGTTAATGATCGCGTTCTTTATGTCCTGCGTTACCGTCGCGGGCGTTTGCGCGGTTTTGTTTATTGTTACGGATATGTAAACGGGCGTGGGAGTTGGTCGGACGATTTTATAGTTATTGACAACGCCATCGGTGGACGTGTAACTTATATCAGTATTTCCGTTCGTCCCACAGCCCGCATCTAACTTGTTGTATATCGTTTCCGCTATATCATCATTTTCGCCGCCGTACACGCAAACCGCGACAGAATGAGAGATTAAAGAAACGCCCTGCGTCGTAACCGTGCTATCGGTTTTGTTTTCCAAAACTAAGCAATCAAGCACATTCGCCACCTGATAAACCGCGCCTTGCAATGCCGCCGCGCTTCCGTGAGCGTTTGCGGCTACACTGTTATAACGGCGTTGTTCAAAATCAGCCCTGTTTTCGATAAGCGAACCGGGAACGCCCGCCGCCGCATTGGTCACGGTGTCCCAACCGGCTATAACTGTTACAATCTTTTCACACGTTCCAGCGCCTATATCAATCGCGCCCGCTTCCATTGCGGCAAATTCAACCTCAACCGTACCGTCTGCGCCGATTGTAGCCGCGCCAACGGAAGAAAGTTTTATTCCGTCCGTAGTTTGGATTATGCTCCCTTGCGGTATCGTAGTTCCTGCAAGCCCCGTGCAAGTGCATGATACAACCGTACTTGTGGCAACCTTTCGGGAAAGAAAGTAAATCGCCCCCAACGCATCTTGAAAAATGCCGCTTGCCGTCAACGGGTTAAACTGATTTGCCAAATTTAGAAATTCGCTATCTTTCCCCGTGACAAGAACGGAAAGGCTATCAATAATTTGCCCTGCGGGGGATTCACTTGAAGTGTTGAGCGTTGCGTTTTCATCGTCGAAGATTGCCGTCCAATCATCGACAATACTTTGCCTTATTACGCTCGTAGAATCGGCAGAAAAGCCGCTGTCGGGATTAAATGTAATCGCCATTTTCTCACCCCTTAAAATTCAACGGCAACGCTTTCGCCGTTTTCGTTCGTCGAATGAATTGTTCCCGTCATGGCGCGGGTGTCCGTATCAAGTCCCGCAATATCAACGGTTGCGTCTGCGATATTCTCCACGGCAAGGGCTGTTTCTCGATAGATCGCGCGAACTTCCGAAAGCGCGGGTTTAACGCCCAAGTCTAACGAGAAATGAGGAACGCCCTGCCGTTGCCGAAGATATGCGTCACGGGTAAAAAGTCTAACGGCGTTGGCAACATTTTGAGCATCACAATAGCGTCCCGCCGTGGTCGCAATGTTGCCCGCGCCGTCAAGGGTTATATCCCATTTATCATTCAAGAAAAGGCTTCGTTTGTTCATAATGCACCGCCTTTTTCGGGTCGTATATATATCGTTCTAAGTGATACACAATGCCTGTTGCCTCATCTTTGCACATAACTTGAAATTCAACAGGCTTATCAAGAGGGGGAAAGTCTTTGCATATTTCATAAATATCAACTTCCATACGCCCTCCTATTGTGGCGTACTTGTCGTACTGCCGCCACTTTGTACGCCGCCGTGAACGTGCGACAAGAACGAAATGCCGCCTATCGTAGCATCACCCGTAACGGATAAACTGCCGCCCATGCTAACCGCGCCAGTCATGTTTACTTGTCCGCTGAAATCGGCCTGCGGAGTTGTTACGGTCAACTTGTTAGGCGCAACAATGACAACTTCGCCGTCCTGCTTTATTTCGATGTAAACCGTTGGGGCGGCGTTATGAAATCCGCCTAAGTAAAAGCCATCGCTCATACTAAAGCGGCGAAAACTGCCCGGTTGTTGGGGCGTGCTTGTTCCCTCATTCACCGTTGACGAATCGGATTGCGAAAAGATTGCAAGCCCTTTGTCACCTACAACGGGGTCGAGAATCACCGCACCCACGCCCGCATGATAGCGGAACACGGGCAAATGATAAATCGTAGTCGGCTCAACGGTTTCCCCGAACCCATCCACATTAGAAACAAGCGGGAGAACATCAACAAAAAGCCCGTCTACCGCTTGAACTTGAACGGGTATCGCCGTATGCACTTGATTTCTTATGGCCTGCTGCACCATAAATTGCAGGGAGTTATAAGAACTGCCCGCCGTGTTTGGCTTCTTTTGTCCTTTTACGGTTTCAGCCATCTTCGCCCTCTCCCTCGGCTTCATCGTTGCCCGCGTCGTTTCCGTCGCTTATAAACATTGCATCTATTCTGCTAACCCAACGCCCATCGGTATAGGCGGCAAGGTCATGCGTCAGTTTGGTAATTTTCCAATATCCCGTGGATCGCGGGACGATTGATTCTATCTTGACTTGCCCGCCAAGCCGTAATTTTGGATTATAGAAAGCCGTTGCCGCAATGCCGTCTTGTGTGAAAGATGGATAACCAATCAAACCGCTATCTGCTTTTAATAAAACCGCTTCGCCTATGGGCTTTTCCCACGGTTGAATAGTCCATGTCTCATCGTCCATGATTAACTCACAACCAACTTCGTCGGCAACTTGTTGCGCTTTCTGTACGGGCGAACCGTTAAACGTTGCATTGTGTACGCTTTCAGAAACGCCGTTATTTACAAATGAAAAGCCCGATTCTGTTGCAAACTGTTCAATCAAACTTGCCGCCGTCGCTTCGCCTTGTACGCTTGTCGGGCTATCGGCAACGAGAACCGACCAACCCGCCGTCAACGCTTGAAATTTCATAACCACATCGGGCGAACTTGAAAAATCGGCACTCGCGGCGGTTATATCTCCCTTAAATACGGTTGCAAGTTTTTCCCCTTTCTCGCCCGCTTCAATTAAGATATGATTCTTTCTATATTCGTTAGGCATAAACGAAAGAAAGGTTAATTGCTCCATGTCGGCAAGTTTCAGCCCGTGGATTCTTATTTCTGCGCTGTTTTTTTCGGGAAGCCCTGCCTTTGTGACTTGCACCGTGGTCGCTAACCCTTCAATAATTTTCGTATTGCCGCCGCCCGAAAATTCTCCCTCGCCTAAAATAATGGTCGTTTTTATGGTTTTCTGCTTCATAGTTCATCATCTGCCCTATAAAAAAGCCGCCACCGTTCCCCGAAGTTTGTATATAGAGGGTCACTTTCTCCAAGCATATCAAGGAAAAACAGATTGCCGGAAAAATTACTTTGTGCAATCGTAATAATGTAATCCCGATTGCGGCAGATCGCGCCTTTTTGAATTTCTTCCCCGTTGCAAATCAAATCGAGGTAAGTATTGCCGAACCGATAATATACGCGGATTTCGCAATTTTGCCCGCCAAGTTTTACTTTCATACTTTGGGCGGGCGTTTTTTGGAGTGGAATTTTAATCATTAGCCCGCCCCCTATCCAAACGGATTATAATTGCCTGCTTTGTAAAGCGTTGATTCATCTTCTTCAGCGGCTTTTTCTTCCGCGTTTGTGGCTTGCGTTCCCTGCACTTCGCCGCCGTCTACATCATCGGCAACGCTTCCATCTTCCGCGTCCTCCGCGTCAATCGGTTCTTCTGCTTCTTCAACTGCCGTTGTGGTTTGCTGACTTGCTACCTCGCGGATTTCTTTGAATCGCAAATCCACATACAAAACGCCGCGACCATTGGAAGCGTCACGGCGATAGTCGAAACTTTCAAGCATCATATTTTTATAGGATTGTTCCGGCGTTGTAAGCGTTATTTTTTCGTCGTTTTCTGATAGCGTCGTAAGCCTATCAATAGCCGATTGCAGGTCAGCGGCCTTTCCCTTCACCGCAAGGCGGCAAGTTATATTCCTTGGCTCGATCACGCGATTATATGTAGCAAAAGAACCTTGTTCTATTGGTTCATCGGGCAAACGGCTTGACTTTTCTGCGGTAAATTCAATCATAGCCGAAAAGTCTACTCGGGCGGATTCGCCCTTGACAATCCACGTTTTCCCCTTGTCAAGAAAATCCGTAAGTATTGCCATAGTTTCACCCCTTAATACGCCCCGTCAGCTTGCGCCGCTAATCCGTCGTTATAATCTTCAATCTCACGCATAACGCCCGCCGTGTCGTTTGCCTGTACGTTATATGTCGGGTTAAGTGTGACGGTATGCGTACTATTATCTATACCGCCCGCGCCACCGCTTGAAGCTTCTGCGGCGGTGATTTGCGCCCCGTCAATGTTTGCGTGTACGTTTATCTTTGTCATTCCTAAAACGCTTGCAACCTTGTTCCATGCGTTGACAACCCAATTAAACGCATTTCCTAAAATAGTAATAATGCTATTTGCAAGGTCTGTAAATGCTTGTTTCAGCGTGCTAATTATCGCTTTCATATCCGTAACGGCTTTTGCAAGCATTTGAACAATAAATTTCAGATTAAATTTGACGGTTTCCCAAATAAAGCTAAGAATGGGCTTTATAAATTCCCAAAGGTCAGCCATTGCCGCCTTGATCGCTTCAAATGTGTCGATAGCACCTTGCGGGTCTTCAAATATAGCTGTCCAAAGGTCAGCCATAGCACTCTTGCCGCCCCGCGCCCATACAACCAAATCTTCTATTACAAGGGCAAGCCCGACAAGTCCGGCAATTATCCATGTAATAGGATTAGCTAAAAGCGAAACTGCAAAAGCCTGAAATGCCGGAATCAGAATACCCGTAACAACTGCGGCAAGTCCTATAAAGAAAGCTTTTACAATGGTTTCATGCTTTATCAAGTAAGAAAAGAATTTCGTTGTTATTTCAATAATTTTGTTAAACGCGGGAAGAATATCCCTAAAAATAATAGCGGAAACATAACGGAATGATTTACCCAAGTTCGCCATGCCGTCGTTAAATTTTTCGGTTAAATCAACGTCAATATCGGTGACAACGCCAAGCTTTTTTTGCTCATAAACCATATCTCGGATTTTTTGCGGGCCTTCCGCTAAGAAGTTCGCCGTGCCGAAATCAAGGTTCATTGCTTGCGCCGCGCCCGCCCATTCTGCGCGGCTCATGCTTTGCGCTTTTTCCGCAAGTTCCATCATTACATCAATAGCCTTGCGGGAACGCCCTTCCTCTCCTGCGTCAATGCCTAACTGTTCCAAGAAAGGCTTTATGCGGCTATTGCCCGTCGCGGCTATTCGTGCAAGCTGTGTTTGCATACTACGCAACGAGCCTTGAAACGCCTCGGCAGAACCGCCCGCCAACGCCGCCGCGTCACTGTATGCGTGTAATTCGCTGACGTTCATTTCCAACGCCCGCGCCGTCTTGCCTAAATTGTCGGCTTCATCTGCGTACTGTTTGAACGCCATACCGACAGAAAACGCCGCCGTAAATGCGGCAGAAAGTGCGCCAAGTTTTGTTTTAAGTGCGGAAATACTGTCCGAAATTGCGTTTTCGGCTTCTTTCGCGCCTTTTTTAACGCCCGACGAATCAAGCCCAAGAACGATTTTAAGTTCGTCAATTACGTTCATTTTTTCCTTGTCGCCTCCGTCTGCCGCCACTCGTTATAGTTATTCACGGCTACGATTTCATATAAATCAACTGCATCGTCAAAACTGTAAATTGTTTGAAGTTCATATAACGTGGCAAGTCTACGGGTAATAATTACGCCGAACATTGGATTTACTTCGGGGTAATTTACTAAGCCCGCCGCTTGATGTCCACTTGGGCGGGGGATTGCCCGAAGTCGGGAAGCCCGCCTGTTTGAAAAAAATCATTCGCTTTAAAAGCCTCGGCGCGTAGCCGCATAAGTGTATTTCGGTTTGAAATAAACCCGTCAACATTTTCTTCCGTAAGCTGAACCTCGACATTTTCCTTAACGATAGAACAACACGAAAGAAGGTCGGTAAGAAGTTCCTGTATGCGTTCATACGGCGCATTGGAAAGCGTGCCTAAAATTCCGGCGAGATCGTCCCCTTTTGTAGAACCGCCAGCCGCGCCTATCAGCATCATCATTTTAAATGTCCACCGCTCGGCCTGTGTTGCGCTCATTTGTTTAATTCGGAAATGGAGGGTTGCCCCTCCATCGTCCAAATTCACATCTATTACTTTTCGCATTTGTTAAATGCCCTCCACGGAAAGTCCCTCGAAGTGGAAAGTCCACGTTGTAGGAGCAAGAACCGTATTGCCGTCCGGCAAATCTTTGCAGGATTGCAGAACGCCCTTAGAATAGGAGAACCGCTTGCCAATACTCGGAACGCTGATTACCATTTGGCACTCATACGGCTTCATGTTGGTTTCCTGCGCCTGCTTCAAAAGCTGAAGGAACGTAAGCGAAGGAGAAGAAGGTTCAAGCGTAATCGTGATCGTTTTAATGGCGGGAGTATAGCCCGCGACCATGTGACCATCAACGCCTATCCTCGTTTCCGCCATCTGTTGCGCTTCGGAAGCAAAAGAGGAATCTGCGCCGAACTGCTCCAAATTCACCGAAAAAAGCGACTCCGCAGAAAGGGCAACCGTAGCATTTGCAGAAGTAATATCAATCATGTTCTATCCCTCCCTTTACAGAATCGCCGTCGAAGCGACTTCAATGCGGTTTACGCTTCCGCCGTAAGTGTAATATACGGAAATGTTAGGCGAATTTCGACCAACGCGCACCGCCGCGCCCGCATCTTCAACAAGGATTGCATAACCCTTCGTCCAAAGTTCGGTGGTCAAATCTTTGCCCGTTTCGTTATAAACCTGTGCTTTCTGAGATTCGGAAAGCGTAACGCCGGGGTCAATCGTTCCGTTATTAACCGCCCTGTTAATCGGGTCTTGCAACCATGCACGAATTAAAGCGTAACCCCTATCGTTATAAGGCACACGCCCCGCATTAGAAAGCCCGTTCATGACGCTAACCTGCATCACATTACGAAGCCATACCGTATTCACGAAAGCGTCAATATAACCGTATCTGCCGAACATCTTGGCATCATAAAGGAATGTGAAATCATCATTCCGCGTAGCGAATTTACCGACATACGAAACGCCCTTGTCGTTCAACTGTGCCGCCGTCGCCTCATCGGTGACCGTAGGCGCAACGCCGTCAATGTGTTTGAACGCAAAATTGATAGTGCCTTGATAACGCTCCCAATTGATAGAAGCCGCCGAACCAAGAACCAACGCCGCGACATTAACATTGTTGTACACAAGTGCCGTCGCGCCATACTCTGCCGCGTCAATCTGCGAAGCGATATTTGTTGTATCGCCTTGAATAAGAAGCCTTGCGTCTGCCGTCCAACCGACATACAGATATTCGATACCTTGATTAGAAGCCCATTCAGCAAGCCCTAAATGCTCGGAATCCGTCGCAGTGTAAAGGGTCGTGAAGGTAACCCAATTCTGTGAAGCCGCCTTGATCGCGTTCATGTTGGCGGTCTGTGTCAATGCGTCGCTGCCCTGCGAGAGAACCGCGCCGGAAGTTGCCGTCAAGTTCAGAAGTTCCGCAAGAGTTCCGCTTGCAAAATCAATCGTTTCCGTCGCACCCGTCGAAGGGCTATTGATTTGGAAAGCCCCCGTCAACGAAGAATAAGCAACGGTCACGCCCGTCAATTCTGCATCAAGGGCGGTTTCAATCGTAGAAGCCGCGTCACTGTACGAAGTGGACGAAGAAAGGTCAACGCTCGAAATAGAAATTTCCGTGCCGTTGATTTCTACCGTCAAAGCCCCACTCGTTACCGCTTTTACTTCCGCGAGCGTACCCGTATAACGTGCGCCGCGAAGATATGCGCCAACCGCCGAAGCAATGCGCCGTCCGAACATCATACGGCGCGGCTTTGCGAAGCTGTTATTATAGCCCAAGAAATAAATACTCGCGACTTTGTATTCGTCGGAAGTTTCACCAAAGTAAGCCGCTACCGTTTCCGCGCTCGTAAACTCCATAAGCATTGCGGATTGTGGAATAATGGCATTATCGGTAAGAACCAAGCCGTTAAATTCCAAGTCCGTTCCGCCCGCCGGGATAAGGCGCGGATTGATAGCGACTATGTAAGAAGCAGGAATTGTCATATTTTTTCCCCCTTATTCCGTGGGCGGGAAGTAAACGTCCACGTTTTTAAATGCATCAAAATTGAAATCCTCGAACCACGGCAATTCTTGCGTTGTGTTCGCGTTTATTTCTGCCGTGATTGTGACGCTCCACCGTTCCTCATATTGGTTTGAAGCGTCAATGCCTGTTAGATTACGCGGATTTTCCGCAGTACAAACGCGCACGTCAAAACCCGCCGCCTTGAAATAATTACTTCCCATATAACTCCTTGAAGCAATCTCCAAAAGCTGTGCGTTTTGTGCCGCGCTGTCTGCGTAAAAATCAACTTGAACGTCAATCAAAATAAGCGCAGATATTGAATCTACGCCGTTTTTATTGTCGGGCAAGCCCTCCGCGTTGAAGTTGTAAATGTTACTGCCGCGCCGTTGCCGTAGGATAGGCGTATAGATACAGTATGCGCCGTTCTTTGGCAACACCATGCGCGACTGATTACCCCTAAAAATACGCCCGCCGTCAAGCCCTGTCACGGCAACGATATAGCCATGTAAAGCTGTCATAAAATCAGCTTCCGCCATCGTCCCCGCCTCCCTCCGGCGTTATTTCTTCGGGTGGTTCATGTTGCAAAGTTCCAATTACGCAAAGCCAACCTTCGGGGCTGAAATCG
>Ga0265300_10001852_pt1 | contig 19174 bp, 15 predicted proteins | sample AusTroGonzalo_MG_FD_193482 | JGI IMG/M metagenome (GOLD analysis project Ga0265300, IMG submission 193482) | Bovine rumen microbial communities from tropical cattle in Woodstock, Queensland, Australia - Gonzalo_03 | ecosystem: Host-associated > Mammals > Digestive system > Stomach > Rumen ...
GTGGCCGTCTGGTATGAACATGACGGAAGCCCTGTCTTCCACGAGAGCCGTATATACGATGTTGTCGTGGCGGTTGACCTCGTTGGGTATCCCGTTGCCAAGGTGGGTGAACGCCTTCGCGCCCGCCGCTATGCAGTCCTCGATATCGGCCGGCGACTTCGCAAGCTGGTGGCCGAGCGACACGGCGACTCCCCTTGAAGAGAGCTCCCTTACGAAGTCAGGCATGCCGGGAATCTCCGCCGCAACGTTGACCATCCTCACAAGGCCCTCCGCGGCGTCCTGGAAGCGGTCAAAGAGCGCAATGTCAGGAGGGCGCACCCATTCCACCGGATGGGTCCCCACGGCGCCAGGCTTGTCGGAGATGAACGGCCCCTCCATGAAGAAGCCAAGTATGCCCTTCTCGCAGACGGCGTATTTCCTTCTCGCGGCGACTACCGTGCGGACTGTCTCAATGAGCATTTCCGGGTCGCCCGTGACGAGCGTCGGCATGTAGCCGGCCGTGCCGTCGGCAACGAGGCGCTCTGTCACCTGCTTCACAGCCTCGACCGTAAGACCAGGCGCATTGAAATCTACGCCTGCGTAGCCGTTGACCTGCAGATCTATCCAGCCCGAATTCTTCATTTCCGCTTTTCTTCCAATAGGTCAAAGAAGGCATCAACCTCGCGCCTCTCGTCTTCCCTGTCCGGGAAGATGAATGTGCCGATCGCGAGAAACGCAATCGTGGCGACCGCCGTAGCCGGGAATATCCAGACCATTTCGCGCAGGTACGGGCGCCATGCTCCCGCGACGAAAATCGCAAGGCCTACGACTATGCCGCCTACGAGCCCCGCCATTCCGGCTCGCCTCGAAATCCTGCGCACGAAGATCCCGCAGAGCATCGGAATCGCAATCGGCGGCAGGAATACCCCGAAGACCTTGTTGGAGAGGTTAAAGAGGTCGTCCGCCCCCTGGGCATACTGCATGACGAAGGTGAGGACGACGACAAGGCCGCCCACGAGCACCGTGGCCACGCGGGCCGCGACCATCTTCGCTGCGGCCGACGGGTTCTTCGCGACCTTGAGGTAGAGCTCGTTGGTGATCACCGCCGCCGCCGCGTTGAAGTTCCCCGCGAGCGAGCTCATCGTGGCGGAGAACATCGCCGCGATCACCATGCCTATCATGCCGGTCGGCAGCACCTCGCGACAGAGAATCGCGTAAACACCGTTCATGTCGGCCTCGGCCACCGGCGGCAGGAAGACGCGGGCGGCCATGGCCGGGAAGAAGAAAACGGGAGGCCCGACGAAAAGGAGCGTCGCGACGAGATACGCCATCTTCTTCGCGTCCCTCTCGCTCTTCGTCGAGTAGTAGCGCTGGACGAGCGACCAGTTGGTCGAGAGCGTGGAGCCGACGCAGCAGAAGAAGACGAGCATGTAAATCCAGCCGTACTTGCCGTTCGTGAAGTCGAAGAAGCCGGCAGGGACCCTCTCGAGAAACAAGCTAAAGCCATGCACCAGCCCGGAGCCCCCGTCAAGGGAGGCAAGCCGCCCGAGGCACAGCGGCGGCAGGGCGAAGACCACGGCGAGGATCACGAGGAACTGGATGAAGTCGCACGTGAGAGTCGCCTTGAGGCCGCCAAGGAAGGTGTAGAGGACTATGATGACCCCGGAGATGCATATCGCCCAGAAAAGCGGGAACCCCATCCCGACACCGACGACAGTGCCTATCGCAAGGAGCTTCAGGGCGTTGTCGAGTAGCTGCATCGGCAGGCCCAGTACGGCCAGGGTCCTGCACATCCCGGGAGTATAGCGCGTCGCAATGTAGTCTATCGGGCTCCCCTTCGCGGCGCGCCGCCAGCGGACGGCGAGGAACCACGCCCCGAGGAGCACCGCAGGAACGGATAGCCAGCTCACAGTCACCGGCACCCAGCCGAACTTGTAGGCTAGGGCAGAATACATAACGAACGCGAGCGCCGAAAAGCTGTTCATGTAGAACGAGACGCCCGAAAGCCACCACGGCACGCTCTTGTCGTTGCCGAAGAACTGGTCCGACGACCTGGACCTGCGGCTGTAGAACACGCCGACGCCGATCATCACCGCGAAAAATACGGCGATTACCGCGTAATCGAGAATTGACAGAGCTCCGGACATTTCCCCTACAGCATCCTCAGCCTAACCGGGTCGCCATCCACGGCTCCTGAAGCCTTTATCTCGGCGAGCGCGGCTTCAAGGTCGCTCGTCTTCGCCTCGTGGGTGAGGGCGACGACCGGCACATATCCGCCGACTTCGCCCGCCGCGGCCGCAGAAGCCGGGTCCTTCTGGGTGGCCGCGGAGATTGAAACCCCGTGGCTTCCGAGCAAGGAGGCGATGGTGCCGAACGCCCCGGGCCTGTCGGCAACCATGAAGCGCACGTAGAACTTCGACACTATGTCGCCCGCCGCCTTGAGCTTCAGTGTTCCCTCGGCATATGAAGGAACGCCTCGCGCATAGCGTGTCTCGCCGTGCGCCAGGTTGCGCGCAATGTCGCCGATGTCGCCGATGACGGTCGATGCCGTTGGGAGGCGGCCCGCTCCGCGCCCGTAGTACATCGTGCGGTCGCTCATGTCGCCATTCACCATTACGGCGTTGAAGGCGTCGTTGACGCTTGAAAGCATGTGCGTAAAAGGTATAAGCGTCGGGTGCACGCCGACCTCAACCTCGTCGCCGTCCTTCGCGACGACCGCAAGGAGCTTTATGCGGTAGCCGAAGTCTGCCGCATATTTTACGTCGATGCCGGCGAGGTTGCGGATGCCCTCCACCTGGACGCTCGCGAGCTCCGGATGGAAGCCGTAGGCAAGGGCCCCGAGGATGCAGGCCTTGTGGGCGGTATCAAAGCCGTCGATGTCGAGGGAGGGGTTGGCCTCGGCATAGCCAAGGCGCTGGGCATCCTTGAGCACGACGTCGAACGGCGCCCCCTCGCGCTCCATGCGAGTGAGGATGTAGTTGCACGTCCCGTTGAGGATGCCGTGGATGGACTTGATGTCGTTTCCGGCGAGCCCCTCGCGGAGAACGCGGATTATCGGGATCCCGCCGCCGACAGACGCGCCGAAGTAGATGTCGACCCCAGCCTCGGCAGCCGCGTCGAATATCTCGCGCCCATACTCGGCAAGGAGCTTCTTGTTCGCCGTGACAACGCACTTTCCGGCCTTGAGGGCGTCCAAGACGAGCTTCCTCGCAATGCCGGTTCCACCGATGGTCTCGACGACGATGCCAATATCCTTGTCGGCGACAACCGCCCCTGCGTCCGTCGTCAGGGCCTCCGCAGGAACTGCAACTCCCCTGTCGGTCGTGATGTCGAGATCCGCCACCTTGCGAAGGACGATATCGACGCCAAGCCGCTTCGCCATCACCTCGCGATGCCTCAAAAGCCCGTCCGCGACGCCTGCGCCCACGGTGCCGAACCCAAGAATGCCTACTCCTATCTGCTTCATGTGCTACGCTCTCTTGTATTTCATTGAATAAAGGGGTATTATACCTAAAAACATCAAGTCAAATCAAGGCTTCAGCGCTTCAAGAGCGCCTTGCAGCGCCTTTCGAGCGTGGACATGCGCAGGGCAATGCTCTTTAGCGCGGCCTTCTCGCGGCGGGCGTAGAGCGAGTGGTCGATTCCGCCGGTCGTGCCCTCGTGCGTCTTTGCCGCAACCGCCTCGTCGGGGTCGATTGTCGCAACCTCGGCAGGCTTGCCGTCGTAGAGCGCGGCGAACTGGTCGCGCACTTCGTGGTAGGCGTCGCGCCACGGAACGCCCGCCGCGACCTTCGCGAGCGCGACGTCTGTCGCGAAAACGCCCGGGGTGAACGCGGCGCGGCACTTCGCCGCATCGACCTTGAGGCCCTTCACGACCTTGGCGAGGATGCGCAGCGTAGTGCGGGTGGTCTCAAGGCCCTTCATGTAGAGAAGCTTCGCGTCCTGCAAGTCGCGGTTGTATCCGCCCGGCATCGCGTGGAGAAGCGCAAGCGCGGCGGTCTGCCACCCTATGACCTGCGCAGTCTTGCCGCGGACGAGCTCGAGAACGTCGGGGTTGAACTTCTGCGGCATTATCGAAGAGCCCGTGCAGTAGGCGCGCGGGAGCTTGAAGTAGCCGAACTCCGGCATCGAGAAGAGGATCATGTCCTCCGCGAGGCGCGAGAGGACGCACATAAGCTGCGCAAGCGCGGAAAGGAGCGAGGCCTCGCACTCCCCTCGGGCCATGGACGCGCCGAAGCAGTTGTGGATCGTCTGCGAAAAGCCCAAAAGCTCCGTCGTCCGCTTCCTGTCGAGCGGCAGCGGAACGCCGTAGCCAGCCGCGCTGCCAAGCGGATTCCTGTCCGCGAGGCGGTAGGCCGCTTCAAGGTTCTCGATCTGGTCGAGGATCATCTCGGCATGGCCAGTAGCCCACATCTCGACCGTCGAGGGCATCGCAGGCTGGAGATGGGTGCGGCCGACGAGCGGAACTGCGCCAGCCTTGAGCCCAAACGCCCTCAGCGACGACGCGAGGGCGACGGTCTCGGCCTCGGCGCGGAGGATCTCGTCCTTCATGTGGAGGCGCACATCGACGGCGACCTGGTCGTTGCGGCTGCGGCCCGTGTGAACCTTCTTGCCGAGGTCGCCGAGCTTTTCCGTGAGCATCCGCTCAACGGCCATGTGGACGTCCTGGTCATCGACCTTGATCTTGAACGCGCCCTTCTCCGCGAGCGCGGCGATTTGCCCAAGCTCGCGGCGGACCTTTGCCGCCTCCGCCTTCGTGACCACGGGGCGCCTAAGCCCCTTCATTTCGGAAAGCATCGTCACATGGGCGGCGGTGCCCATGCAGTCCCACTTCGCGAGCGCAAGGTCCAGCACCGGGTCTTCGCCAACCGTGTAGGCGAGGATGTCCGCGTCAATCGTCCTGTCTGTTATCGTCTTTTTCATTGCCACTCCCAATGTCAATGTTGGTAGTATAGCAAATTGCGTTTCACCGCGCCACCCGTTGCCATCGGAAACCGCCTTGCACGATGCGGCCAATTCCACAAATCGCGCTCAATATTTGATATAATACTTACTTCTCTAAACTAAAGCGGGACCAAGCACATGAACCCGATATCAAAACCAGACTACATGCCAGTGGAAGAGCTGCGCAAGATGCAGCTCGCCAAGCTCCAGGAACTCGTCGCGTACGAATACGAGCGCGTGGCCCTGTTCCGCCGCCGCTGCGACGAAAAAGGCGTGAAGCCGCGCGACCTTGCGACTCTCGCAGACTTCGCGAAATTCCCCTTCATGAAGAAAACCGACCTCCGCGACGAATACCCCTACGGGCTCACCGCGGCGCCCATGTCGGAGATCAACCGCTTCCACTGCTCTTCGGGGACCACCGGAAAGCCCATCTGCATTCCGCAGACCGCAGAGGACGTCGCGATCTGGACGGAGGGCGTCGCCCGCTGCATGGCGATGTACGGGATAACGAAGGACGACGTCGTCCAGGTCTCCTATGGCTACGGTCTCTTCACCGGCGGCCTCGGCGCACACTACGGCGCGGAGAAGCTCGGGTGCGCCGTCCTCCCGACGGGCGCGGGCAACACCGAGAAGCAGATAATGCTCATGCAGGACCTCGGCGTAACCGTCATATGCTGCACGCCAAGCTACTTCCTCCACCTCGCCACCGTCGCGGAAAAGCTCGGCATCGACTTCCGCCGCGACACGAAGCTAAAGCACGGCGTCTTCGGCGCGGAGCCGTGGACTGACGAGATCCGCCAGAGGATAGAGCAGATTTCCGGCATCAAGGCGCACGACATCTACGGGCTTACCGAGATCGCGGGCCCAGGCGTCGCGGGCAACTGCGAGCACTGCCACGGGCTCCACATCTGGGAAGACCACTTCTACCCCGAGATCATCGATCCCGACACGCTGGAGGTCCTGCCCGACGGAGAGGAAGGCGAGCTTGTGTTCACCACGCTGGACCGCCGCGGGACGCCGATGGTGCGCTACCGCACGCGCGACCTCTCGCGCCTCCAGACGGAGCCGTGCCCGTGCGGACGGACGATGCGCGTCATGGACAGGGTCCACGCGAGAAGCGACGACATGCTCATCATCCACGGCGTGAACGTCTTCCCGAGCCAGATCGAAGCCTGCCTCATGAAGGTGCCGGAAGTCGCCCCCCACTACATGATCGAGCTTTCGTCCACCGACACGATGGACCGCTTCGAGATCAAGGTCGAAGTCCAGTCCGGCGCGGTCTCCGATACCATCTCCGCGATGGAGGCGATACGCAAGCGCGTGGCCGCGTCGATCAAGGAGGTCGTCGGCCTCAGCCCGAAGATCACGCTTGTCGCCCCCGGCTCCCTGCCGCGCAGCGAAGGAAAGATAAAGCGCGTCATCGACAACCGCAAGAAGTAGTCGTGAGCAATTTCTTCAAGAGCGTGCGAAAGCACATCGGCAAGCTCGACGCCGCGCATCTGCGCGAGCAGTTCGAGCGGGCTGCCGATGCGCTTGAACGCTCTGAAACGCTCATAAGAACGCTTAAGGAGGGACTAATCCGCCTCGACGCGCAAGGCGGCGTAATACAGGCGAATCCCGCGGCGAGGCGGCTTCTCGGCATGAGCCCCGAGGACTTCCTGCCGACAGTCGCCCTGCCGCTCGGCACGTCGTCGAAACGCGAGATCGCAGTCACCTACCCGGAAGCGAAGACGCTCGAGATACAGACGATCCCGTTCGACGACGAGACTATCGTCTATCTGCGCGACATAACCGCCGAGAAGGCCCGCACCGAGGAGGAGCTGCGCGCAGGCGCAACGAAGGCAGTGCAGGACCTCGCCGCCGGAGTCGCGCACGAAATCGGGAACCCCCTCAACGCGATAGCGATGAACCTCCAGCTCATCGAGCGCGACCCGACCGACAAAGAGGCGATAGAGGTGTGCCGGTCTCAGGTCGCAAGGCTGGACGGCATCATACGAGGCTTCCTCGCGGCCCTGCGGCCGCAAAAGCCAAACCTCGCCCCAGGTTCCCCCGCCGAGCCGCTTGCGGACTGCCTCGCGGCCCTGCGAGGGCAGTTCGAGCAGCGCCAGATCAAGGTGACGCTCGACGTTCCCGCCGCCCTTCCGCCGGTGGCGATAGACAAGGCCCAGATCGAGCAGGTGTTCTTCAATCTGCTCAAGAACTCCCTTGAGGCGATGAAGGACAACGGGTCCATCGACATAGCCGTGGAGGCGGACGACCGCGACGTCACGGTCTCGATATCCGATTCCGGCGAGGGGATGGACGACGAGCAGCTTGCGCATCTCTTCGAGCCGTATCGCACCTCCAAGGAAAAGGGCACGGGCCTCGGCCTCATGATTTCAAGCAGGATCGTCGCGGCGCACGGAGGCGCTATAGAAGTCTCGTCGAAGCCAGGGGAGGGAACTACGTTCCGCGTGCGCCTACCGAGGATCGAAAAGCGCATAAGGGAACTTCCGCAGAAACCGGAGAAAGACCAATGAGCCCGGCCATCATGCAGCAGAGACCGAAGATACTGATAGTCGACGACGAAAAGCCCCTTCGCGACACATTGGCGAAGTGGTTCGCGCCATCCTACGACTGCCTTGTCGCGCCAGACGCGGAAAACGCGATGTCGCTGATTGCCGCGAATCCCGGAATCGCGCTCATGATCTCCGACGTCAGGATGCCGGGGGAGGACGGCGTCTCGCTGCTTAAGAAGGCGAAGGCCGCGAATCCGTCGATGGCGGTCATCCTCCTCACCGCGTATGGAACGGTAGATCTCGCGGTTGACGCGATGCGCGAGGGTGCGGACGACTTCTTCCAAAAACCGGTCACCGACCTCAAGGCGTTCGAGCTCAGGGTCGCAAAGGCCATCAAGACCGCTTCGCTGGAGCGCGAGAACGCGGAGCTCAAGGCCCGCCTCTCGACGGAGCTCGAGGACTTCACCGGCAACTCTCCCGCCATGCGCAAGGTATATGCGCTGATACGCAAGGTGGCCCCCTCCAGCGCGACTGTCCTCGTGGAGGGGCCGAGCGGCACGGGCAAGGAGCTCGTCGCCCGCGCCCTGCACAGGCTCTCGCCCCGCGCCTCGAAGCCTTTCGTCGCCGTGGAATGCTCGGCGTTCTCAGAGGAGCTGCTGAAGTCGGAGCTGTTCGGCTACGAGCCGGGGACCTTCACCGGCGGGCTCAAGGAAGGCAAGGCGGGGTGCTTCGAGGAGGCAGACGGGGGGACGCTCTTCCTCGACGAGATAGGCGAGATAGACATGGCGACGCAGATCGCCCTTCTGAGGACCATCGAGACGAAGGCCGTGCGCAGGCTTGGCGGCGTACAGGAAAAGCCGGTTGACTTCAGGCTTGTCGCCGCGACGAACAAGGACCTCGCCGCCATGGTGCGCGAGGGCAAGTTCCGCGACGACCTCTACTACCGGCTCAACGTGATAGACCTCCACATCCCCGCGCTCAAGGACAGGCCCGGCGACATAGCGCTCCTTGTCGCAAGGTTCCTCAAGGAGTATTCCGCCGCCTACGGCGGAACTGTAAAGGGAATCGAGCCGCAGGCCCTGAAGGCGCTTGAAGACTACGACTGGCCTGGCAACGTGCGCCAGCTCAGGAACGTAGTGGAGAAGATGGTCGTCCTCGCCTCCGGCCCGAAGCTGACGAGCGAAGACCTGCCCGTGGAGATATCGCAGGGCGCGCAGGTTGCAGCCTTCGCGCACGAGGCGGAGCCCGCGGCAGTTCAGGCGCACGAGGCGGAGGCAGAGCCAATGCAGGCGACGACGACTCTCGCCGACGCGGAAAAGAGCCAGATACTCGCGGCGCTTGCCGCTGCGGGAGGGAACAAGTCCAAGGCGGCGGAGGCCCTCGGCATATCGCGCAGGACCCTTCACCGCAAGCTGAACTTGTGGGGCATGAGGTAGGGACATGGGCGAAAACGCATTCAAGGACTATCCGACGGAAAACCTCACCATGCGGTCGAGGATCCTGAAGATACCCAACCTAAAGCTCATAGAAAAGGTCGGCGACGGCGGAATGTCTACCGTTTGGAAGGCGTGGGACACGGTCAACCAGAGGCTTGTCGCCGTAAAGATACTCAACCGCGAGTTTGCGACAAACGGCGGAGACGTGAGGGCGTTCCGCGAAGAGGAGCGCCTGATGGAGGAAATACGCCATCCCGGCATCGTGCAGGCCTACGACTTCGACAACGGGAACGGGAACTGGTATTTCGTGATGGAGTTCGTTGACGGCTACACCTTCGCGGACCTCCTGAGGAGAAAGCAGCACGTCAGCGAGCCGGACTGCCTGCTGATATGCGAATCCGTGGCCGCCGCGCTCGACTATGCGTGGAACGACCACGGAATCGTCCACTGCGACATCAAGCCCGAGAACATCATGATCAACACCGACGGCGTGGTGAAGCTGACGGACCTCGGAATTTCCCACCGCTTCGAGTTCGCGGACCCGGAGACTTTCGAAGTTCCCGACCACGTGATGGGGACTCCGGCCTACATATCGCCGGAACAGGTCTACGGCGACGTCGAGCCGGACTGCCGCGCCGACATATACTCCCTCGCGGCGACGATGTTCCATCTCTCCACTGGCAGGGTGCTCTTCCCGGGGCTCGACACCGACGGGATGATGCGCGCCCACTGCAGCGAAGAGGCGCAGGCAAACGACCCAAGGGCGTATCGGCCGGAGCTCTCCGAGGGCTTCTGCCAGCTTCTCGAGGCGATGCTCGTGAAGAACCGCGACTTCAGGATCGCGTCCTGGGGCAACGTGTTCGAAATGTGCCGCGACGTCGAAGCGGGCAGGAGCTTCAAGAGCAGGGATAATGGCGCCGTCTCATCGATCAAGCTTTTCAGTTAAATGCAAAATGGCTAAGACAATGAAAAAGATTGCAGTTCTCATGGGCGGGAAGTCGAGCGAACGCGAAGTCTCGCTCGCCTCCGGCAAAAACGTGGCGGAAGCCCTCGCAAGCCTCGGCAAATACGAAGTCGTGAGCGTAGATCTCAAGGACGAAAGCCTTGACGCGATGCCAAGGGACGTAGACGCCGCATACATCGCCCTCCACGGAGGCTGGGGCGAGAACGGCGGAGTGCAGGCCGCTCTCAACGCGATGGGGATTCCCTACACAGGGCCAGGCGTCCTTGCCTCGCAAATCGCGATGGACAAGGTGAAGACGAAGATGGTGCTTGAGATGAACGCCGTCCCGACGGCAGCCTGGGGGCTCGCAAACCCGGACACGGAAATGCCGCCCATTCCCCTTCCGGCTGTCGTAAAGCCGCCATGCGACGGCAGCTCCGTCGGGATATCGAAGGTCTCGAAAGCCGACGAATGGGCGAAGGCGCGCGACCTCGCCTTCTCCGCGCAGGGCGGGAGCTCCAACGGGCAGAACGTCGTGCTCGTCGAGGAGTTCATCCCCGGGCGAGAGTTTTCCGTAGGCGTCATAAACGGGGAACCCCTGCCCGTCATCGAGATCGTCGCAGAGGGCGGATGGTACGGCTACCACGAAAAATACGAATCCGACAAGACGCGCTATCCCTTCCTCGAAGAAGGCGAGCTTTCGGCGAAGCTCAAGGACCTGGCGGTCAAGTCCTACAAGGCCGTCGGATGCCGCGGCGTCACGCGAATCGACATGCGGGTCTCTCCTCTCGGCCGTCCATACGTGCTCGAGCTCAACACGTCGCCCGGCTTCACGGCCCACTCGCTCGTGCCACAGGCCGGGATGAAGGCCGGCGCCACCCTGGCGGAAGTCTGCGACAGGATCCTCTCATCTGCGGCGGTGGACAAATGAAGGCGAACAAGATAGAGCACGGGGGGCACAGGGGCGCACTGGCGGCGCTGGCAATCGCGGCAGTCGCCGCAATCGTCGTAGGCGTCCTTCTCGGATACGACAAGCTGCGCTCGCTCTGGCTTGAGCAGTGCGTGGTGAAGGACATGGAGTCGCAGGTGTTCATCGAGGCCGGCACCATGGTGAAAGCCGACGTCATAGCCGACGAATTCGGCCTGAAGGCGGGAGCCAACCTCGCCCTCATAGACTTCGACGCAAAGCGCAAGGCCATTCTCAAGAAAATCCCGAACCTGCGTTCGATATCGGTCTCGCGCAGGCTTCCGGACAAGGTCTCGATCGTCACGGAGGAGCGCGTTCCGGCCGCGAGGATGGAAGTGCGCGGCAGCAGGACTGCGACTGGGCGCGTAGCGGACCGCGACGGCATCGTGTTCGTCTGCCAGAGGGGGACGAGGCTACTGCCTGTGATAAGGGAGGCGCCGTCGGCCGGCACTCCGGCTGGCCACCGCCTTTCGGGGCGCGTGCGGGCCGCCATGGAGCTCATAGAGGCGGGACGCGACCGCGAGTTCCAGGAGCTCGGGATACTGGAGGTCGACGCCACCAACCCGGACTTCCTGCTTGCGACGCTCGGCACGAACTACTCCGCGCTGAAAATCGCGTGGGACGGCATGGACGGCCAGCCGACGGCTGCGAGCCGCGCGAGCCTGAAGAGGCAGCTCTCGCACCTGACAAGCGCAATGCGCTCTAGGCTCGGCAACGACGCTGTCGTATGGAACGCAACGGACTTCTCTAAACCCGGCCGCATCTACGCGGACAAGAAGGACAAGATGAAATGAGCAGCATACACGCCGCACTGGAAATCGGGACGACGCGCACGGTCCTCGCCATCGCCGAGGCAGCCGGAGGAGGTAGGCTGTCCATAACCAGCAGGGCCGAGATACCGTCCTCAGGGATACGCAAAAGCCAGATACTGAACATCCCCGATGCAACGCAGTCCATTAGGTCCGTGCTGCGCGAGGTGGAAAAAAGGCAAGAGGCCACCGGCTCGAAGGTAACCATCGGCAATGCGGTACTGGCGATATCCGGCCAGCACATCATGGCGACTCGCACCGACGGCCAGGCAATCGTCGAAAGCGGCCGGGTGGGCGACGCCGAGATACACGAGGCCGTCCGCAGGGCGCGGGAGATGCCGATACCCAAGGGACGGGAGCTTCTTGACGTCGTGGACCAGGACTACGTCCTCGACCGGCTCGGCGGCATAACCGCCCCCAAGGGAATGTCAGGCAAGATGCTGCGTCTCAACGCCTTGCAGATCCACGCCGACGCAAACCGCATACAGGACGCCCGCAGCGCGGCGGAAGGCGCGCATCTCGAGATAAGGGACACTGTGTTCGCCACGACTTGCGCGGCAGATGCAGTCCTTGAAGAGCACGAAAGGCGCAACGGGTCTCTCGTCCTCGACCTCGGAGGGGGATCTACCGGCTACGCCGTATATTGCGACGGATTTCTCCTTGCCGCAGGAGTGATCGGCGTTGGCGGCGACCACGTCACAAACGACATAGCGCACGCATTCCAGACGACAAACGCGCAGGCGGAACAGCTGAAGACGGAAGAATCGAGCGCAATTCCCGTGCGGCGCACCGGAGAGGGCGAGAGGGTGCGCATAACCGGATCGTCCGCGCTGATGGAGAGCAGGACGATCTCCCGCCTCTCTCTCGACACCGTCGTGAACGCGCGGCTCAAAGAGCTCTTCGCCATCATCCGGGAGAGGCTTGAAGACCAGGATCTCGTGCACAGGCTCCACGCAGGGGCGGTCCTCACTGGCGGAGGGGCGGGAATGAAGGATCTCCCGCGTCTCGCCGAGCAGGAGCTTGGCATGAGCGTTCGCATCGGCCGCCCGATCCACATGGACGGACTCGACGGCGAGAAGGCGCCGTGGGCGTTTGCCGCGATTTCCGGCGCACTTATGTACGCCCACGCAAACTACGAGGACAGGTCTATCTTGGACGACATCTTCGGGAGGTTCTTCAAATGAGCGCAAACCGGTCAATGCTTCTCATCGGGGTCGGAACCGCCGGTGCACAAATAGCGCGCGGGGTCTCCCGCGCATATGGAGAGGGCCTTAGGTACGTAATCGCCGACACCGACGCCTCCACGGGCGAGGGCGCAGGCGACTTCATTCTTCTCGGCGGCGACCGCCTCTCCGGGCGGGGATCGGGCGGCGACGTGGCCATGGCCAGGCTCGCCGCCGAAGACTCGGTCCAGGCCCTCGACTCCAAGATAGAAGGCGTGCGCATGGCGGTTGTCGTGACATGCCTGGGAGGCGGAACAGGCGGCGGCGCAACGCTTGAAATACTGAACAGGCTCTCCTCGCTCGGAATCCCGTCGATTGCCTTCGCGACGCTCCCGTTTCTCTTCGAGGGCGACGAGCGCCAGCGCAATGCACGCGGCGTGATGTCCATGATAGAGGATGCATCGGGAGCCGCGATATTCCTTCCCCTCGACAAGCTCGTCTCCGGGGAGGACGTCATGGAAAGCGCGATGAAGAGGGCGACCGATTCCGTCGCAAGCGGAGTCACGCTCTTCTGGCGGCTCGTGGAGAAGCCGGGCTACCTGAAGCTCGACGCCGACCGCCTCCGCCACCTCATATCCGGCGCAGGCAGGGGCAGGTTCGCGGCCGTGACCGCGCAGGGGCCGGACCGCGCTGCGCAGGCCGTTGACATGCTCATACGCTCGGAGACCCTCGCCATTGCGTCGGCGGCGCCGAAGGCAGTCCTCTGCGGCGTGCTCGCCGGAGACGACTTGAGGCTCAGCGAGCTTGGCCAGATCGCCGATGGAATCCAGGAGGCCTTCGGAAAGCAGCTTTCGTTTGCCCTCGGAACGGTCAACGACGAAGCCACGTTCTCCGGGCGGATCGCCGTAGTAGTGATGATATTCGAGATGGACGGCAGGGCCTCTTCTTCTGCGGACGACGCAAAGGCGGCGGGAGGCCACCGACACAAGCGTTCCAAGAGCGTCCTCGGGGCGGGCCCGTCCAAGCGCGGGCGATTCAACAACGCAGAGCCGACAACCTGGCGAGGCGAAGACCTCGACGTGCCGACGTTCATACGACGCGGCATAAACCTCGACTTCTGATGAGAGACGGACATGTCAGGGTGCTGCCGCTGCATGTGGCCAACAAGATCGCCGCAGGCGAGGTTGTGGAGCGTCCTGCGAGCGTCGCAAAAGAGCTGATCGAAAACGCGATCGACGCGGGGGCGGCAAACATAAAGGTGGCCATCGCGCAGGGCGGGCGCAAGCTCGTGTCCGTTCAGGACGACGGCTGCGGGATGGAGAGGGAGGACGCCGTGCTCGCGCTCGAGCGCCAGGCGACCTCCAAGATCCTCGACGTCGACGACATAGAGAGGATCGACACCCTCGGCTTCCGCGGCGAGGCGATTCCGTCGATTGCGTCCGTATCGCGCCTCTCGATAACCACGAGGCGCAGGGACTCCGACGAGGGGACGCGCGTGGTCGTGAACGCGGGCACGCTCGTGGAGACATGCGCGGCAGGATGCCCTCCGGGGACGCTCGTCGAGGTGCGCGACCTCTTCTGCAACGTCCCCGCCAGGCGCAAGTTCCTGAGATCGCAGGCCACGGAGGAAAGCCACGTAAAGGCGGTCTTCACCCTCCACGCCCTCGCCCACCCGTCGATAGGCTTCACGTTGGAGGTGGACGGACGGGAAGTCCACAGGCTCGCGCCGTCAGAAGACCTCGCAGACCGCGTCCGGGACCTCTTCGGACCGGAGTTCTCAGAGCGTCTCTCGCCGATTCCGAAGAAGGATGGAGGAGCCGTGTCCGTCTCCGGCTTCGTCGAAAGGCCCAACAGCTCCGCTGCGACGCGACGCGAACAGTATGTGTTCGTGAACGGGCGTCCTGCGAGCGCCCCGCCGATTGCATACGCGCTCAAGGAGGCCTATCCCAGCCGCGCCGGAGACTCGCGCCCAGCCGTGATACTCTTCATAAACCTTCCGCCGACGCAAGTGGACGTCAACGTGCATCCGACGAAAAAGGAAGTGCGCTTCCGCGACAACGCCTCCGTCCGGCGGGCCGTCATGGCGGCGGTGGAGGCGGCGTTGAACTCGCCGACGGCATTCATGGAAACGCCATGGCCTGCCGCAGAGCCGCAGGTTTCGAGAGAGTCATTTACGTCGGCCACTTTTGCGCCCGCCGCTCCGGCCGACTTGCAGCTTGCCGCACCAGCTCCAAATTTGCCGGTTGCCGCGCCAGAGACTGCTTTGCCGATTGCCGCGGCGGAGCCTGTCCCCGTACAGGACGAGATCCGGCTTGAAGTCTCGACAGATGGCGCAAACGCGAGCCCCTGGCGGTGGTTCAAGTTCCTCGCACAGTCGGAAAGCGGATACCTGCTCATCGAGACAGATGCCGGGATAGTGACAATCAACCCTGTCGCGGCGAGGGAGAGGATAACTTACGAGAGGCTTCTCCGCAGAAGCGACAACGCCCCCGCGGCGGCGCAGGCCCTGCTCATACCGGAGACGGTAAGGCTCTCGCCCGTTGATTTTGCGCGAATCAAGGCTTCGCTCGGCGAGATCCGCGCAATGGGCTTTCAACTTGAGGAATTCGGCCTCGACACCTTCAAGATAGACGCAGTGCCGCAGGCGATAGGGACGGCTTCGCCCTCTGCGATCCTCTCAACCGTCGCCCACGACCTTTCGGAAAGCGGGGCACGGCGCGGCGGTGGCCGCTGGCGCGAGGAACTCATAGCAAAGTCCGTCGCGCGCTCATTTGCAGGAGCATCCGCAAAGCTCGACCGGGAGTCTGGCTCCCGTCTGGTCGAAGAGCTTTGCGGATGCCGCATGCCCTACGTCTGCCCGCGCGGGAAGCCAGTGATGATCTTCACTTCCACGCGCGAGCTAGACCGCAGGTTCGACAAGGCGTAGGCCCTTAGGCCTTTGTCACCTTGCCGGCCTTGAGGCAGCGCGTGCAGACGCGCATGCGCTTCGTGTTGCCCTTCCCGTCGGTCGTGCGGACCGTCTGGAGGTTGGGCAGGAAGCGGCGCTTCGAAATGCCGGTCGTGTGGAGACCGATGCCGCCCTTGTATTTCGGCGAGCCCTTGCGGACGATGACATTGCCGACCGAAGGCCCCTTACCGCATATTTCGCAAACTCTAGACATTTTCTTACTCCTTTCGTAGTAGGTCTTCAGTTGGCCTCGCCGGGCTGCCACTCGACATTCGCGAAGGCGTTGTCGAACGCGGCGGAAAGACCGCCGAGGTTGTCGCTGCCCGCGCTCTGCGAAGGCTTCTCGGCCCCCTCTTCGCCAGCCACTTCCGACGCAAGGGCCTTGACCTCGTCTTCTGTCATGGACATCGCGCGGATGGAAAGCCCGATGCGACGCTCGCCGCGATCGACCTTGACGACCCTTGCCTCGACCTCCTGGCCGACTTCGAGGGCGTCCTTGACCTTCTCGACGCGCTGGTCGGAGATCTGCGAAATGTGGACGAGTCCGTCGACGCCGTCCTCGAGCTCCACGAAGGCGCCGAACGAGGCGATCTTCGAGACCTTGCCCTTGACGACAGAGCCGACAGGGAACTTCTTCGCGATCTCGTCCCACGGATCGGGCTGGGCCTGCTTGAGGCCGAGCGAGATGCGCTGCTCCTTCGGGTTGACGTCGAGAACGACCGCCTCGACGACCTGGCCCTTCTGGAGGCACTCCGAAGGATGGTTGATCTTGCGAGTCCAGCTCATGTCGCTGATGTGGATCATGCCGTCGATGCCCTCCTCGAGCTCGACGAACGCGCCGTAGGCCGTGAAGTTGCGGACCTTGCCGGTGATCTTCGAGCCTGTCGGGAAGCGCTCCTGCACGGTGTCCCAAGGATTGTCCTGCGTCTGGCGGATTCCGAGGGCGATCTTCTGGTTCTTGACATCGACCGAGAGGACGACGACCTGCACCTCGTCTCCGACCGCGAGCATGTCGGAAGCGCGCGCGACGCGCTTCGTCCAGCTGAACTCGGAGATGTGGACGAGGCCCTCGATTCCAGGGGCGATTTCGACGAACGCTCCGTAGGCCGCGAGATTGACGACCTTGCCCTGCACGCGCGAGCCGACGGGGAACTGCTCCTGGATGGAGTCCCACGGATTGGACTGCGTCTGCTTGAGGCCGAGCGAGATGCGCTCGCGCTCGCGGTCCACGTCGAGAACCATGACGTCGAGCTCCTGCCCGACCTTGAGGACTTCGCTCGGGTGCTTGACGCGGCCCCAGCTCATGTCCGTTATGTGGAGGAGGCCGTCGATGCCGTCGAGGTCGATGAACGCGCCGAAGTCGGTGATGTTCTTCACGCGGCCCTTGCGCACTTCGCCCTGCTGGAGCGAGGCGAGAAGCTCCGCCTTCTTCTCGGCGAGAGTCCCCTCGATGAGCTCGCGGCGCGAGACGATGAGGTTGCGGCGCTCGCTGGAGATCTTGATGACCTTGAAGTCGTACGTCTGCCCGACATAGGGGTCGAGCTCCTTGACCGGGGTGACATCGACCTGCGAACCGGGGAGGAACGCCTCGACGTCGTCGATCTTGACGAGAAGCCCGCCGCGCACCGCGCTCTTGATGGTGCCAGTGACTACGCAGCCCTCGACATAGCGCTCGAGAATCTTCTCCCAGCGGATCTTCTCGTCCGCGCGCCTCTTCGAAAGCTCGACCATGCCCGTCTTGTCGTCCTCGAGCTTCACGAGCATGACGGTCACGCTGTCGCCCGCCTTGACTTCCACGTCGTCGCCGAACTCGGCGAGGGGGATGGATCCCACCGACTTGTAGCCGATGTCGACAAACACCTCGTCGCCCTTGACGGCGCTGACCGTCCCTTCGACGAGGCTTCCGTTCTTGAACTTGGACTCCTGTCCGTTTTCCGCAAGCATCTCAGCCATCGCGGATGACCGCGCCTGAGGGGCGGTCGGTTTTCTGATTGCCATACTTTTCCGTACTTTACTGTTTAATCACGATCGCGGTTTTCTGCCGCGTCTGCACCGTCATTGGTCGCAGAGTTGTGAATTATACCAAAAAGACCGGCCCAAAGGCAAGCCCCCTCCCCGCAGAATCATATTCCCACATGGACCTCTATCGGATCATTTCCCTTGCGGACGCCAAGGTCTGTACAATCCATTTTCAAATCAAAACGCCACGTCTCTTTCCCTGTTGCCACAAAACTCAGCGTTATATGCCACCCCCCCATAACAGGGCCAGCCGACACAATCTCCATCCCATGCTCGCCTTTTCGCTTCTCCACAAAACCTTTATGGCGGATTATTCGGTTAAGCGAATCCTTCACGCCCACCAACATCCGCACCGCGGACTCTTCGTCTATTCCACCAACCGATGCCGAAGCATGAACCAAGCGAACGTTGCCAGCAAGTGATGGCTTTTTCGTGCTCCCCCATCCTGTGAATGTAGCGGTCCCAAACGGACCTAGCATCTTCTTGAAACGATATTGGCCCTCTTTTTTGAGACTATTGTCAAAACGATCTCCACCGGTAATAGAAACAAGTACATCAAGCGCATCGCAATAGCAAGGATCTGAAGACACCCAATGCCCACCATTCGAGATGACAATACAGTCCTTATCAATTGGCTGGACAATTTCATTCTCAATGATCCTGCACATCCCGCTATGAGACGCACAAAACAGCGACGCGCAGACTATCAGCCGATTAATGGCCATGTGGGCCCCCTGGCGCATCAAGCGCATCGTCAGCCGCGGCGAGGCGAGCTTTTTTTAAGTTAAGAATCCATTCAGCCCTTTTGCGCCTACGCCATGCCGCACTCGGGCAATCCACAATGGATTCAACTTCATTTTTAAACTCTTCCAAGGCCTTGTCATATCTTTGGTACAGATTCACATGTTGCATCTCCTGCGGCAACAAAAGAATTGGACAACAATTCTCCTTAATATATATCTCGATGATGGAGACTTTAGGGTCTATCGTAACCTCAAATCCTATCCTTCCATGACTTTTTTTTATCTCTTTTACATAAATCTTAGGTTCTTTATAGTGCACTTGTGCATTGTTTCTCCCCGAATCACCCCACCCACCCGGTGGGATTGTTCCAATCAGTCTTTTAATAACACATATTTCTAATCCCAAAGGGTCAATCCATTTCACAGCATTATTCCCGCAATACGCATACAGATTCAACCCACCACGTTCCTCTATCGGGTCGCGAGTAAGCCAGCGGGCGATGCGCGGCGAATAGAAGCGATGGCCAAAGTAGTATAGCCCCGACTCGTCGTCGAAATACTTCGTCGAGAAGCGCATCTTTAGCTCGTCAGCCTTCACACCACTCTTTTGTGTCGTGTTCCCGAATGCATCATATGCATATTGTGCCACAATCGACCCCATTTTGTCAACATATTGCACAACGTTACCCATGCCGTCATATAGCGGAACATAGACTTCGCAGCCGT
>Ga0265300_10001859_pt1 | contig 19120 bp, 14 predicted proteins | sample AusTroGonzalo_MG_FD_193482 | JGI IMG/M metagenome (GOLD analysis project Ga0265300, IMG submission 193482) | Bovine rumen microbial communities from tropical cattle in Woodstock, Queensland, Australia - Gonzalo_03 | ecosystem: Host-associated > Mammals > Digestive system > Stomach > Rumen ...
CGGACAGCCGCGGGGCATCGGCCTCTCGCTGTGGCGTTTCAACCTGGGGGCTGGTAGTGCCGAGCAGGGCGACTCCTCTTATATTAATAAAGACACGCGCACAGAGTGCTTCTTGCGCTACGACGGCACTTACGACTGGACGCGTCAGCCTGGTCAGGTGAAGTTTCTGAAGATGGCCAAACAGCGCGGTGTGCCTTATATCCTGGCTTTCCTCAACTCGCCCCCTGTCTATTTCACAGAGAACGAACTGGCCACCAATACCGGTCGTGGCGGTACGCTCAACCTGCGCTACGAGTGCTACGATGACTTCGCGAAGTTCATGGCCGAGTCGGTCAGCGGTCTGGAGCGCGAGCACGGCATCCACATCGACTATATTTCGCCTGTCAACGAGCCTGATGGCCACTGGAACTGGCAAGGTCCTAAGCAGGAGGGTTCGCCCGCAACCAACTGGGAGATTGCCGAGGTGGCTCGCAAGACGAGTAAAGCCTTTACGGAAAAGGGACTCAAGACACAGATTATGGTCAACGAGTCGAGTGACCTGCGCTGTCTTCTGGGCATCTATAAGACCTCGTGGGAGCGCGGCAATGCGATAGCGTCGTTCTGGTCGAAGGACAGCACGCAGACCTATCTGGGCGACACACCCTTGGTGCCTCATCTGATGCTGGCCCACAGCTATTGGACCAATACGCCTGTCAGTTATATGAAGCGCATCCGTCAGGACCTGCGTAAGACGCTGAAGAAATACGGCGTGAAGTTCTGGCAGTCGGAGATTTGCATCATGAGCAACGACGAGGAGATTGGTGGTGGTGGCGGTTATGACTTTACGATGAAAACTGCACTCTATGTGGCTCGCGTCATTCATCACGACCTCTGCTATGCCAACGCTGAGAGTTGGTCGTGGTGGCGTGCCTGTGGTGGCAACTATAAAGACGGACTCATCCGCATCTTTGATACTCCCAGAAGGCGCTGGGGTGGTGCTGCCACGCCCGAAACGCATCGGGCTCAGGACAGCCGCCTGATGTGGGCGATGGGCAATTACAGTCGCTTTATCCGTCCGGGTGCCGTGCGCTATGACGTCGATTCAAAAGAAAAGGAAGACCCCTATGGCGTGATGGTCTCGGCCTATAAGAACCAAGACGGCTCGTGGGTCGTCGTGGCCATCAACTATAGTGAGTCCCCCAAGCCCTTCTCCTTCTCTATAGGCCGCAACACCGTTGCGGCTCCCCAATGGCAGCCCTACCGCACCAGCGATACCGAAGGCGAGACCCTCAAACCCTTAACGCCCTGCAGCGGAGAGACCACCTTGGCTCCGCGCAGCATCACTACATTTGTGTCGAACCAATGAACAGCAAGTTATACACCATCCTCCTGCTGCTGAGTCTCTGTCTCACGGCTCATGCCCAGAATGGCCTTGACAGCATCAAGGGTATGCTGATGAATGCGCCCGTACAGGAGAAGGTGTATCTGCATCTGGACAACCAGTGCTACTTCAAAGGTGATACCATCTGGTATAAGGCTTACGTGATGCGCGCCGATGACTTTACCTATTCGGACATGAGTCATATTCTCTATGTGGAACTGGTGTCGCCCGATGGTATGGTGGTGGAGCGACAAAGCATCATCGCATCCGAAATGGGCTATGGCGACGGGAACTTCGTACTCGAAGACTCTATCTATTCTGGCTTCTATGAACTTCGTGCCTACACCCGCTGGATGCTGAACTTCTGCGTCAGCGAACATAAGTATGGCTATAAGGACTATATTCACTTCTACAACCGCCAGATGGCTCGCGATTTCTTCCGTCAGTTTGATGCGGTCTATTCGCGCGTGATTCCTGTCTATGAGCGCCCAGAGATGGCTGGCGACTATGCAGGAAAGTATATCGTGAGTCGTCCGAAGAGTCGCAACGAAAAGGAACTCAAGGCAAAGCTCACGGTCAACTTCTATCCGGAGGGTGGTCACCTGATTGCAGGTGAGACGTGCACGGTGGCCTTTGAGGCCTTGGATGAAGAAGGCGAGCAGCAGGAGGTGAACGGCTTTGTGCGATTGCCTGGCCGTGCCGATAGTCTCGACATCCGGACCACGCATCAGGGACGAGGACTCTTCAGCGTAAAAGTGCCAGAGCGTGGCCGACTCTCAGCTAACTTTATGTGGCACGGCAAGAGGTACTCGTTCGACCTGCCTAAGACTGAGGAGACGGGGTGCGCCTTGCGTCTGGATGCTGTGGGCGACCAACTGAAGGCTGATATCAAATTGAGCAGAATGCCCGAGGGTCTGCAGTATGGCGTGGCGGTGCTCTGCCGTGGTGTACTCAAGTATTTCGAAACTATTGATGGTAGCAAACAGCTGCTAATCAACCCCTCAGACCTGCCTACGGGCGTCAATAACCTGGTGGTGTTTGATGAGGCAGGAAAGCCCCTGGCCGACCGCCTGTTCTTCGTGAATCATCATGACTATAACAGCGAGGCTATTACCGTTGACGAAACGAACAAGACCTACGAGCCCTTTGAACAGATTGCTCTCAACTTCCAGGCGCCCGATGCCGACCATATCTCTATCGCTGTGCGCGATGGCGCTACCGATGAGTTGACCTACGATACAGGCAATATGTTGACCGACCTCCTGCTGAGTAGTGAGTTGAAGGGCTTTGTGGCCTATCCCGACTATTACTTTGAGACGGATGACGCCGTGCATCGCCAGCACCTCGACCTACTGCTGATGGTGCAGGGGTGGCGTCGCTATGACTATCAGGAACTGACCAGTGGAATGCCGCTGCGCTATGCGCCCGAACAGCAGTTGACGGTGGAGGGGGCTGTCTATCCTATGCCCGATCCTGTCAGCTATCAGCCCGACGAGGTGCGCTATTGGTCCAAAGGTGTCTTTGGTTACAGTCCTTCGGCACTGGGTGAGATAGACGGTCCGAAGTATTTGATTGAGGAACTGACCGAACGTGTATCGGGTGTGCAGAGTGGGTCGTCGGATGGCGGCGGCGAGGGCGGCGAGTCGGGTGGCTCAGCACCTCCGCCCGGTGGTATTTCTAATATCTATAAGGAAGGAACGGCGCTGAATATCCGTGGCATCAGCAACGAATATGACTTGTTTCAGGCTCGCGGCGGACTGAAAAAGGAGGTAACGCTTGAGGCTGAGTTGGTATATGGTAAGGATGTGGCTACGGTTGAGATGCAGACCGACCACGGTGGACGCTTCTCGTTTAATGTGCCGCCCTATTATGGTCAGGCCATCCTTTTTATCAAGGCTTACGATACGGATATCAGCGACAGGAAGCGTCGCCGCATGGAACATAAGGGGATTCTCGATGAGTCTGCCATCCCAGAGTATTACGTGAAGCGTGACATCTTCTATCCTGTCTTCGCCAAAAAGTACAGCTTCTATCAGACACATCAGCCGCAGGACGAGAATGCGATGGCTGCGATAGACGACCTGGACTTACCAGAGATAGAAAAGATTTCAAAGATGGATACGAAGCTCAAGAACGTCAGCGTGAAGGGGCGGCGCCGTCGCGGACGTCGTGCCATCGACTACAGCAAGCCTGCCTGCGTCTATGATACTCAGGACCTCTATAACCTGGTGACAGACCGCGGACTCTCCTATGGCTATTACGACAAACAACAGTTCCCCTTCCAAGTCAGCATGGCGCTGCTGGGTAATTACAATAGCGATGAGCCAATGCATGTGATGGCACGCCAGAACGATAGGGAGACGCTGCCTTATGTCTTCTATCGCAATTTTGACCCGGTGGTGTCGATGGAGCAGTTTAAGAGCGACTACCTTATCAATCAGGACCTCAAACTGAATCGCCAGGATGTCATCCGGCTCTATACGGACTTTGAACTGCGCAACGAGGATAAGCGCGTGGAGCAGAACTCGGCTGCGCCTGACGTCACGCTTGACTTTATGCTGTTTGAGGGTGGTGGCAAGACGTATACCTATCGTGACCGAAGACTGGTGTTGCCTGGCATGTATGCACCTGATGATTTCTATCATCCGGACTATAGTAAGCGGCCCTTGCCTGATAGTCTGAAGGACTACCGCCGTACGCTCTATTGGAATCCCAATGCCCAGCTCGACGAGAACGGCAGCTTCTTGTGCACGTTCTTTAACAACGGCAAACAGACGCGCATAAAGGTGTCGGCGGTGGGGCTCACGCACAGTGGCACGCCTATCTTTAATAGAATGGATGGCGCGCTCAAAAAGCAAGAATAAGGAAATAATGTATAACATATAACAAACACTACTACTATGAACATTTTCAAGCATCTTGCCCTTGCGGCATTGTTGTTGGCAGCAACTGCGTCGATGCAGGCAGCCAGCAAGCCCGGCACGTTTACTACGGGCAACAAGACGTTTCTGCTCAACGGCAAGCCTTTTGTGGTGAAGGCTGCCGAGGTACACTATCCTCGTATTCCGCGTCCTTACTGGGAACATCGCATCCAGATGTGTAAGGCACTGGGCATGAACACCGTGTGTATCTATGTGTTCTGGAACATCCACGAGCAGAAGGAAGGTCAGTTTGACTTCACAGGTAATAACGATGTGGCTGAGTTTTGCCGTATCGCACAGAAGAACGGCATGTATGTCATCGTGCGTCCTGGTCCCTATGTGTGTGCGGAATGGGAGATGGGTGGTCTGCCTTGGTGGCTGCTGAAGAAGAAGGATATCAAACTGCGAGAGCGTGACCCGTACTTCATGGAGCGCGTAAAGATCTTCGAGCAGAAGGTGGGCGAGCAACTGGCGCCGCTGACCATCCAGAACGGCGGTCCAATCATTATGATTCAGGTGGAGAACGAGTACGGCTCGTATGGTGAAGATAAGCCTTACGTCAGCGAGATTCGCGACTGTCTGCGCTCTATATATGGCAAGGAGTTGTCGCTCTTCCAGTGTGACTGGTCTTCTAACTTCGAAAAGAACGGTCTTGATGATTTGACCTGGACGATGAACTTTGGCACAGGTGCTAATATCAACGACCAGTTCCGTCGATTGGGTGAGCTACGTCCTAATGCCCCTCAGATGTGTTCTGAGTTCTGGAGTGGCTGGTTCGACAAATGGGGAGCACGTCACGAGACGCGTCCTGCAAAGGATATGGTGGAGGGCATGGATGAAATGCTCAGCAAAGGCATCTCGTTCTCACTCTATATGACCCATGGAGGAACCTCGTTCGGCCACTGGGCTGGTGCCAACTCGCCTGGCTTTGCTCCTGACGTCACCTCTTACGACTACGATGCCCCCATCAACGAGTATGGTCATGCCACGCCCAAGTTCTGGGAACTGCGCAAGATGATGGCAAAATACAACGACGGCAAAAAGCTCCCCGCTGTTCCCAAGGCTCCGATGCCTATTATCACCATTCCCAAATTCGAATTGAAAACGTTTGCAGAGTTACTTCTTGCTCCTGGCAAGGAAGATAGAGGTGCACTCAAGACTTTTGAGGAAATGGATATGGGTTGGGGAATGATGCTCTATTCGACCACTCTCCCCGACATACCTACTCAGAGTGTGCTTACTGCTGAGATGCATGACTTTGCACAGGTGTTCATCAACGGTGAATACATTGGTAAAGTGGATCGAGTAAAAAACGAGAAGTCGTTGACTCTGCCTCCCGTCAAGAAAGGGCAGAAACTGCTCATCCTTGTCGAGGGTATGGGCCGTATCAACTTCGGACGGGCTATCAAGGACTTCAAGGGCATCGTTGGCGACGTCACCATCTCTGCTGAAGTAGACAACAATGAAGTAACATGGAAACCTCGCGAATGGTGGCAATGTGCCACTGACGACAGCTACGAGACCGCAGTGAACACGCTTCGCCTCACTGCCAACAGCAACATCAACAAAGCAACCGAATATACAAAACGTGGCTACTACCGTGGCTACTTCAATCTGAAGAAGGTGGGCGACACCTTCCTGAACTTTGAGACATGGGGCAAAGGCCAGGTTTGGGTGAATGGACATGCTATGGGCCGCATCTGGAGCATCGGTCCGCAGCAGACGCTCTATGTGCCTGGTTGCTGGTTGAAGAAGGGTAAGAACGAGATTATCGTGCTGGATATCGTTGGGCCCAAGGAGGCTGTGGTCTGGGGACAGGCTGAGCCTGAGCTCAACAAATTGCAGTTGGAGAAGAGCAACAAGCATAATAACATCGGTGATAAGCCTGACCTCAACAGCGCTACTCCTGTGGCTGCGGGTGCTTTCAAGGCCGGCAACGGTTGGCAGACCATCCAGTTTGGCAAGACCGTCAAGGGGCGTTATCTCGCCATTGAGTGCCTCTCTACCCAGAAGGACAATGACCGAGTAGCCATCGCCGAGCTTTACTTGCAAGGACTGGATGGCAAGCGCATCTCTCGCGAACCTTGGAAGACCAAGTATGCCAACTCGGAGGATGAGGGCGGCAACCACCTGGGCGATAAGGTCTTCGACTTACAGGAGTCAACCTACTGGCAGACAGAGAAGGGTGCCTCGGCTCCTCACCTCCTGGTCATCGACCTCGGCTCTGAGCAGACCGTCAGAGGTCTCGAGTATCTGCCTCGTGCAGAGCAGGGTGCTCCTGGCTCCGTGAAGAATTTCAAGATTTATTTGTATTAAGACTGTTCTTTAATTAAGACTGTTCTTTGAAGACAATCTTATATTAAGACCGTCTATATCAATAAAAAGCGGCATCCCATTGTTCATGGGGTGCCGCCTTGTTTATCCTGAGAATCCTTCGAACCTTAAAAGCTGCTGACATTATATGAAGTTCTCTCGCCGAAAAGGATCTTGGTAATTGTCAACTCTTGAGCAGGTTCTGCCATCAGTTCCTGTGCTTTGTTGGTGGCCTCTCTCAAGCTCTCTGCCTCAATGGTCAGATCTTTGTTCATGACGATGTTTACGCTCATTTTGAATTCCATTTTATTTTTGTGTTACATTGATTTATCAGCTTTCGAGGCGCAAAGATATAAAAGGGGCGTACAAATAGGGAATTTCTTATGTAACTTTTAGTTACCTTTAAGACAAATTGAACAAATTTCTACAGAAATGAAATACTTTTTAACTATCTGATTTCCTGGGGACAAATTATTCTTGTGAAATGAAAAATATTTGAGAATTAATTGCTATATTTGCTGCGGAATTTATAAACACTACGGACTCAATAATAACAATCTAAAAGACAATGATGAAAGGATTAGCAGTGATAATGATGGCGATGCTGATGCTAGTGGGATGTGCCTCTCAGCAACAGTTGACGGAAATGGACACGCAGGTGGATGAAGCTGTGGCTAAACGGTTTTGGCATATTGATGTAACGTCGATGAATGCGATGCGCTATGGATCACGTACGGTGACACCTGATTTTTTCCTGGAACTCAGAGGAGACACGCTGCGCAGTTATCTGCCCTATCTGGGGCAGGCCTATCAATCGCCGATGATTTCGCCTTCACAAGGCCTGAACTTCGAGGCACCTGTAAAGGATTATAAGCTGAGCCCCAAGAAGGGCAGCAAGTCAGAGATGGAAATTTCTGTGAAGACGCAGGAGGACTCGTATGTCTATCGGGTTACGCTGCATGACAATGGGCAGGCTTACATACAGGTGAGACCACAGCATCGTGATCCCATCAGCTTTGACGGTAACTTGGAGGGGCGTTAGATGATAATAGGTAGTAAGATGCCGCAGATGTTAGATGATAGGTAGCGAGATGCCGCAGATCTTCTGATAGACATCGAGGGCATAGACATCAGTCATGCCGCTGATGTAGTCGATGACAGCCATGAGGCGTGTCTCAAGGTCAGGACTGTTGATGTCGTATTGACTGCTGACGCGGCCAATGAGTTGCTGGGAGTAATAGCGCTCTGGATGCTCGATGGCTTCGACCATGAGTTCCATGAGGGTTGCCATAATGCGATAACCTGAGAGTTCGACATCCAACACGGGCTGACTGCGATAGATGCGCTGCTTGGATATCTTGGTACATTTAATGTAGGCATCGTGCTGCAGGGGTGAGATGTTGTCGATGAGCGAGCCTTGGAAGGTGCCCTGAAGGATTTCATCCTCGTGACTGATGAAGGTTTTGACGCACTCGTTTTCAAGTTTGCCGATGACACAGGCCCTGAGGTACTGAATCTTTTCGTTGGGGTCGGTCAGTTGCTCGTCATTGATGCGTTGGTGAATATGGTTTTGGACGGTTTCATCGAAGAAATTCAGCATCAGTCCTGCGGTCTCGTCATAACTGAGAATTTTCAACTTGAAAGCATCTTCAAGGTCCATAATCTCATAGCAGATATCGTCGGCTGCCTCAACGAGATAGACCAAGGGGTAGCGTGCCCAGCGTTCGCGGCCATTCTCATCACTCATCTGGGGTATGCCCAAGAGTTGGGCGATGCCTACAAAGAGTTCGCGCTCACTGGTGAAGAAACCGAACTTATTCTTTGGCGCATTGTAAGAGGGGTAGGGGTACTTGACGATAGAGGCCAAGGTGCTGTAGGTCATGGCAAAGCCTCCACTGCGTCGTCCCTTAAAGCTATGGGCGAGCAAGCGGAAGGCATTGGCATTACCGTCAAAGCGCGTGATGTCTTCCCAGAACTCTGGTGATACCTTTCCTTTCAGATAGTTGCCCTTGCCTTCGGTGAAGAAGGTCTGGATGGCTTTCTCGCCACTATGACCAAAGGGCGGGTTGCCCAAGTCGTGGGCCAGACAGGCCGTGGCGACAATCTGTCCTATCTCAGACACCAGCGGACTGAGTTCTTGGCCATAGCGTTCGTTCAGGTATTGATAGACATCATTGCCCAACGACATACCCACTGATGCTACTTCGAGCGAGTGGGTCAGTCGGTTGTGGACAAAGACACTGCCTGGCAATGGAAAGACCTGTGTCTTGTTTTGCAGACGACGAAAGGGGGCTGAGAATATCAGTCGGTCGTAGTCACGCTTGAACTCGGTTCGGTCGTCGTGGCGCTCCAGGTGGCGATGCTCCTGGCCCAGACGGCAGTTAGAGATAAGTTGGTTCCATTCCATAGAGGCAGTGGTGTTATTGCGTTAAATGTCTTTCTTACGATACATCTTAGGACTTACGCCTACATGTTCCTTGAAGTACTTGCCCAAGAAAGACTGGTTGGGGAAATTCATCTCTTCGGCAATAACCTTGATGGTCTTTCTGCTTTCCTTCAAGGCGATACGTAACTCCTGTACGACATAGAAGTCAATCCAGTCGTTGGGGGTGCGGTGGCTGACGGTCTTGACGCTCTCGCTGAGGTATTTGGGGGTGATGCCCATCTGCTCGGCATACCATCCCACACGGCGTTCGTGTCGGCAGTTGGCCTCGAGAAGACCGATGAAATCGGTGAAAATGGCGTCGGAACGCAGCTGGCGCCTACCTGTTGAGGGCAAGCGGTTGCTATAGATAACGTTGCTCAGATCATAAAACATTGCTAGGAGCAGGGTGCGTACCAAGTCGCGGCGATAATGATTGCTGGTATCGCCAATCTTTGATTGCAGCACGCCAAAATATTGCTTAAAGGTGTTTTGTTCTTGCTCTGAAAGTGCCAACACCGGATTGTTGCGGGCATAGAGGAAGAGGGTCGAGATGTCGCTGACGTTGCAGATAGTCTCGTGATAGAAGTTGATAGAAAGGGCAATATAGAGTCCCTTTGAATCTGGCGAGGTTGTTAAATCATCAACCACGTGATGGTCTGACACAATGATAAAGTCGCCAGGGCCGATGTTCTGCTTCTGGGTGTCGAGATGATAGCTCACGGCGCCCTCTGTGCAGAGGCCTAAAAGAATGAAATTCATACGGCGGGGCATCTCAAGTTGTGGTGCCTCGCTTGATTGTTCTATAAGTAGGATGTCGTCATCAATATTGCTACCTGCCATACTCTGGCGTAGCATCTGGATATTACTGTCTCTGATAATACTGGTCATGGGTGTGATTTCGTGAAATAAGTTTACGGGCAGTTTTAGCCCAATGTGATGTTGTCTACCTGGACAGGCTCGTGAAGGAATATCTGGGCAGACTCCTTGAACTTATCGGGGTTCTCTGTGGTGAGATAGTGCACAATGCCGTTTTTGGCACATTGGCACTCCATCTCTGGATGGCGTGACAGATAGTTGACAAGACTATTGGCCACATATTCTCCTTGTGAAACAACTTGTACGCCTGCTGGCAGATACTTAAGTATCTTAGGCATGAGGAGAGGGTAGTGGGTGCAGCCGAGAATAATGGTGTCGATTGCGGGGTCGAGTTCCATAATCTGATTGATACGTTTCTCAACAAAGTAATCGGCACCTGGCGAGTCGGCCTCGTTGTATTCAACCAGGGGCACCCAGAACGGACATGCTACGCCAGAAACGTCGATGTCTGGGTATAGCTTTTGTATTTCCAAGTTATAACTCTCGCTCCTGATTGTTCCCTCGGTAGCTAGAATACCTACGTGGCGACTGTTGGTAAGGTCGCCGATGACCTCGGCGGTGGGACGGATGATACCCAACACGCGTCGGTTGGGATCCCATTGTGGCAGGTCGCGCTGTTGAATGGTACGCAGGGCCTTGGCAGATGCTGTATTGCAGCCTAGAATAACAAGATGGCAACCCATTTCAAACAAGCGTAGAACAGCCTGTCGAGTGAATTCGTAGACAACGTCGAACGAACGGGGACCGTAGGGCGCACGAGCATTATCACCCAAGTACAAATAGTCGTACTGGGGTAACTGTTGGCGGATGCCATGCAGAATGGTCAGTCCGCCGTAGCCACTGTCAAAGATACCAATGGGACCTGGTGTTTGGGGAAGAGTCATTTCTGAAGTGCTTCCTTTACTTCCCCACTGAGGTCGATACCCATACTTGGCTCTATAAACGGGCAAGCATTGGCGTCGGTGTTGATGACAAGGGCCAGATGATGCTGTCGGGCTATCGTGGCGATAGCTTCGTTAAGGCGTACACGCAGTGGTGCCATTGCCTTGCGTTCGGCTTCAGCCAGATCCTGCTTTCCCTGCTGCTTAAACTGCAGGTTGCGCTGCATCATGTCCTGGAGCTCGGTTTGACGCTTCAGGAGAATGGTGCGAGGATAGTCTTTCTGACCTTCGAGGAAGTCCTCATACTTGCGGTTGAACTCATCCTCAGCGCGCTGAAGCTCTTTTTCGTAAGCCTCGCGCAGGGTGTTCATCTGTTGCAGCACACCCTCGGATTCGGGCATGGCCGCAAGGGCAGTCTCATAGCTCAGATAGCCGAAACGTAATTGCTCTGCCACAGAGTCCTCTCCTTGTGCCATTACAGGCACAGAGAGAAGAATCATGATAGCGAAAATGAATTGTTTAATCATATTACTTTAATCCAAGTTTTGCTTTTACCTGGGCGGTAACATCGGTAGACAGTGTGGTGCTGATGTAAGGGATGCCAGCACCCATCTCCATGATGTATACATAGTTGCCTTCCTGACCAACTGCTTTGATGGCATCGAGCACTTTTGTGGTGATGGCCTGCATCTTTTCTTGCTGAGCCTTCTGCATAGCCTGCTGGTTGTCCTGATAGGTCTGTTGAATGCGCTGATAGAGGTCGTTCAACTCCTGGTTGCGACGTGTCTTAATGTTCTCGGGCAGTGTGGCCTGCTCTTTTTCAAAAGCATCGGCCTTCTTCTGAAGTTCGTCCTGCATTGACTTCAGGTCGGCCTCGTACTGCTCGGCTAATTTCTGAATCTCGGTCTGAGCGGCGGTGAACTCAGGCATGCTCTGAATGATTTCCTGAGTGTTAACATGGCCGAACTTGGCCTGAGCTGATGCGGTGAGACCGCAGAGTGCGCAGAGTGCGCAAAGAATAAACTTTTTCATGTGTTTGAATTAATTTTTATTATTGTTTTTTTTCTTTGATGTCTTTGAAATCCTTGGTATCAGGGGACTTTATTGTTAATTTGCATAGCCCAGCTTACGGAGTACCTCGTCGCTGATGTCGATCTTGGGCGAACCGAAAATGATGCCGGCATCGCTGGCACGGTCGAGCACCAACTGATAGCCACGCAGGTCGGCAACGTCCTTGACGGCATTGTACACCTCTTCCTGTATGGGACTCATTAGTGCCGTACGCTTCTTATAAAGCTCGCCCTCTGGTCCAAAGTACTTGCGCTTCAGGTCGCTGGCTTGCTTCTCTTTCTCCATGATTGCATCCTGCTTGGCCTTCTTCTGCTCTTTCGAGAGGAATACGACCTCGTTTTGGTAGTTCTTATACATGGTCTGAGCCTCTGTGGTCAATGCATCGACCTCGGCTTGCCATTTCTTTGATACCTGAGTGAGCTGTTCGTTAGCACGCTCGTAGGCAGGAATATTCTTGAAGATATAGTCCATGTCGATGAGCGCGAACTTTTGTGCTTGCATCGACACAGCCGATGCTAACAATGCTATCATTACTAAAATCTTCTTCATAGTTCTTTCTTTTTCGTTATGACGTTATTCCATTATGTAGTGTCGTTATATTGTTATGACGTTTCTCAGACTTGAAAGTTTAGAACTCCTGTCCCAACACGAAGTGGAACTGACCACCGCCGCGCTGCCAACCACCGTTATAAACCTTGTCGAAACCATAAGCCCAGTCAATCCCCATCAGACCAACCATCGGCAGATAGAGACGTACGCCGAAGCCAGCAGAACGCTTCATGTCGAAGGGATTGAAGTCACGGGTCTTGGCCCACGCATTACCGCCTTCAAGGAAGCCCAGTCCATAGATGGTGGTGTTGCCTAGCATGAAGGGATAGCGCAACTCGAGGGTGAAACGGTCGTAGGCATAGGCATCATAGGCGCTGTAACGGCTACCTGTCCATTCTCCACCCATCACATATGCTGTTGATGAGATGGCACCGTTGTCGTAACCACGCAGACCAATGGTTTCCTCAGCATAACTGGTAGAATAGCCGCTCATACCGTCACCACCTACATAGAAGGTCTCGAAGGGCGATTTCTTATTCTTGTTGTAAGAGCCCAACAGACCGAACTCTACACGAGTCATCAGCACGAAGCATTTCTGGCCGCTGCTGAGAGATGTATAGGTACGACTCTTGAACTTCCACTTGTGATACTCCACCCACTTGTATTTCTCGGCCTGCTCACTATTCCACTGATCTTGATTCTTAGAATAGGTCTCCTGAGTAGCCAAGTTGGCATAGTTCTTGCTATCGAAGGCTGACCAGGGTGGGGTGAGAGATACAGAGAGCGAGAACTCTGAACCATGACGGGGGAACAGTGGGTTGTCCGTTGAATTTCGTGTCAGGGCTAAATTCAAGTTGATGTTGTTACAGTTACCATTGGTGATAAGGAAGTACTGCCAGTCCTTCAGCATATAGCGCTGATAAGACAGTGTTGCTGAGAGCTGGAAGTAATCATCGGGCCAACGTAGGCGCTTACCCCAACCAAGAGATACACCCAAGAGCTTGATGTATTTGTCGTCATCGAGATAGGCGTCATAGTTGTTGAAATAGCCGCTGTTATATGTGCTGCTGCCATAATACATGCTACTCAGAGAGTTCAAATAGGCCGAGTTGTAGTAGTTGCTCGATACGTCGCTCTGCTTAGAGTAGTAAACACCTACATTGAAGGCGTTTGGTCGTTTGCCGCCAAACCAACCGGTAGAGTAGTTGGCATTATATGAGCGGTAATAGCGTCCGTTGGTCTGGAAGTTCAAGCCAATTTGTTCTCCGTCGCCCGCGGGCAGGAAACCGCGGTGGAGTTTATTCTTGCCCAGCAGGTTACGTAGTGAGAAGTTATTGAACTTGATACCCACGCGACCAATGACACCCGTCTGTCCCCAACCTAGTGAGAGTTCCAACTGGTCGTTAGATTTCTGTTCCAGGTTCCAATCGATGTCTACGGTACCGTCTTCGAGGTTGGGCTTTACATCGGGGTTCACAGACTCTGGGTCAAAATAACCCATAGATGCTATTTCACGAGCAGAACGCATCAAGGCGTCCTTAGAGAAAAGGTCACCGGGTTTGGTGCGCAACTCACGGCGTACTACTTCTTCGTAGAGTCGGTCGTTACCAAAGATGCGAACCATGTTAAGGTGGGCTTGTGTGCCCTCCATGATGCGTACCTCCACATCGATAGAGTCGTCAACGACGTTGATGTCGGTGGGCTCGACGCTTGAGAAGATATAACCGTTGTTGTAATAGTTGTTGTGCACTGCGTCGTCGTCCTCAATCAGTCGCTTGTTCATTAGCTTCTGGTTATAGACGTCACCTTTCTTCATATCCAGGATCTTGTCGAGAACATCAGAGTTATAGACGGTGTTGCCTACCCATGTAATGTTGCGAATATAGTATTTCTCGCCTTCGTCGACTTTGACGTAAATGTTGATATGCTTATCGTCGACCGTCCAGATAGAGTCGTCTTCGATGGTGGCATCACGGAAGCCTAATTCATTATACTTGTCCAGCAAAGCTTGCTTCGCCTCCGCATAGCGCTCAGGGGTGTATTTCTTTGCCTTGAATAGGTTGTGGAGCTTGCCTGATTCATGAATTTTGCCGAAGGCGCCTTTTGAGAAGAACTTACCCTTGATCTTCTTGTCACTCAGCTTTTCGTTGCCTTCGAAGATGATGCGGCGTACGCGCATCTTTTCTTTCTTGTCAATATTGACCTCAAGTACTACTTGGTTCTTGCCGGTCACATCATCGTGCTGAGAGATTTCAATCTCTGCATTCTTATATCCCTTGTCATCAAAGTATTTGCGGGCCAGAATCTTAGCACGGTCAATGATGTTCTTGGTTAAACTCATACCTTTGGTCATACCCAGCTTTGACTCAAGGTCGTTACGCTCGCTCTTCTTCACACCGTGATACTCAATGCTGGTGATGCGTGGGCGCAGAGCCAAGTGGATGCACAGGTAAATCTGTGAATCAACGATAGAATCGGCGGTGATGGATACTTCAGAAAAGAGTCCATGCTTCCAATAGCGTTTTACCGCCTCGGTAATCTCATTGCCAGGAACTTCAATGCGTTGACCTACGTTGAGACCAGACAGATTAATGAGGATGGCGTCCTCGTAGTCGCTGACGCCTTTGACGGTGATACCTCCAATCTCACATTGGCGGGGAGTACCGGCATAGGAGATGTCTGGGTTAACAATCTTATTCTGTGCGGAAACACTGAAAGGCAGAAAGGCAAGGAGGTAAATAGGCAATATGTCTCTTACCATTCCTTTGACTATCCTTCTCACCTTATTAATAATATAATAACGAGTCACTGTATTATTCCTCTTTTATTTTTTACTTTTTTTATTTTCCTCTTCTTCCACCTGGGCTTCTGTCTTGCCATAACGGCGCTGGCGATTCTGGAAACTCTCAATGGCCTTGTGGAGTTCAACTTCGTCAAAGTCTGGCCAGAATGTGTCACAGAAATAAAGCTCAGAATAGGCAATTTGCCACAACAGATAGTTGGAGATACGTACCTCGCCGCCTGTACGTATAAGAAGGTCGGGGTCTGGCATGAAGTTGGTGCAGAGATGCTGGCTGATAAACTCCTCGGTGATATCTTCGGCGCGGATGCCACCGGTCTTGATTTTCTTAAAGATGTTTTCGGGAAGTTCATCCATATCATGTATCTCATTGACAATCTGTTTCACAGCATTGGTAATCTCCCAACGGCTGGAATAACTCAGGGCAACCACCATTGTCATAGCATCATTCTTGGCCGTGTGCTCCTCTGTCTCACGCAACTTCTCCTGGACGGCTTTTGGCAGACGATTGATATCGCCGATGACACGGAATCGCACATTGTTTTTCATGAAGATCTCGTCTTCGAGCGATGTTAGCACCAAACCCATCAGGGCCGCAATCTCATCGTCAGGGCGATTCCAGTTCTCTGTCGAGAATGTATAGAGCGTCAGATATTTGACACCCAGTCGTGTGCATTCTGAAGTGATGCGTCGAACGGCTTCTACACCAGCCTGATGGCCATAGGTGCGCTCTTTGCCACGTTCCATGGCCCAACGTCCATTGCCGTCCATAATTATGGCAATGTGCTTTGGAATGCGGTTCATGTCCAATTTTGCTGTCATATATGTATTCTACTTTTTTCTTATCAATCTCTATCGTTATTGCATGTTCTGCATTTCTCCATGAACTCATAGGTTAATGAGATCTGCAGACCTTGATAGCAATCGGTATTTTTGAATAACTCCGTACTCTTGATACCATAAGGGTCACTTACTCCGTCCAAGCGGTCGCTGCCAGAGAAGTGCATCATCCATTCCAAGGTGAGGTTCAGTCGGCTTTGTAGCTTGTACTTCACGCCGAAACCGATGGGGACCTGGAAGGCTGTTGCAGACTCGTTACCTTTTGCGAATGCCAGACCTGCACCAAATGCGATGAATGGCGTGAGTGGCTTAGCGCCATAGTATTCCCTACCAGTGCCGAAGGGCCAGAAGTTATACTCGAATTTGATGCTGAGGTCAGTCAGCTTGGTAGAGAACGAAATATCTTGTCCTGCATAGTCGGGATAGTAGGTGTTGACGTTTTTTGAGTTGCCTTTCAGTTGGCCGTAGTTCAACATGGCACTCCATGCCATTCTGGGGTTGGTCTTATATTTGACCACGAGACCAGCCATTGGTTGAATGTCTTTTGTCAGGTTGCCGTTGAAGTCACCAAGGTAGTTGGTCAAGCCTACACCAGCACCGACCTCCATCTTATATTCTGGCTCATCTTGAGCTGCTGCTGTGGTGGACAGCAGTGAACATTGCAGAATCAAGAGGATTGCCAGCGCAATGGTCTTCGTGATGCCGATGTAATGGTTCTTTTTCACTTCTTCCAGATTTGGCCAGCATTAGTTACCAGCCACAGGTTACCTTTTGTGTCGGCTGTCATGACATATTCTGTACCTTGCGCGTCGCTGGGCAGTGCGTAAGAGGAAACAATCTTCCAGGTAATGCCTTGGTCGCGTGATACATAGATGGTCAGGTTGCTACCCACAGCATAGATGTCACCACCAATATAGGCCATGGAAAGATTGCTTTGCGCTGGCATGGTGAATCGGTTGTTGTCTTCAATGGGCATATAAATCCATTGCCCCTGTTTACCCTTTTGGCATATCTTACGCCAAAAGCACATTTTCCCCTCCTGGCTGATACCTCCCATGAGAATGCAGTCGGCAGAATCGATGGGGGCGTAGGCCCAGGTTGTTGTTGCTATCTCGCTGACAGGCAGAAGCGAAACACTCTCGTCGAGGTTTTCGTCGGCCCAGGTCTTTCCGTTGTCTTGTGAGTATTTCAAAATACCGTCGGTACCTAGAGCATAGAGCTCGTTTGCGCTTGATCCAATCAATTGCTTAACTGAGGCCGTGGCAACAGTCTCCCAATTGCTGAGGTTAGCTGATTTCTCAATGTTGTTGCCATTCACTCTATAGGCAATGTTGTCTTTTATCACGATACCTTTATCTACTAACTTCACGCTGTCGCTATAGGTCACGAGACTCTTTTGAGTCCAATCTGCCAAAGACGGATTGGTGGTAGTTTTCTTCCATGGTGACTCTGTGCCTTTTGTGGAGCTGACCTTTAGCGTTACGGTATAATCGCGCTGGTTAGTGCCGTCTGTAGAATACACACGTAGAACTCGTGGCTGACTGAAGTCAATAGAATCGGTTGAGGCAATCAGAAAGCAGCTGTCGCTCTCGAGTGACTTGAGAAGGGCTATGCTGTTGCTCTTTGTCGAGATGCTACTAATGAGTACATGTTTCAGGTCTGTACCAAGGGGAAAATCTTCCGTATTGTAGATGCTGTTGCTCGTTTGGCTCACGGTCATGGGATAGTTGTCTCCACTCAAAACGGTTTTGATGATGGTGTCGTTTCCAGTGTTTGCCGACGTTGTATTCGTATAGCAATTGATTTTTCCTAAGACAAAGCCTGTAATAGCAGCTTCATTAGAGTACGCAATGGTCTCAGAATCTTCGTTTTTCAGACATGATGTCATGGCTGACGAAACAATGAGAAATGCGCATAGCGTCTGATAAAATCTTTTCATTTATTCTTGTTTAAACAAATTCTGCTGCAAATTTACGCACAAAAAAGCAAAAAGCGGCCAAAATGACCGCTTAATTAAATAAAATATATCTTTTAGGCGCGTTTTTAAGTTGTTTTTAGTTTTTTACGCACCATTTCTAGTGAAAAGATACATCTTTTTGTTAGAATTTGTCTGTTTTAACGATTCGGACATCATAAGTGTCAGTAGCGCGACCCAACAGGAACTTGTCGATGAAGGCTTGGACTTCGGGCATCTGACTCTCGGGTAACTGACAGTGACCATGGCCGTCAACGATGCTCCAGCCCATGCGATCGGCAACTCCGAACTGTTCCCATACTTTTCTTGCAGCCTGTGCTGAGGGAAGCATCGCCTTGTCTGCCAACCACTTATAGTCTGGATTGCCAAGGAGTAAGAGTGCGCGAGGAAAAACGAGAGCGCAAAGTTCGTGTTGGTCGTAGGGCAGGCGATAGACGGAATCTCCTGCGAAGTTGGTACGTTGACTTTCCTTGAACCAGTGGTAGTCGGTGTGATCGAGGTCTTCTACTCCTTCCAAAGTGTGAGATACACGCCATGCGGCTGCGCCGCCACCCCCAGGTTCTTGGGCGATGGTTAGGGCCACACGTTCGTCGAAGGCTCCGCAATAAAGGGCCATCTTGCCAGCATACGAGCAGCCTGTCACGCCAATGTGCTTGGTGTCAATCTTCGTCACCTCAGGGCCTAACTGCTGTAGACCGTCGATGATACGGCTCAGTCCCCATGCCCACTCACTATAGGCACCATTGTCCTTAAGGTCGGGGTAGAGTCGGTCGAAATTGTGCTCGCCACGCTCGTGGTGTCGACCGAACTGTCCGTAGTCGTTAACTTGCTTTTCGTGGAAAACCATCGTTGCTATGGGACGGTCGTTAAACAGCTGGCGGGGTAGAGATATGCCACTGGTGCCAATCATGACGGCATAGGGCGCCTGACCGGTCTTGGGATAGCGAATTTCTGAACGTAGGGTTAACGTCTGGCCATTGACTGTGACGTCAACAATCAGAGTGTCGCCGTCCATGCGTGCCTTTACCTGTTCTGGTTTAACGGCAGGTTTTTCGCCAATGCCGTAGTGCTGAATCTGAGCAGCAATCTCCGCGCGGCGTTTGCCCCAG
>Ga0265300_10001861_pt1 | contig 19103 bp, 26 predicted proteins | sample AusTroGonzalo_MG_FD_193482 | JGI IMG/M metagenome (GOLD analysis project Ga0265300, IMG submission 193482) | Bovine rumen microbial communities from tropical cattle in Woodstock, Queensland, Australia - Gonzalo_03 | ecosystem: Host-associated > Mammals > Digestive system > Stomach > Rumen ...
ATAAAATGTATAATATCAAAAGATAAGAAAATCGTTGTGTTTTCCAAAAAAATATCCTAAAAAAATTAAAAATATGTGCAATTTACTTTTTTATGTCAAAAAAATAACATACCTTTGCATCAGTAAATTTAAAAGTGTCAATAAAATGATTACAATACCAAGTAAAGGAAAGGTTAAGGTTCATTGGAATGTAACACCTTACGACTACTCGCAGGAAAAGGCAGAGCAGTTAAAGGCTGTTGTTGCAAAGAAGTATGGCATACCCAAGCAAAGTGTCATCGTATCCAAGAATATTGTAACCCAAGACAATAGCGGTAAGGAACTTAACCTTAAGGATTCAGTCGTAGATAACATTCAAGACCCTGCATTCCAAAAGAAGCTCTTTCGGGAATATCTCAAGGTCAACAAGATTGACAACTACGATTTGAAACTTATTGACCAAATAGACACTGAGATTAACGGTAAAATCGACTATCAGGTTTACGATAAGCTCAAGCATTATTCAATCAAGTGGATTAAGTGGAGTAACTTTAGGGCATATGGTCCTGATAATTATTTTGACTTCACTCAACTCCATAACCTTGTATTGCTTAACTCCCAGCCAGCAAACCAGGGAGGCAAGACTTGTTTCAGTGTTGAGTTGCTTCATTTCCTGCTATTCGGCAACCTCAAGAAAGTCAAGACCCAAAGTGGTCTGTTCAACAAATTCCGACCAGAAGCCACAAACGTCGTAGTTGAAGGCGGTCTGGAGATTAATGGTGAGGACTATGTCATTAAGAGGACACTTACAAGACCTGCCCTGGATAAGAGGACAAGCAAGAGTAAGGTCTCTCAAAAGGTAGAGTATTACCGTGTTATCGGCAATGAAAGAGAAGAGCTAAGCGACTACCTTGAGGAAAACGGAGAAGACACAAGAAAAACCAATAAAATCATCAAGGAATCAATTGGCAGGGAAGATGATTTCGACCTAATCATGTGTATTACGGGTAGCAATTTGGATGCTCTGACAGATGAGAAACCAACCGAAAGAGGAAGGATATTCTCAAGATGGATTGGATTGTTACCACTGGAATACAAGGATACTCTTGCAAGGGAAAAGTTTAACAGCATAATTAAGCCAAAACTCCTATCTGCTCAATACAACAAGGAAGAGTTGATACAGGAAGTCAAGGCTTTTGAGGTGTATAATAATGAGATTGCCGAAACCAAGAAAGAACTTGTTAAGAGAAACGAGGAACTTGAAAAGGAGATTGACAAACTCGAAAAGAAGAGGGAAGAGCTAAACAGTCAAAGATTACGCATTGACCAGGATGTTCTCAAGATTGACATTACTACTCTCAATAACAATATTGCTTACAAAAAAGAGGCTGGCATCCGTAAGAAAGAACAGCTTGACCAAACTCAGGCAGATATAAAAGAGATTGGTGAGGTGGATTTTTCTGTAGAGGAATATGATAAGATTACAGAGGAATGCACCCAAACCAAAATCAAACTAACTGAGAAAAGAATGGAAGCGGTTAACCTCAAGGAGAAGATAAACATACTCAAGACGAGTGAGTATTGTCCTACCTGTAAGAGGAAGCTTGACAATGTGGATAATAGTGAGGAAATCAAGGAGAGTGAGGCAAAGTATGATGTACTCGTTAAAGAGGGTAAGGGTATTGCTGAAAAGGTTACTGAACTTGAGGCAAGGCTTGCCCAGATGAAGGATAATAGAGAGAAGTACAACAACCTCAACAAGCTAAATGCTACCGTACCAGTACTTACCTTTGAATTGGAAAAGTTAAGGAATGAGTACAAGGAGCTTATGGAAACCTTGAAGAAGTATCGTGAAAATGCAGATGCAATCGACAAAAACAATGAGATTGACAATGCATTGAGGATGAACGAATCCAATATTTCTGCAAAAAGAGAAGGAAAGGAAAATAATCTCAAGCAGATTATACAGATTGAAAATGAGATTGCCAATAATATTAAGGAATCCGATTCGAGAAAGACATTGATTTCACAAATGACAGAAGAGGAAAAACTTGTCATGAACTGGAAGATATATCTGGATATGGTCGGAAAGAATGGAATCTCCAAGATGGTAATGAAGAAGGCCTTACCTATTATCAATGCAAGGCTTTCACAACTTCTTGAGGACGTGTGCGACTTTGATATCAGTATTGAAATCAATAGTAGTAATGAGGTTGAATTCTTTATTATACAGAATGGGATAAAGGGAAGTCTATATTCCGATGGTAGTGGATTTGAGAAAACGGCAGCAGCACTTGCATTAAGGAGTGTACTTGCAGAAGTTTCCACAATCTCAAAGAGCAACTTTGTGATTATAGACGAAATACTTGGTAGGACTGCAAGGGAGAATTTCGACAACATGAAGAGCCTCTATGACAAGATTGCCAAGAATTATGATTTCATCTTCCACGTCACACATAATGAGGAAGTCAAGGAATGGCATGAATCAATCGTAACAGTTAAGAGGGAGGATAACATCTCTACCATTGTTACAAGTAGTGCCAGATAAGTAGATTAATGTTTAACCCCAAATGTTTTTTCAGAATGACAATAACGTAGGTATCAATGATTTCTCCAGGTCAGTAGAACAATATTACAGTGAGCTATCTGACAGAAGACACAGGCCCCTTACAAGGGAAGAAGAGAGAGAACTGATTGAGAAGGCTCAAAACGGAGACCTTACAGCAAGAAATGCGGTTATCGATTCTAATCTCAGATTCGTATTTAACATCGCAAAGAAATACAGAGGAAGAGGTGTCGATATAGAAGACTTGATTTCAGTAGGAAATGAAGGTTTGATGGAAGCACTTGAGAATTTTGACTTGGACAGGCAAGTCAAATTCATATCCTATGCCGTATGGAAGATTCGACAGAATATGTCAAACCTAATACAAGAGACAAAGGATAGGGAAAGTGTCGAAATGCCTAATATATACAATGATGAACGGTCAAGACAGCCGTATATGTATGACGAGGAAAATGAAGACACGAACGATGGGACATGGGATGTTTGTGATAGTGAGCCTCTTTTTATAAAAATAGAAGAGAAAGACCAAAAGAATACTGTTATCAATATCCTTCTTAATAGCCTGGAAGAAAGAGAAAAGAAAGTCATCCAAATGCTCTATGCCATTAACGAGGAAGAAAAGAACTACACACTTGAAGAGGTCGGAAAGGAGTTGTCCTTATCAACCGAGAGAGTGAGGCAGCTAAAATACAAGGCAATCAATGACATGAGATGCAATGTATTTGATGTAGATGCAGCAGATTTCATGTTCAAGTAAGTTTTTTGGAAATTATCTAAAACTCAATATTTATTATATATAAAATACTTTACAAAATGGCAAAGAAAGAAATTACAAAGAAAGTTGCTAAAGAAGAGAAGGCAACTGTCGAAGAACCAGTAATGGATGCTGGCATTGATATGGCAGACGAAATCGTCGAAGAGGCAGCAGATGAAATTGTTGAAGAGGCAGCAGATGAAATTGTTGAAGAGCCAGCAGACGAAATCGTTAATGAACCAGCAGATGAAATCGTCAATGAACCAGCAGATGAAATCGTCAATGAACCAGTAATGGATGAAGATGATGATGAGCCAGCAGACGAAATCGTCAATGAACCAGCAGACGAAACCGTTGGAGAAGCCGAAACAGAGGCAAAAGAAGAGCCAAAGCCACAGCCACATACTGGCAGGACAAGATGCTGGAGTGGTATCTACTACTAATCTAAAGTTTTAAATCGGAAGGTAATAAGATGACTGACTATACAAGACAAATCCTCGAAGAAATTCGTAAGAACACAAAGAAAAACATAGACCTTCCAAAGAGTGAGGTGATTGTTGAGGAAGATAACCTCAACAATCGCTTTGCTGTACTTATGGAAGAGGCCGAAAAGGAAATTAAAAAAAAACCTTTGACGGAAGAGACTGAGAACGGTCAAGGAAACGACGATACGTTTGTGATACGTAAGTCAGATGTGCAGTTTGGCAATACAAGACAAACACAGGAAGATACCGTCAGAAAAACACTTGGTGACGTTGACTTCAAGGATGATGCGTTGAAGTATTATCCAAAAATCAAGGACCTTGTACTCAATGGAGAGCTTAATGGCGTAGGTGTAACATTTCAATTCCGTTACAAAGACCCGTCAGGTGATGGCTGCTACATTTGGGCAGATGGTCTTCAACTCACAGATACCAATACAAGGATTGTCGGCAAGGTAAGAGATTGTTTCCTCAATTGGAAGCAGTCACTGATTGACGATGGTGACTTGATGGAGAAACTCTACCAAGCGAGTCAGAGAGATTAATATATGACATAAAATGTCAAATATCAGAAAACACATTCAATTATATAGAAACCCAAGTGCTGTCACCATGAGCGATGGCACTGAGTTGTTTATGGGTGAGCCTGGTTTAGGCATGAAGCCATGGCACGAAAAGATATTCATCAAAAACGCCCAGGGGAATATAACAACCTTGTCAAGTGAGTTTGCAAAGGTGTCGTTGAAGGAAAGTGCTGGTGTTGAGTATAATCATGCTACGGACACCTACAATTTTCGCACACCACATTCCGATGTGACGAATATGTCTGATTTCCTGGATGAGGCTGCAACAAAGTTGAATAGTGTTTTACCGTCAGTGAATTCCAACTTCAAAGTAGAAATACGAGATGGACAGCCTTTGATGTCATATAACATAGATGCCATTGTCAATACGGTTATTATCAGTAAAAGGGAAAACGGCACTCTTACGCCTGTTTATTCTGGATACGGTCAAACCTACATTGGTAACACAACCGTCGGCGGTGTAGAAGAGGAATATGTGATACACTACGTATTGAACGATGCACCTAACATTGTAATCGAAGAGAGTTACTATGCTTACCTCTACGGTATTGCAAGCACAAGCGCAAGTACGTTTGATGGTAATACAAATGCCCAAATAACGTTCTATACCAGTACAGATAATGTTGTGAATACCAAAATCAGTACAGGAAATGGTGAGTATATATGGCTTTTAACTCCTTCGGTGATTAACTTAAAGAAAGCGAGTAATCAAAATTTCAAGGTTTCCCTTGACGAAGAGAATGTAGGTACACTTACGCTGAGTAATGGCGTGTTTAATTGTTACCGAACATCACAGAAACTCATTGAGTGTGATTTTAACATAAAAATGGAGTTTTCAGGGCTAAAGAAAGGGAATAAAACCATAGTCTCACCTAATGTTTTATCAAATGACTACCAAACCTTCCTTTTAGAGGATGATTTTGCTTACGGTGTTCAATATGACAAAACTGTAGCAAGTCCAGATTGTACCAGGATAGGTAACATGAAGCTTCATGCCAGCCTTCCAGTCCAATCACAGATGAAGGGGTGCCTTTTGGATGATGATGGTAACGTTGTCAAGTACCTTAATCCGAATACATGGGTAAATGAGCCTGTTGATGGTTCTATGGGCCAGGTTATGGTCGAAATCCCTGAGTTCTGGTGGAAATTCTCGGAAAGTGGTAACACACAAACGGTAATGTTGTCTCACGTCCCCGTTGAAGGATATAAAAGGGTTGGAAAGAACTATATTGCAGCTTATGAGGCAACAGTAGACAGAGGTTCGGATGCTTCTGGTGGTACGGAACACACAAATGAGTGGAAGTTGGTATCAATCCAGAATAGTAGCCCAAGATATAGGGGTGGTAACAACAATGCAAGCGGTGACACAACTTATGCAAACCTGTTAGGTAAGCCAGCATCACATGTAAGCCTGAATAATTTCAGGACCTATGCCAGAAGGAGAAATTCAAAGGATACATGTGAATGGAACGCATACACTTATCTACAACATAAAATCATAACATGGTTTTTTGTCGTGGAATATGCCACGAGGCACACACAAAAGGACATTAATACCACTCTTACGGCAGAAGGGTATAAGCAAGGAGGACTTGGTAAAGGTGTATCAAAAGCAAACTATAATACATGGGGTGCTTTTAACGGCAGATATCCTTTTGTACCAATAGGACAGACAAACAGCCTTGGAAATGGTACTGGTGAGGTTGGCTATCAATCATATAGTGCCGAAGGTGAGACGTGGGTAGAGGAAGTGAAGGTAGTTAAGTATAGAGGCCTTGAAAATCCATTCGGTAATATGCACAAATGGGTGGATGGCGTTAAGGTAGTAGTAGGTGACGAAGCAACGGGAGAGAGTAGGGTATATGTCAGTTATGACCCGAAAGTATGGAATGGGCTTGATAATACAATAGCTTACAAGTACATTGGAAACGAGGCAAGAAACAGTGCAAGTACCAAACCTTCCCAGGAAATTCTATTTGGCGAGGAAGGTGATACAATAAGCAAGGTTGAAGGTACGAGTTATTCCGAGTTCTGGCCTGACGGCCACTATAGTTCAATACCTAACACAACAGCTTATAGGGGTCTTCTTGTAGGTGGTTCATCAAAAGATGACGGTTCGGCTGGCTTTGCATATTCAGCCACACACTCAAGGCCTTCTGAATCAAGTACTTATTATGGAAGTAGATTAAGTTTTATTCCAGGCCCACATATATCAGGAATAAAAGAAGTAGAATACCTTGAAAGCGATGGAAACCAGTACATTAATAGTAATGTATTCCCTAATGCGGAAACTGGCATATATATAAAAGTCGCTATAAAAGATAATACTGACAGATATATGGTAGGTGTCAGGAATGATGCGAGTGGTAATTCCAGATGGTGTTTAGGACACAATAGCCCTGGATACTATTATGGATATGGCCAATACCAATACTTTTCATATAACTCCTCATTAAATACCCCTGTGGATTTCTACCTGAACTATTTCAACAGCAAGACAGCCCAAGCAGATGGTCTCGAAGTTGTGGATTTGCCAACATTGGATTTTAATCCGATAACAGATATTAGACTATTCGGTGCATCTGGTACGGCACAGACCTACACAAAGTTCAATGGAAGATTATATAGGGTTATAATAACTCAAGGTAATGAGATTGTTCGAGATTACATACCTGTAAGGGTTGGCACTGTAGGCTATATGTATGACAGGGTGGAGAATAGGCTTTACGGGAATGAAGGAAGTGGTAGTTTCACATTTGGTGATGATGTAGAATAAAAAAAGTCTGGTTCAAGCCAGACTTTTTTGTTTTAACTATCCGATTTTTTTACCCACGTTCTTTTCGATTGAATTAATGGCGCAATTCCAACCTCTTTCATAGCTGTCTCGTGGCTCGTCATAAGGGATTAAAATCCGCTTGTCTTGATAATGCTTGTAGCAATCGTCAAAACCTTCATTAAAGTGCTGTTCATCTATTTTCATTATGACAGTCGACATGAATGCAGCCATGAAGATAATGATAAAAATCTCCATGTTTTTAGACCTCCTTTTTATTTATACATTAAGAGGATACGCTTGATTTCCATATGCTGTTTCGTTGCCAGAGAATCTTGAACAGCTCATTGACAACTTCGGCAGATATCTGCTTGATTTTTTTCTTGAAGTCGGCTGAATTGATTTTGTCATTCAAAATTGAATTCACATCGCTTCTCGAAAGCTCTTCCTCTATAATATTTCTAAGTGTGTTTTCAGTTATTAACATTGTTATTTTGTAATAATATATCTATAAATAGTTTTATTGGAAAGAAAAGTTACAAGATAATTCTATTTATATAATAACTTTAAGATTTTTATTAATAAATTAAGAATATGCCTTTAGACACAACTAAACTACATTATCAGATGCTCAGAAAAACCTTGTCGGGTACATCTGACGAGGCACTTGCTGCCCTTCAAGAGAAAATTCAGGAGGTGAATGTAGCACCTGGTGAACCAATTGTTGTCTTTTTTGAAGATGCAGAAAACAACAAGAAGGGTGCATACATGGCTGTACCTGCTTCTGGTATTGAAAGTAATGAAGAAGCAGATGCTTTCATTTTCCCGAACAAGAAGGAAATTGAGGCACGCATGGAAGAGGATGAAACAGTTACGACGGCTGCTTTATTGGACCTTGATGAGAGAATATCGGCTGTTACGCAGACAGTCAACAACCTTAACTTAGGTGAATTGGGTGATATGATAATCACAGAGAGTGTCACGGCCAATGGTACAAGTGCTGGTGCTATTGAGGATGGTCAGACAGTCCCATGTGGTACTACACTCACAGAGTTGGTTAAGATGATGCTCACCAAGGAATTGGATTGGACAGGTCATGCTCCTGCACTGAATATTAGCATTACACCTACTACTAAGCAAGAGGTAGGTAGTGATGTCACCATCGGTTTGAGCAACACGCCTACTGATGGTTATTTCAGTTCAGACTTTGCCAACAACGTTAATGCTGGACAGACAGGTGGTACAGTAACATATCACATTACTTCTGGTGGTACAACAAATACTACCACAGGTAGTTCTTATGTTTTGAGTGCCGTAACAGAAGGTGACTATAGTGTTAAGGGTAGTTTGCCATACAATGCTGTTACTGCTACATCAAAAGGTTTGACTAAGAATACAGGTGCTGCAACTTCTGCTTCAATTGCAGCAGGAACGGTAAGTTCAACCACTAAGACAGTCGAGGTAAGGTACAAAGCATGGATGGGTTGTACAAGTGCTACTACGGCAGCACAGTTCAGTCTTGCATCTGCAACCAATTTGGTGAAGACTAATGGTGATTTCCTCCCAACAAGTGGTAATCTTACATTGATAGGTTCTACACCTTGGGAGAGTGACGGAACCAATGTATTTGTATTGACTACAGGCTCATTAAGTCAGATTAAGGACTCACTGAGTAAAGCCGAGCTTAAGAGTAACTTCAATAAAGACAACTCTAATCAGGCATATAACTTTACGTACACTCACAATGGCGTATCTACCACATATCATTTGTATATATGGGCTATTGGTGGCGGTACCAAAGTTCAGGTAATTAATACAATAGTAACGAGATAAAACATAATACAAAGCTATGGCATACAATAAAAATAATTCTTCATATTCTCACGCAAACAATAGTCTGTATTATGGTGTAGGTTTCGACTTCCGTTCAACAGGTAAATTTCCTGTAATCGGCAAGCGTGTTTTCGAGACATACCAGGAAGCCCTTGATTATGTTGGTAATAGTGGCGATACTGCATGTGCTGGTCTTATTCTGACTGTAACCCACAACACAAGCGATACAACAAAGAATGGTGCTTATTGGGTTGCATCTGGAAGCACAGGACTTGAACTTGAATCCATGGGTGGTGCTGGTTCTGTAACCATAAGAGAAGCAAGCACTCCAACAAGTGGGTATCTTAAGTCATACGAGCTTGTAGTGGACGGCACTGCTTGTGAGACAAAGATTGATATTCCAAAGGATTTCTTTGTTAAGTCTGCTTCTGCTTACACTGTAACATCCGACATGACAGAGGTTATTGCTGCTGGTGTTGAAAGTGGACATACTTGTTTGGATTTGGTTATCAACACATCTGACAGTAGTGGAACACCTGTACACACTTACATCGACCTCACAGATACATTGCAGCTTGATGCAAGCATTATCACGGCAACACCGATAACGGCAGGTGAAAACACCGTAGGTATCAGTGGTACCACTGTAGCACAGCAGTTACAGGCAATAGGCATCCAAATCAAGCAAAATTCTGGAAAGATAAGTGAGAGTGGTCATACAAGGGAGATACTTACAACTTACAGTGATGGCATTGGAATAGTATCAGGAGCCACATGGGATTGTGGTGAATGGGATTAAAAGATAGAGAGGAAGAAAGGTAGTCATTAGTTTGGCTACCTTTTTTTGTTAATATTTGTTAATAAATTTGGCTGGATAGTAAATTTGTAGTACCTTTGCACCAGAAATAATTTAGTATAACAACAAACGATAAATGGATGAAGTATCAAGAAAATCAAATATAGCCGAAGAAGTTGCCCATAAAGTTTTCATTAATTATGGTTCTGATGGGTATCTTTTGAATCTAATTATCAGAAAATTAGAAGAGAAGCTATATTGGCCAGACAGAGAACTAAATGAAATATACAACAGATTAGATAAGGGAGAAGTAAATACGAATAACGAAAAATGAATTAGAATGAGTAAGATTATAAGTATATCAGGAAGGTTAGGCTCTGGAAAGACAGAGTTAGCTAATATGTGCATCAAGCATGGTTATGAGAGGATGTATTTTGCATATCCACTTAAGGATATGCTCAGAAGGTATTTCCGATTGAACTCCATAGAGGAGTTGAACATGTTGAAGAGTGTTGCTATGAACGTCAGTGAGATTGATGAGGATACAATCGAATTCTTTTCAATCAATACAGGAATCGATATGGGAATATGTGCAGAAACCCTTATGGGAATTAAACCAGAATTTACTATGAGGGACTGGCTTCAATTTATCGGTACTGACCTTATTAGGGCAAATGACCCTGAGTGGCATGTAAAACGAACATTATCTTCTATGGACCCGAACAAGAACTATGTGTTCGATGATGCAAGGTTCCCAAATGAAATAGAGGCATTGATGGATAAGGGTGCCGAGGCTTGGTATATCATAAGGAATAAGACGGACAATGTGTCAAATCATGCAAGCGAGACAGGACTGAGCCTGGAAACTCCATACTTCCATGGCCATATCATCCCAAATGACGGGCCTCTGGAGGTATTTAAGTCAGTATGGGAGGAATATATCACCACAGGTGAAATCAGACCTTCCTGGCAGGGAATAATAGACAAATACGACAGGTTTGGTAGTGACCTTATCAGAGAGGTGGAAGCCAAGGCCAGCTTGTGTAATGTCAAGGCAAGCGATAACGGAAGGTATGTCATTCTTGAAGACAAGAATAATGAGAATACCGAGTTCGTGTTTGACCTTCTAAGAGTGGAACTATATAAAAAGTACATTAATCACGACGAATAGGACATACTGTTTTTAATTAATTTGTTTAATTGTTTATTTTCCTCCTTACCTCTTGTGGGTAAGGAGGTTTTTTTGTTGCTTATTTTGGTATCTTTGATATTTATTATATATATAAGAATCAATACAATGAATATTATTCTCACAGAGAGTCAGTTCGAGGCTTTAAAGGAACACATACTCTCAGAAATTAAGGTACTTGACGGTGCGGACTCAACCAAAATGGGTAACGGAAGTAGTCAGGTTGGTACCAGTGTACCAATTCATGATACCGACGGAAACCTTGACCAGAAGAAAGCCAAGGACGTTACCACTGACGAGATTTCACACACATTGTCAGGTTACAGATTAAGTGATGTCAGGAGGTACTAATGCCAGTATTATTAAAGGAAGATGAAGGGATAAAATTGGGTGGGAAACAGTTTATCTTACCCAAGAATATAGCTGACCATATGTGTAACCTGTATAATCAGTACGATGGCCAGAAAGAGTTCAAGAACCTTCCTGGTTATAAGAGGCTTCATTCAATCGTTAATTCAAAATACAACCAGCAGAGCGACAAAAAGGATAGACAGGAAACAAATTTGCCGACATTGTCATTTGCTGATGTTAAGAGGATGGATTTCGATTTCAAGCATATGCCACAAAATGACAAAAACCTTCAATATGTCATGTCAGGAGGGGATTTAATGCGAGATTGGGTACACAATTCATTATCAAGCGTTAGAAATGGAGTTAAAAAGGTCGGAATGGTGTCAGAAGTGCCTAAGTTGGAAAAAGACAAGACACTTAACATTGATGCATCTACCAATCAGGTTAAAGTTGGTAAGGCAGATGTGAATCTGACATCTGAACAATTTATAAAGAAAATTAAGAAGGTATACAAGTAATGTCCGTAATTAAGAACATAGTAAAGGAGACGGTTGATGCGATAGACAATTTGTCTGCTAAAGAACATCACTACCAAAGTCCGCTTGAGGTTATTGGTATTGTCAGAAGGCAAGCTATGAAGCCTGTCAGGTATTATGGCAAACAATATCCTTATGCTGTTGGTGTGACGGATAGTGTGTTAAGGTATAATGACACATACGTTTCAACTACGGGTTGGAGACCTTCAACATATAAATTGGTGACAACTATTCAGGATAATGAATTCGAGAATATATCGAACGAATTTGAAATGAGATAATAAGGGAATTAAACACAAAATAAAATATGACAATCAAAGAAAATGGTCAGAGCTATCTTGAAACCCAAGGTATAGAAGCAAGACACGAACAAACCTCAAGGTCTGATTACAATCAGAATGACGAGTACAGCGAGTACCACCCTGATGCCCTCTCGGACGGTGACGGTAAAGGTAGGGGTACAGGTGATTTCGGTGGCCATGGTTACACATTGCCTGACATGACAAAGCCAAAGACACAGATGGCTTACGGCAACTTTACAACTGACCGAGGTGGTAATAGTTGTGATATCAGTGCCAGGAAAGCTATGCTGGGCAGGTCACTATACAATGCCGAGAATCAATATGGTATCGATATCAAGCCAGATACATCAATCAATGTTGCCGACGGACAATATGATGGTAAGACATCTGGTACAGTATGGGTATGTCCATTCCAAAACTAATTAGTTGATTATACATGATTTTATATCTGACAGAAGGACTCATCAACGAATCTGTCTCTAGTGGTGAGGTAACACAAGCCATTAAGGGTAGAGAAGGTGTACTTATCACCTACAATGACGAAACAGGAACAAGTCATGAAGGTGTTAGGTACATAGAGCCTTATGTCTTTGGAACTACCAAGAAAGGTAATCCTTGTATAAGGGCATATCAGTATTATGGTGATACAAAAAGGGGTGTGCCTAAATGGAAGCTGTTCAGATTGGATAGGATTACATCATGGAAGCCAAGTGGTGAGAAGTTTGAACTGGAGCCACAGGCAAGGGGGTGGGCTGCGGAAGCCTACAACAACAATGGTGATAATTCAATGAGTAATGTGTATTTAACCGTGGATTTAGGCGAAGAAAAACCATTAACTGACTACGAGAGGCTAAAAGCCAAGACGAGGCAGTTACAGAATGGTCAGAGGGTTAATATAGCTCAGATGCAACCAACTAATAACACCAAGACACAGAGTTATATCCAGACACAACAGAAACCAAAGGAGAATGGTCCAGTCAATGACAAAGATGAGACCGAAAACCAAGTTAAGGTAAGACAAAATTCACCTGTGGATATGGAAACCAAAACGGAAACACAGCCACAGGAGACACAACCACAGCAGAGTGTGGAAGCGGAAAAGCCAACTGCAAGACAAGAGGGGCCGATAAACGACAAACCACAGGCTAATAGTGCCAATGACACAAAGCCTATGTCAGATGAAGCTTTCCGACAGATGATTCAAAGAAATCTCGAAATCACAAGACAAGAAAAAGAGAGAAGAAATCAGAGAAAATTTGGAAGTCGGGTATAAATTCATATCTTTTATTAAAGTAAACGACAATGGCTAATAATGTAATTCAAAATGTAATCAATAACAGGAATGACATCATGAGGATTATGTCCAGGGATAGTGATGGTACTATGGACCGAATGGTAAAAAAAAGGTTGCAAGAAGGTACCCTTACATATGGTGAAGATGGTCCTGCATACACACCAAAAACCCAACAGGTGGATACAAGAATGGTATCAGGTCCAATTCCTCCAGGAAGGCTACAGAACTCAAAATTGCCACAGGCTATTCTTGAGTCATTTGCTAATAATCCTATAGCAGATGCCCCATTACCAGATGGTTGTGGTGGGTCAGTGTTGGATAGTGTGAAATTCACACCTGTACAGGATATGAAGCAGCCAGTACAGATGACAATGGAACAGGTTGCCACACAGTCACCGATAATCGACTACTCATTGATTAAGACAATCGTCAATGAAGCCGTCGAAGAGAAGGTAAAGAAATATGTATCGGCAATGGCAAAGAAGCTGATTAACGAAGGCGTTGGCAGTGTAGCTGGGTCAAAGGTGAATAATGTAATTTCACTTGGTGATAAGTTCCAGTTCTGTGACGGTGAAGGGAACATTTACGAGGCAACCTTAAAGTTCAAGAAGAACATAAAAAACAAGCTAAATGGCTAATTTCGTACTTGTTTTAGCAAAATAGTACGAAAATCAAGGAAAAACAAAAAGGGCAATTAATTTTGTCCTTTTTTGGTATATTTATTAAATGTAAACGTTTACGCTATATGGCTAATATTATCATAACCGAATCTCAGCTAAAGAGCCTGAAAGCAAAGCTGAATGAAGAGGGTGAAGTTTTAAGGGGTGAGTTTGTAAACGCCCTAAAGGAGTTTTTGAAGTCATTAACAGCAGACCCCTTACACCCTGCTGTGCCAGCCTTATTCTCCAATAACAATATCAGTAAAGAAAAACTCGTCACAAAATTGATAGAGAATGGTATTGTTACCAAAACTGAGGGTTTTGACGAGATTACGGGTGACAAAGACAGTAAGAAATTCTCTGTACACAAGCTTGCATACAAGGTATGTGGCCAGGATTTCGAGGCAAAGAAGGATAAACTTTACAATGAGTTATTCCGCATCAATGAAGATGGCGAAATGGGTGGCGGTGCATTAGGTGGATGCAATGTCATGGTAGGTAGTTCTGACCCTTCTGGTGGTATTGCATATCCATTCGGCGGTGTCCAAAGAAGGGGCGGTTATAATTCCCACAAGTCCGAGAAAGACAAAGGTGATGTAACAAAGCAGGAAAGTAATGTGGACATGACCCCTGCCTTGAAGAGGGACAAAAATAAAGGTATTGCAATGAATAGGATTTAATATGGATTACTTGGATGAAGACGGTGTTTTTTGTCAGAGAAGAGTCATTGAATCCGTCAAGGAAATGGAGGATAAGATAAAGGAAGAGGAAAAGAAAGAGAAAGTGGACAAAGACAAATTAACAAGGATGTATTATGAACAGTTGTTAAGGGGTATCCACATTCAGACAAATCCTTTACTTCCTTATTAGACAAATGTGCACCAAAAGTATATTTATATAGAAACAAATATAATATAATGGAAAAGAGATTTTATCACTTTGGAGAATTAAAGGCTAAACTTCAGGAGAGTGTCAATGAGTTCAAACCTGTACTTGGCAAGGAAGTTAGCAAGAGCAAAGAAGAAGAAATCAATAGGAAAGCCTATAGTGATATTAACAAGGAGGTCGACAAGGTAAACAAGTCAGCTAAGAGTGAGAAGGTTAATGTTAACCAGCAACCACAAATGACCAGAAATGGCATGAGCGACTTGGAATATGACAGCATAAATGATACCTTCAAGAAAAACGCTGTAGCTGGCCTAAAAGGTTACACTTCTGCCAATGATGAAAAGAACCATGGCAAGGAGGCACTTGGAAACGGTTATCATAATGATGACGAGTTTGCAAAACAGTTTACCAATGCAGCAAAAGACAAACTTGACACTCGAAACAAGGAGGCTGAAACAGGACTTCAAGCCAGGGAGAGAAAGCCCGAAGACACACACTTGCATGACAGTGTTGTAGAATCAAAGAAGATTCCGCTTCTCAAGTTCAAACACGTTCAGTTTATCTCTGAGAGCCAGATGATGGTACATATTCCCGATGACTACAAAACAGAGGGTAAGAGATTCTATATGCAAGACCATCAAGGTAATAAATACCTTGTAGAGTGGCATGAGAAACCAGAGGTACAGAAGATGCTCAATGAGCAGAAGGCAGGTGCCGAACTTGACAGAATCAAATATCTCTTCGATTATTCTTCAAAAGAATCACAGAGTAATGGTTCAGTAAGGATGAACGAAGAAAAGAAAGTCGAGGATATGCTTGGCAAAATGAGGAAACTCATGAAGAGTTAAATAAAGTCAGATAATAAACTAATTAAGTACATATACTATTATGGCAATTGAGGCAGCAGTGGCATTGTTCTGCATTTCCATGGCAGGAAATATCTACCAATTCTGGGCTAATCGGAAGGGGAGGGATTTAGATGCCATAAAGAAAGAGTTTGACCTTTTCCAAGAACTTCGCTCGGCAAAAGACAGGGCCTATGAGGAAGCGCAAAAAAGAAAGGACATTCAGATTACAAGACTAACCGAGGAATTGAATGCACAACAAGAGCTAATCAATTCCAATGCTGATGAATTGAAACGGATGAACAAGATGATAACTTTTTTGATTTCTCAGGGATGCCAAGATGCTAAACGATGTCCTGACCATTGTCCATATAGCATAGCGGATATTGCTGACATAATCAAGAGAGACGAAATGAGCAAGAAGAGATAAAAGTGAGGCTAATAACCTCACTTTTTTGTTTATTGTATTATGATTTCTATTTTTTAGTAAAAGGATAGAAATGGAATTTATAATCAAATTAATTGACAAGGGCCTTGAGGCTATTAGTATGTTTGGGTTTATATTCTCAATCCTATATGTTCTCAAGGTAGTATATGAAATTGCCAAAGTTTATACACTCAGGGAGGGTCAGGTAACACTTGGTAAGCACGGGCTGCTTTATTTGGCATGTGCCATCTCTTTTATTTTAACTTTTATTCTGGTATAGTATGTTAGAAGAGAAATTGGAAAGACTCAAGGGTGTATGGTGCTCTATTGAGTATTATAGCGGAAAGTTTGCTGTATCAGCAGCATTTCCAGAGGGGTATAGTGTTTTCACTGATTCTCTTGATAGAATCCAGGTTGTGAATGACACTGACAAGAGTGGAAAATACTGGTATATAGGAAAAGATAACGCCATCCGTATAAGTGATATTATCGATTTCATTGACGAGACGGTTAAAATCAACGAAGAGGCTATCAAAAAGGCTAAATTGTACGAGGAAAAAGTAAAAGAATTACGAGATTGCTTCAATAACGATAAATTCTCTTACAGGGACCTTGAGAGGTTGTCGTTTAGTGTAAGGGATGAACTAAACACCCAACCGATTGGACAGGTAGTGACAAAACCGATGCCAAAAAAGCCAGTTGTACCCAAGAATGGCAGAAAGCCAAAGGAGGAAACCAACGGTGAGGTTGTGACAGAGGTTGAAAAAGCGGCTACAGAGGCCAATAAACAGCCTGTTCAGGACAACAGTACCCAAGCAGAGAAATCAGTGTCTACAGAGCCTAAAACAGCCAATTTTAGTGATTTTAAAGCCCCAAAGGACTCAAAGGGAAGGAAAATCATTAACAATGTGGACGTAACCGACTTAATCGGTGAAGAAGGGGGAGGCACTGAGCAAGAATTAAACGACGAACAACGATAATGGAGAACGTATTCATTTACACATTGGCTGTCTATGGTATTTCGGCAGCACTTGTATATTTCGGCGGTCCGTTTGACATAATCAAGAAGTTCAGGGAATGGGTAGAAAAGAATCTGCCTGGGACATTCACTGATTTACTGTCATGTATGTTCTGCCTCCCGACCAATGTGGGTATTATACTATCCATTATTGCATTGTTAAGTGGAACGTATTTTACTCCATTCACCGATATGTTGGGCAATACGAATTGCTGGCTTTTAAGCATTGTTCTTGACGGTGCCTATTGTGGCGGTATTGTATCAATCATAGACGGTTTAGTAGAGACATCATTAAACAAAGTTGGCGTATGGAAGGAAGAGGAGTAGAACTTAATAGAGAGGTGAGGGGTCTAAAAAATGACCAGAACATGACACGTATAGCCGTAGAGAGCCAAAAGAATAGAATAGCCGAAGAACTATGCGGTGATATGGGAGAAGACATGAATGCTGTACTAAAGGGGGAGAAATTTGTAGAATTAGAGATGAAGTTTAAGATAAGAGATTGGTTTAGAAGATTATTCAGGATGTTTTAACGGTAGGATTTTTATTCCTACCGTTTTTTAGTCCCTTGTAGTGTTCTTTTTAATTTTTCGGTCAGACCAGTTTGTAAGCTCTTTGATTTTGTTGAACCAAGTCAGATAAGAATGCATACTTTTGTAAATGTCACCAGCAAATAGTATGTATTTTAGTTTTTTGTCTTTGGCGTATTCTTCTATGAAGTTATAAAGCCTGACACTATCAATATGATTCTTGCAGATTATCAATTCCATCTTATCGACAGAATTGATAATAAGTTTATTCTTGAATACTACAATTTCCTTGAAGAAGTATTTGTTATTTCTATTGACTTGGAGGATATTATCGATAATAAAATGTATGGTTTTCCTCTGTCGTTTAGGGTTATAGCCATATACCCAGAATGTCTCTTCTACCTTGTACGGCATGGCTTCCAGGAACAGCCAGTCATCATTGTCGGTGACACAATCCACAAAGGCACCGTATTCATCCCTTATCTTACCATGAGTGGTTTCATGGCCCTCTTTCTTTTTGATGAGCATTAGCTGATAGTCAGCTTCGACAAATGTCTTAGTCTTCTTGGAGGACACGAATTTGACAGGGAAGAGAACTTTGTCGTTCCATTCCTTCTGTAGTTGTCTCATTTTTGTCAATGCCGTCTTTGAACTGACGGCAGAGTAAATATCCTCAAGTTGTGTGCCACAGCTTGTGGTGATTATATGGTAAGGCCTCTTTAAACCGACATAAGTGTGTACTACGGGCTTTTTCTTCTTCTTAGGGCCACGTTTTTTCTTTCTTCCTCTTTTTGCCATTTTATTGTACTGCAAATATTTATATATAATAAAATATAGAATTAAAAATGCCAAATACAAACGATGTGAAATTAATGCAATTCTCGGACCGAGAAGGGCAGATGATAGCAGGGTTCACTCCAGAGCATGCTGTCTACGATACCAATGGCATTAGGCTTGATGTAAAGCTACAGGCGTTGGACGTTGACAGGATAATGGCATTGCTTCAAAGAGCTTCGGTTGGCGGTAACGGCATAAGCGCAATATTCCAGATAGGGAATAATGAAAGCGCATTCATGAGTGCTGTTGAAGAAACGATGAGAAATGTAAATGAAGGAACGTCGGCAGTTGGTGGACTTGCATATAACACATACCTTGCAGTTCTTGCTATAGACTTCTATAATTTCATGGACATTGAGATTTCGGAAGAGAATAACACAACAGCCTACGCTCTGGCTGTAATCAGTATGGGTACGGATGGTGGCTACAACGTTAAGTTCGACCTTGGCTTTGATACTTA
>Ga0265300_10001864_pt1 | contig 19093 bp, 15 predicted proteins | sample AusTroGonzalo_MG_FD_193482 | JGI IMG/M metagenome (GOLD analysis project Ga0265300, IMG submission 193482) | Bovine rumen microbial communities from tropical cattle in Woodstock, Queensland, Australia - Gonzalo_03 | ecosystem: Host-associated > Mammals > Digestive system > Stomach > Rumen ...
GTACGGATTCCGGAACATCGATAACCTTATTGCTCTGATCTACCTCCGGTGTGGCGGGAGGGTGATCTATCTACCAGGAAGAGCTCCATGGATGATAATTTAACCCACATCTTCTATGGATGCCTCAAAAAATCCGCCATTTCCGTAATTAGGCCCAGTTCCGGCGTGGACATCCTGGTTTCCCATTTATGCACTGCGCCAACGGTTACCCCCAGCACCTCCGCAAGCTGCTCCTGCGTCAACCCCTGCTGTTTCCGGAACATCCGGATGTTCTCCGCAAGTCTCGTTTCCATCGCTTACTCACCTCCCAGAACACGCATAGTATACAGCAGAAGGCTGCTGCTTTGAAGATACGATTGGTATGATTTTGGCAATAATTTTTATACCATTCGTATTGTTTTTGGCCAAAAAGCGGGTAACACCCCTATCGGTGCTACTCACTTCTGATCTGGAAATGATCCAGCTTCTTTTTTACACTCGCTAATGCAAATACGATTCGGTGAAGTCCGGTGCCGAAGCGAAACCCGACATTGACAATTGAGCGAGAAAAAGGTATAGTACATGGGTGAACGGCGGACGGCCAAAGGCCGCCAAAGCCTTGAAATATAAGCACCCGTAGCTCAGTAGGATAGAGCGGCCGCCTCCTAAGAATGCGACGGTCGCCCGCCAAATGCAGGTACTGAAAAAATGGCTCGGAGTTCGAATTCCGCCAGACGTGCGTCAAAGAACCTTGTAAATTGAAGAAAAGATGTCAAAAATGGTATTTCAGATTTATGCATCTGTAGCTCAGTTGGATAGAGCACGCGCCTCCTAAGCGCGGGGCCGTGGGTTCAAGTCCCGCCAGGTGCACGGTTTTTAGCCCGAAACCAGATTTGACATCATCGAGTAAAATCGGTGATGTCGATCCGGAAGGGCTCTTTCTTTTTTCTCCTGCTTTTTGTCTAATCTCTGTTGGCACCGATTAGAAGATTTCTAAAAAAACGGCCGATTTTCTAATCACGTTTTCCGCGAAAATGCTAATCGCATCTAATTTTGGCGGTTGACGTATTGCACATTTGTGCTCCTCTGAGGTTCTCTGTGTTGCTTCAGATATCTATGATATGGAATGCCGCAATCTTTCCATTAATTTATTGCAGGGAGCGGTACAGGGATGATTCGGCTGTGAAATCAGGCAGATGGTATGGGAAGGCGGCGCTTCTTTTAGAGGAACATGAAAGACTGTTCCGGAATCCAATGCATCCTGTGCCATGTATTCCGGCAGAAACGCTGCTCCCAGACCGGCGGATACCATAGGAAGAATCTGGGAAAGTGAAGAAACAAAAGTGCCAGGCTGAAAAAGCAATTCATGCCGTGCAAAGTAATCACGAATCATCTCAAAGCTGACACTTCCCCGATGCATGGAAACAAACGGCCAGGAAGCGATTTGCTCCGGTGTGAGCGATCCCTGATCAGAAGGAGCCATGTCCTTTGGCACGATCAGGATATCGGGCAGGCTGATGAGTTCCTCCATTTCAAGATCTGATTCCTGGCTCAGCGGTTTTGTAACGACAGAAAAATCCGCCAGATGGTGTCGCAGACTTTCCAATGCATCCTGCGTAGACATACTTTGCACATTGACCTGAACACCTGGATAATCATGCCGATAATCATGCAATGCTGGAAGCAAAACACTGTGCAGAGCTGCTTCACTGGTCGCGATGGTAATCTGACCGGTCCCCAGACAGACCCGGGATTTCAGTTCTTCTTCCGCAAATGAAATATGCTGCATCGCTTCCCGAATATGCACAAACAGCAGCTCACCTTCCCGGGTCAGCGATACCCCCTTGTTGCTGCGGGAGAACAATAAGCATCCCAGTTCTTTTTCGAGCTGGCGGATAATACGGGTGATGTTGGGCTGGCTGTTGTGCAGAATTCTGGCTGCCATGGTAAAGCTTCCGCAGGATGCAACATGATAGAAGATGCGGTACGCGTCGATTGATGATGCCATGGTTCCTCCATATCATATCCTGATAGACAATATGCCAAATCAATCTTTTACATATGGCACATTAAGGAATATAATCCTTTTTGTGCGTAATTACAAGGGAAAGCATCGCACAACCGGAGGCATATGCTGTGAACAGGGATCTGACTGTCGGGAAACCATCCTCGGTATTGTGGAAGTTCTGTCTGCCCCTTTTTGGCAGCATCATTTTCCAGCAGCTCTACAACATTACGGACAGCTGGGTTGCCGGAAAGTTTATCGGAGAAAGCGCTCTTGCTGCTGTCGGAAACAGCTATGAGATCACACTGATCTTTATCGCGGTTGCCTTTGGCTGCAACATGGGCTGTTCGGTGGTTGTCTCCCAGTTGTTTGGCGCGAAGAATTACCGGGACGTCAGAACTGCCGTTTCAACAGCCATGCTGATGACGGGAAGCGTATGCCTTATTCTGATGATCCTGGGCCTGTCTTTTGGAAACCGCCTTCTGAACATGCTGAAAACGCCTGCGGAACTGATCGAGGATTCCTCGTTATACCTCAGTATCTATATCTGGGGTCTTCCCTTTATGTTTTTCTATAACGTGGCAACCGGCACTTTCTCAGCTATGGGAGATTCCAGAACACCGTTTGTTTTTCTGGCTATTTCATCCACAGCCAATATCGGCATGGATATTCTGTTTGTCACGGCCTTCGGCATGGGTGTCGCGGGTGTTGCCTGGGCGACTTTCCTTTGCCAGGGTGTCAGCTGCATTCTTGCGATGCTGACGATCATCAAACGATTGCACGGCCTGCCTGCCGGGCGGGGGAAAATACCAATGTTCTCCGCAAAACTGCTCAGGAGAATCATCCGGATTGCTGTGCCGAGTGCGCTTCAGCAAAGCTTTATCTCTGTCGGTAACCTGATTATCCAGGGAGTCATTAACGGGTTCGGCACAGGGGTAATGGCCGGTTATTCCGCTGCCGTGAAACTGAACAACCTGGTCATTACATCCTTGACAACGCTTGGAAACGGCATCTCCAGCTTTACCGCGCAAAACATCGGCGCGGGGAAGCAGCAACGGATACGGGACGGCTTCAGGGTGGGGTTGAAAATGGTCTGGCTCATCTGCATACCGTTTCTGTTCCTTTATTTCTTTGCGGGGGAAGCAATGATCCGCTTATTTGTGGATCAACCGTCTGAAGAAGCGATGCGTACCGGAATTCTTTTTCTCCGGATCCTGTCGCCTTTCTATGTTGTTGTTGCGTCCAAGCTGACTGCCGACGGCGTGCTTCGCGGCGCCGGCCTGATGAAATCTTTTATGATTGCCACCTTTACGGACCTGATCCTTCGTGTTGTCCTAGCAATCCTGTTATCACAGACAGCCCTGCAGTCCGCGGGAATCTGGTGCGCGTGGCCAATTGGATGGGCGATAGCCGCCGGACTTTCACTATGTTTTTACCGGAGATCTTTTCCGAAAGTCTAGTTAAGAAGCAGACCGGGGTCGTGTCATTGACATATCCGGATGACGGGTTTACGATTTACCTGAAGGAAAGGGGCGAACAGAATGAATATTCTGCATCTGAAATACGCGGTGAGCATCGCAGAATATGGATCAATCAATAAGGCTGCGGAAGAAATCCATGTTGCCCAGCCCAATCTGAGCAGGGTTATTAAGGAACTGGAAGCCGACCTGAATATTGAAATCTTCCGCCGGAGCCCCCACGGAATGGAGCTTACGCCTGACGGAGAACGCTTTATCGCGCAGGCCAGAAAGATTCTGCAGCAGGTAGACGAAATGGAGGAAATGTATAAGGCCGGGAAGCCGGAAAGGCAACGATTCTCCATTTCTGTTCCCCGCGCCAGTTATATTGCGGATGCTTTCACGAGCTTTTCCAAATTGCTGGGCAAGGAGGACGCGGAAATCTTCTACCAGGAAACAAATGCGCAGCAGGCAATTAAAAATATCCTGGAAGTAGGATATGATCTGGGAATCATTCGTTATGCAGCAAAACATGACAAGTATTTTAAGCAGCTTCTGGAGGAAAAGAACCTGCACGGGGAATTGGTTGCCGAGTTCAGATACTGTCTGATTATGAGCGAAAAAAGCACCTTGGCCGGTAAGGAAACGATTATGCTGAACGATCTGTCCGAATATATCCAGATCGCTCACGCTGATCCCTATGTTCCATCCCTGCCCCTGTCCGCAATCAAAAGAGAGGAATTGCCTGACATTTCCAGAAGGATTTATGTGTTTGAACGCGGAAGTCAGATGGATTTGCTCTCCGAAAACCCGGAGACCTTTATGTGGGTTTCGCCTATTCCGGAGCGCCTGCTTGCCAATCTGCACCTGATTCAGCGGGAGTGCGTTGATAATAACAAGAAATACCGGGATGTTCTGATTCGCCGAAAAGATTATCATCTGACAAAGCTGGACAAACAGTTCATCACGGAACTGACACGTTCCATGCGCGTCTGCCTGTCAGATCGATAGTCTCAGCTTTCTGCTTTTTCAGCCTTTCCGTATTTTTGCGGAAAGGTTCTTTTTATCGATACAGTGTTATCGATAAGTATATACCACATATACGGTTTTGGTAATTCCGCAGAAAACAGGTTTTTCCTATAATACATTCCGGAAGGAGGGAAGAGCCATGCAGAGCCACACGCTTTCCAGAGCTACCATGGGAAGATTGCCGCTGTACCTGCAGTATATACGGTCCATAAAAACCGAGACGGTCTCATCCGCCGCTGTTGCGCGCGGTCTCGGCCTGGGTGAGGTTCAGGTTCGGAAGGACCTGGCCAGCATCTGCCCGGCGGGGATGCCGAAAGTCGGCTATCCTGCGGAAAGACTGCGCAGCGATCTGGAAAAAGTGCTGGGAATGAAGCGCAGTGTGCCGGCGGTGATTGTCGGTGCCGGAAAGCTGGGAAGAGCCCTGATGGACTATGACGGATTCAGGGAATACGGCATGGAAATCAGTGCGGCTTTTGATATCAGCGGAACGGACGAATCACATGAGAGCATTCCGATTCTCAAAGCTGATCAAATGCGCCAATGGTGTCTGCTGCATGATGTTCATCTTGGAATTCTGGCTGTTCCGGCTGCTGCCGCCCAGGAAGCGGCGAAGGCGATGGCGGACAGCGGAATTACCGCAATCCTCAATTTTGCGCCTTGTCCTGTTCACGTACCGGAACATGTGACGGTCAGACAGGAAAACATCGCTCTCTCCCTTGCCTATCTGAAGATGATAGCCTGTACACCCGGTCAAATGAAGGAGGAAGATTGACATGGAAAACAAACCCTATGAACTGACGGACAGCGTGGAGGCGCTGGAAGCCGCGATTGCCCGTGTGCGTGCTGCGCAACGCCGATATGCGACCTTCACCCAGGAACAGGTGGACAAGATTTTTCTTGCTGCCGCAACTGCTGCTGATCAGGCACGGATCCCTCTGGCGAAGATGGCCGTGGAGGAAACAGGCATGGGCATTGTGGAAGATAAGGTAATCAAAAACCATTATGCCAGCGAATATATTTACAACGCCTATCGTGACACGAAAACCTGCGGCGTGATTGAAGAAGACAAGGCGTACGGCATCAAAAAGATCGCCGAACCGATTGGTGTTGTGGCAGCCGTTATCCCCACCACTAACCCCACATCGACCGCAATCTTCAAATCCCTGATTTGCCTGAAAACCCGTAACGGTATCATTATCAGCCCTCATCCCCGGGCTAAAGGCGCAACGATCGCCGCGGCAAAGGTTGTGCTGGAAGCGGCTGTGAAAGCCGGCGCTCCCGAAGGCCTGATTTCCTGGATCGATGTTCCCAGCCTGGAGATGACCAATACACTGATGAAGGAAGCGGATATCATCCTGGCGACCGGAGGCCCCGGTATGGTGAAGGCTGCCTATTCCAGCGGCAAACCCGCTCTTGGTGTCGGAGCCGGCAATGTGCCTGCTGTGATTGATGACAGCGCGGATATCACCCTGGCGGTCAACAGCATTATCCATTCCAAGACCTTTGATAACGGCATGATCTGCGCGTCTGAACAGAGCGTCATCGTACTTGATAGCATCTATGAACAGGTAAAGCGCGAATTCGCTGCCAGAGGATGCTGGTTCCTGCAGGGCTATGATCTGAACAAGGTACGCAAAACCATCCTGATCAACGGTGCGCTAAACGCGAAGATTGTCGGACAGAGCGCGTATAAGATTGCCCAGCTGTCCGGCGTAACCGTTCCTGAAGGTACCAAGGTACTGATCGGTGAAGTGGAATCGGTTGAACTTTCCGAAGAATTTGCCCATGAAAAGCTTTCTCCTGTCCTGGCAATGTACCGCGCAAAGGATCTGGAAGAAGCCTTCGCCAAGGCGGACCGCCTGATTGCCGACGGCGGATACGGTCATACGGCATCCCTGTATATCAATACTCAGAAGAAGCCCAATGTACTGAATGATTTCGCGGAGCGGATGAAAACCTGCCGCATCGTGGTGAATACGCCTTCTTCCCAGGGCGGTATCGGCGATCTGTATAATTTCAAACTGCGTCCGTCCCTGACGCTTGGCTGCGGCAGCTGGGGCGGAAACTCTGTTTCTGAAAACGTCGGGGTTAAGCATCTGCTGAATATCAAAACCGTTGCAGAAAGAAGGGAAAATATGCTCTGGTTCCGCGCACCTGAAAAGGTATATATGAAGAAGGGCTGCCTGCCTGTGGCTCTGGACGAGCTGAAGACTGTGATGGGCAAGAAAAAGGCCTTTGTGGTCACCGACAGTTTCCTGTATCACAATGGCAACACCAAACCGATTACGGATAAACTGGACGAAATGGGCATCCAGCACGCAACCTTCTTTGATGTCGCCCCGGATCCCACGCTGGCCTGCGCCAAGGCCGGTGCGGAGCAGATGCGCCTTTTCCAGCCGGATGTGATCATTGCCCTGGGCGGCGGAAGCGCCATGGACGCGGGCAAGATCATGTGGGTGCTGTATGAGCATCCGGAAGTCGATTTCATGGATATGGCCATGCGCTTCATGGATATTCGCAAGCGCGTCTATACCTTCCCGAAAATGGGAGAAAAAGCATATTTTGTCGCAATCCCGACTTCCGCCGGTACCGGCAGCGAGGTGACCCCCTTTGCCGTGATTACGGACGAACAGACCGGTGTGAAATATCCGCTGGCAGATTACGAACTGCTGCCGAAGATGGCGATTATTGATACCGATTTCCATATGACGGCCCCGAAGGGACTGACCGCTGCCAGCGGTATCGACGCGGTCACCCACGCGCTGGAAGCATATGCTTCCATGATGGCGACAGATTATACCGACGGCCTGGCCATTCAGGCACTGAAAACGATTTTTGAGTACCTGCCCCGTGCCTATGATGACGGTCAGACGGATGTGGAAGCCCGTGAAAAAATGGCAAACGCGGCCACCATGGCCGGCATGGCTTTTGCCAACGCCTTCCTGGGCGTGTGCCATTCCATGGCGCACAAGCTGGGCGCTTTCCATCATATTCCCCACGGTGTGGCCAATGCGCTGATGATTGAAGAGGTGCTTCGTTTCAACGCGGCGGAGGTCCCCGTCAAGATGGGTACTTTCCCGCAGTACGATCATCCGCATACGCTGCGCCGCTATGCTGAGGTGGCGGAAGCCCTGGGTATTCCGGGAGAAGACGATCATGAAAAGCTGGAAGGCCTGATCAAAGCGATCAACGATCTGAAGGCTTATGTGGGAATTAAACCTGCCATCAAGGATTACGTTGCAGATGAGAAAGACTTCCTGGATCGACTGGACGCCATGGTTGAACAGGCGTTTGACGATCAGTGCACAGGCGCGAATCCGCGTTACCCGCTGATGGAAGAAATCAAACAGATGTACCTGAACGCCTATTACGGCGGGAAACACTTCAGGGAAATTCCAAGACCCACCGAGGCAGACATTGCAACCCGTGATGACGACCCGGCCAAGAAAGCCTATCGCCGGGGGCAGAAAAAGTGAGAGGAGGAGCAGCCATGAATCTGGATCGTGTAATCGCAGTACGCAACACTAAAACCATCTACCGGGACGGAGACCACTGCCTGAAGGTTTTCAATCCGGAGTTTTCCAAGGCGGATGTGCTGAATGAAGCGCTAAACCAGGCCCGGGTTGAAGAGATTGGTCTGCATATCCCGAAAATTCTGGAAGTAACCATGATTGACGGGAAATGGACCATTATCTCTGAGTATATTGCCGGAAAGACCCTGTCTCAGCTGATGGCGGAAAATCCGGAAAAGAAGAATGAATACATCGAACAGTTGGTAGACCTGCAACTGGAGGTGCAAAGCAAGACATGCCCGCTTCTGACCAGATTGAAGGACAAGATGAACCGGAAAATCAGCGAAGCGAATCTGGACGCAACGGTGCGATACAACCTGCATACCCGTCTGGAGGGAATGCCGAAGCATAATAAGGTCTGTCATGGGGATTTCCGTCCGTCCAACGTTATTATCGCGGAAGACGGAACGCCGTACATTCTGGACTGGAGCCACGTGACCCAGGGGAATGCTTCTGCGGATGCCGCACGCACCTACCTGCTTTTCTGGCTGAAGGGCGATATCGAAGGCGCTGATATCTATCTTGATCTGTTCTGTAAAAAGAGCGGAACCGAAAAGAACTATGTTCAGCGCTGGATGCCGATTGTTGCCGCCAGCCAGTCTGTAAAGGGGAACGAAAAAGAGCGGGAATTCCTGTTGAGCTGGGCAAACGTTGTGGAATATCAATAAGAACGGAGGAAAAGGAAATGAAATTGACGGTATGTATCGGATCTTCCTGCCATATCAAGGGTTCACGCCAGGTTGTAGAACAGCTGCAGGAGCTGATTGCAGAAAACAATCTGGGTGACAAGATCGAACTGGGCGGCACATTCTGCATGGGTAAGTGCCAGCAGGGAGTCTGCGTGACAGTGGATGATGAACTCTTCTCCGTTTCGCCTGAAAGCACACGTGAATTCTTTGAAAAGAACGTCAGGGCAAAGCTGTGACCGGGACGGCACCGGACGAATTCCATCGTCCGGTGTCTTTTGAACCTTTGCGAATAAAGGAGGGACAGGCATGCCAAACTGCCTGACGCTGAAGAAATCCAACTGTAAGAACTGTTATAAATGTATCCGGCACTGCCCGGTTAAATCGATTCGTTTTTCCGGCAATCAGGCGCATATTATCGGGAATGAGTGTATTCTTTGCGGCCACTGCTTTGTGGTTTGTCCCCAAAACGCAAAGGAAATAGTGGATGAAACTGAAAAAGTAAAAGTGCTGATCCAGAGCGGCTCGCCTGTTATCGCGTCACTTGCACCTTCTTTTATTGCCAATTATGACGGTGTTGGCATTGAGAGTATGCGGGATGCGCTTAAGAAACTGGGATTTACGGATGCGGAGGAAACAGCGCTTGGCGCGACGCAGGTGAAACGGGAATATGACCGTATACTGCGGGAGGAAGACCGTGATATTGTTATTTCTTCCTGCTGCCACAGTGTAAACCTGCTGATCCAGAAGTATTTTCCCCGGGAACTGGAATATCTTGCGGACGTACTATCACCCATGCAGGCTCACTGTGCGGACATCAAAAAAAGGATAGCGCGTGCAAAAACCGTGTTCATCGGCCCATGCGTAGCGAAAAAGGATGAAGCAGACTATTACGGCGATACTGTAGACGCAGTATTGACCTTTGAAGAACTTACCAATTGGCTTCGGGCAGAAAGCATTGAATTGAAACAGGAAATCAATCCTGACCCCCAAAGCCGCGCAAGGTTTTTCCCCACCGCAGGCGGAGTTCTGAAAACGATGAGCTGTGACTCGTTGAAGTATACCTATTTGGCAATAGATGGCGTTGAAAACTGCATTGCAGCGCTCAGGGACATTGAGAGCGGAAGAATCCACCATTGCTTTATTGAAATGAATGCATGTACAGGCGGCTGTATCGGCGGTCCGGTTATGGAAAAATACCATCGCAGTCCGGTTCGCGATTATCTGGCGGTAGCCTCTTTTGCGGGCGAAAAAGATTTCGATGTGGATCAGCCGGAGCACCGAGACATGCGCAAACATTTTGAGCCTATTGATCAGCGGGCGGCTATTCCCAAAGAGGATGAGATCCGTGATATCCTGCGTCAAATGGGCAAATTTAAACCCAGCCAGGAATTGAATTGCGGCTCCTGCGGATATAATTCCTGCCGGGAAAAGGCCATCGCGATCTATCAGGGGAAAGCAGAAATCTCCATGTGCCTGCCATATCTGATGGATAAAGCGGAAAATATGACGGATGCTATTTCGCGCAATTCACCCAACGGTATTCTGATGCTCAACGACCGGCTGGAGGTTCATCAGATTAATCCCATGATGCTGCGATTCCTGAATCTCAAAGATGCGGGAGCCGTGCTGGGAGATCAGGTCATTCGCATTCTGGATCCCACGCCGTTCCTGAAAGTGCAGCAGAGTAAACGCGGCATATACAATGAACGGATTTATCTGGCGGAATACAACCGGTATGTGGAACAGACGATTGTGCCCGCGGAAGACGGCCGGATGATTCTTTGCATCATGCGTGATGTGACTGCAGAGGAAGAAGCACGACGGGAAAAAGAAGAAATCAGCCGCCAGACGGTGGAAGTAGCGGACAAGGTTGTCGACAAACAGATGAGAATTGTGCAGGAAATTGCCTCTCTGCTTGGTGAAACAGCCGCTGAAACAAAAATAGCCTTGTCGAAGCTGAAGGAGTCCATTGGTAATGAATGATCTGTGTTGTGAAATTGGCTACAAGAGTATCAATCACGCAGGAGAACAGTTGTGCGGCGACCATGTGGATGTCGTGGAGCAGGAGGACGGTTCCACGATTATCGTGTTGGCAGACGGTCTGGGCAGCGGCGTGAAAGCCAGTATTCTTTCCACCCTGACCAGCAAGATCATTTCCACTATGCTTGCAGCAGGATTGTCCCTCGAGGAATGCGTGGAAACAATCGCGGCGACACTCCCGGTCTGTTCAGTTCGTGGGGTGGCTTATTCAACTTTTACCATCCTTCGGGTTATGCAGAACCGAACCGCCGAGATTATCCAGTACGACAATCCGCATGTGATCCTGCTCCGGAACGGCGAAAACTGGAATTATCCGAAGCAGGAAACGTCGATCGGCGGAAAACAGATTTATCGCTCAGTCATTCGTTTGCAGGAAGATGATGTTTTTATTGCCATGAGCGACGGCTGCCCTCATGCCGGCATTGGTGTCGGATACAATTTCGGCTGGAAGCGCGAAGATATCATCTCCTATATGGAAGCCATGAATCTGTGCGGTTATTCCGCCAAAATGCTCTCCACATTGTTGGTGGATGAATGTAACAAGCTTTACGGCGGAGAACCCGGAGATGACGCAACGTCCTGTGTTGTACGGATGCGTAAGCGGGTTCCGATGAACATGCTTTTCGGTCCGCCCAGCAACCGGGATGACGCAAACCGAATGATGAACCTTTTCTTTGCCAAAGAGGGAAAGCATATTGTTTGCGGAGGAACTACATCTTCCATTGCCGCCAAGTGGCTGAACAAGCCGCTGCGTCCTTCTCTGAAGTTTGAAGGGGATATTCCGCCGATCGCTACATTGGAAGGTGTGGATCTGGTTACGGAGGGTGTGATCACAGTCAACCGTGTAGTGGAATATGCCCAGGACTATATCACGGAAAACCGAAGATATGACGAATGGAGCAATCAGAAGGACGGCGCTTCGTTGATCAGCCAGTTATTGTTTGAGGAAGCGACAGACATTAATTTCTATGTAGGCCGGGCAATCAACCCCGCCCACCAGAACCCGGACCTGCCAATCAATTTCAGCATCAAGATGAATTTGGTGCAGGAATTGAGCGCAGCCCTGCAAAAGATGGGCAAACGCATTAAGGTCAGTTATTTCTGAGAGGAGTTCATATGCACAAGTTTGATACCAAGGTACAACACCTGAAATATAAGGTTTTGCGTGAAGTAGCCCGCCACGCCTGGGATGATACGCTGCTGGAAAATGTGATGGATATCCCTAAAACAATTGTGCCGGGGAAAGTTCCTACGATGCGTTGCTGCGTGCATAAGGAAAGGGCTATTCTGGCAGAACGGGTGAAGCTGGCGATGGGCGGCGGTCAGGGGAATAATATCATACAGGTAATCGATATTGCCTGCGATGACTGCCCCGCAATCGGCTATCAGGTTACTGATTCCTGCCGAGGCTGTCTGGCGCATCGGTGCGAGGATGTCTGCAAGCGCGGCGCGATCTCTTTTGATCACAAGCATGAGGCGCATATTGATAAAACAAAATGTGTGGAATGCGGCATGTGCGCGAAGGTATGTCCGTACAGCGCCATTGTAAACAGGAAGCGTCCCTGCCAGAATGCATGCAAGATCAAGGCGATTTCAATCAATGAGGATAACGCGGCCAAAATTGACGATGAAAAATGCATTCAGTGCGGAGCCTGTGTTTATCAGTGCCCGTTCGGGGCAATTTCCGACCGCTCTTATATAATCAACGTCATCGATATGCTGAAACGGAGCGAAGACAATCATAAATACAAGGTTTATGCGCTTGTCGCTCCCGCCATCGGCAGCCAGATGAGCTATGCAAAACTGGGACAGGTCATTTCCGGCATCAAGAAACTTGGATTTTATACAGTGGTCGAGGTTGCCCTTGGGGCTGACATGGTTGCCCAGGCCGAGTCCCGGGAACTCGCTGAAAAAGGATTTCTGACGAGTTCCTGCTGTCCGGCGTTTGTCCGCTATGTCAAAACGGCTTTCCCGGCCCTGGTTCCGTTTATTTCTCACAACCTGTCCCCAATGGGAACCATCGCCAGGTATATCAAAGAACATGAGTCGAACGTAAAAACAGTATTCATTGGGCCCTGTACCGCAAAAAAAGCGGAAGTGCAGCTGGACGACGTGAAACCCTTCGTGGATGCTGCGATTACATTTGAAGAATTACAGGCGCTCTTTGACAGCCGGGATATCGATCTGACTGCTCTGGAGGAGGATGTTCTGGATAATGCCTCCTATTATGGCCGTATATTTGCCCGGAGCGGCGGCCTTTCTGACGCGGTTGCGGAAGGGCTAAAGGAACAGCATCTGGATGAGTTCGATCTGAAGGCATGTACCTGTGACGGTATTGAAGAATGCAAGGCAGCCCTGCTGCGAAAGAGCAAGAATGTGCTGGATGCGAATTTTATTGAAGGGATGGCATGTATTAACGGTTGTATCGGCGGAGCCGGGAACCTGACCCACGGGGAAAAGAATAAAGCGGCTGTTGATCAATACGGACGGGAAGCATTGGAAAAAACAATCACTGATGCTGTTTCTGTATTGAAATGATTTTCAATATGTCAATTCAGGGCAAGGAAAAGGCGAACTTAAATATGGTATCATGTGCTATCAAGGCACAAAAAAAGGAGGAAACCATTATGAGAAAGATCCTGGCACTGTTTACTGTATTAGCTATGCTTCTGTGTTGCACAGCGGCTGTTGGCGAAACCGCCACCACAACTGTCACAGGAACCGCAACGGTTCAGGGCTTTGGGGGCGATATTATCGTGACGGTAACGCTTGATGGCTCAGATATCAAGTCTGTGGAAATCACCGGAGACGGCGAAACAGAAGGTATCGGCAAAAAGATCATTGATGAATGGCCGCTTGCTTTTGTGGAATACAATGGCATTGTCGATACCTATACCGGGGCAACCTTTGCTGGTATTACCCGTGAGGCTGTAATCGCCGCTATGCGGCAGGCGTTGGAAAACGCCGGTGTCAACCCGGATGACTATATGCGCGAAATGGCCGGAGACGAAACTGCTGATCTGGTTATTGATACAGATATTGTCATCATTGGTGCAGGCGGTGCAGGCATGACAGCCGCTCTGACCGCCTCCGATGCCGGAAAGAGCGTTCTGGTTCTGGAAAGTCAGCCCGCGGTAGGCGGAAACTCTGTTAAATCCACAGGAGGTATGAACGCTGCTAAGACGGTTTATCAGGATGCGAATGAGTTCGGGGAATCCGCCGGCGTGGAAAAAACCCTGAAAGCAGCAGAAGGTTATGCAGACAATGAAGCGATCACTGCTCTTGCAGCTACGGTAAAAGAACAGTGGGAAGCCTGGCAGGCTAATCCGGAAGGATACTTTGATTCCATTGAGCTCTTTGCGCTGGACACCCTGATTGGCGGGAAAGGCCTGAATGATCCCGAACTGGTCAATACGCTGGTCAGTAACAGTGCTGCTGCAATTGACTATTTGGATTCTATCGGAATTCATCTGAACAATGTGGCTGCATTCGGAGGAGCTTCCGTAAAGCGGATCCATCGCCCTGTCAATGATGAGGGGAAAACAGTTTCTGTTGGCGCATATACGGTTCCGCTGCTGGAAGCGGCTTGCCAGGGCAGGGACAATCTGGCTCTGTTGACAGATGTTACCGCAACAAAGCTGCTGACAGATGAAAGCGGCGCAGTGTGCGGTGTGGAAGCTCAGGGAAAAGCAGGAAACAAGATCACTGTGAACGCAAAGGCTGTAATTCTTGCTACCGGCGGGTTCGGTGCCAATCTGGATATGGTGGTACAGTACAAGCCGGATCTGGCAGGCTTTATGACGACAAATGCGGCTGGTGTTCAGGGTCAGGGAATCCTCATGGCTGTGGAGATCGGTGCAGCGACTGTGGATATGGATCAGATTCAAATCCATCCTACCGTTCAGGCGGATACTGCTTCTCTGATAACTGAAGGACTGCGTGGCGATGGCGCTATTCTTGTTAATGCCAATGGCGAACGTTTTATCGACGAAGTCGGCACACGTGATGTGGTTTCAGCGGCAGAAATTGCACAGCCTGGCTCCTACAGCTGGCTGGTTGTTGACCAGAAAATGGTAGATGCTTCCTCAGTTATTCAGGGCTATATCAATCGTGGACTGATGCTTCAGGGCGATACGTACGAAGCTCTTGCTGCAGAACTGGGAATTCCGGCTGATACATTTGCTGCCACTATGGAGAAGTGGAATGGCTATGTTGCTGACAAGAATGATCCGGACTTTGGACGCACAAGTTTTGCTGCACCACTGGATACCGCGCCTTTCTATGCGGTAAAAGTTACGGCAGGTATTCATCACACCATGGGTGGTTTGAAGATTGATTCCCAGACTCATGTGCTGAACACAGATGGTCAGATTATTTCTGGATTGTATGCAGCCGGTGAAGTCACAGGCGGAGTTCATGGCGGAAATCGACTGGGCGGTAACGCTGTGGCGGATTTCGTGGTGTTCGGTCGTATCGCAGGACAGGAAGCTGCTGATTCTATTCCGTAATATCAGAAGAGCTTAAAAGATATCTTTCAATTGAGGCTTGTCCCGATTCAGGGGCAAGCCTTCATTAAAAAGAGCAAGAAAGGAAATCCTTTATGGCTTCGATTGTTCATCGCGGAAAAGCATACAACGTGGTTTATTCTTATACGGATGAGAGCGGAATACGAAAGCAGAAATGGGAAACATTCCATAGCGAAAACGATGCGATCAAGCGTAAAAAGGAAATAGAATACAAAGAAAGCATTGGTAAGTTTACTATACCGAACTGCACAACACTGAAGGAGTTATTAACAGAGTATGTCCAAACTCATGGAAAAACCAAATGGGCCATGATGACCTACAGCAATAATGTCAGCCTGATCAACAATTATATCATTCCGATGCTGGGACGCATGAAACTGACAGATATTAGACCGCGAATTCTGGAAAGATTCTATCAGCAGCTTCAGAGAACACCAGCTGCGCATCGCATGACTGATCCAAAGTATTCAGTTCGGTATATTCAGATTCCTACGATCCAGAAAATACACAAACTGCTGAACAGCGCGTTCAATCAGGCTGTGAAATGGGGACTTCTGGAATCCAACCCTGTATCTCGCACTGAAATGCCAACATATAAAAAGGCGGAAAGAGCTATATGGGATGCCAATACGCTGATCCATGTCAATGAAATTTGTGATGATATCCGACTGAAACTTTGCATTAATCTGGCCTTTTCTTGCTCTCTTCGCATGGGCGAAATGCTTGGATTGACATGGGATTGTGTCGACATTTCGGAGGACAGCATCAAAAATGAAACCGCATATGTTTATGTCAAAAAAGAGCTTCAGCGTGTCAGTAAAACAGCATATCAGGAACTGGATCATAAAAATGTGATTACTGCTTTTCCGGAGGGAAAAGGTGGATCGCAGAGTTTGCTGGTTCTGAAAACACCAAAGACAGAATCCAGCATGCGCAAAGTTTTTCTGCCTGATACGGTCGCAAAAATGCTTGCCGATCATAAAAAAGAACAGGATAGCGTCAGAGAAATGCTCGGAGATGAATATACTGATTATAATCTGGTTTTTGCGAGTTACAAAGGAACGCCGGTCGAGTCTGCCAAGATCAATGCCAGCTTTGCACGACTGATCCGTGAACATAACCTTCCGAAAGTTGTTTTTCACAGCCTGCGTCATTCCAGCATTACATATAAACTGAAGCTGTCCAGTGGCGATATTAAATCAGTGCAAGGCGATTCAGGGCACACGGAAGCAAAAATGGTTGTAGATCAGTATTCACATATTTTGGATGATAATCGAAAGAAAACTGCTCAGCTCATGGAAGAAGCGTTCTATCAGCAGAAAGGTTTCAAGGATTCGCAGTCGAAAAACGCAGATCACTCTGAAGAAGCTTCTCCAAAGAAATTGACTCCGGAAATCATTGAAAAGCTGCGGAAGAATCCTGAACTGGTGGAATTGCTGCTCAGGCTGGTAGAATTCATAGAACCGAAAAGATAAATCGGATCCTTTATAGATATGGCCGCAGCGTTTCAATAAGCCTGTATACTGCTGTGCCAGGCGCAGACTGCGACGGCTGTTTTCCTTTGTTTCGTTCTTCGAGCATAGCGGCATTCCGGATTGCAACGTCCAGAAATGGCCGTAGGATCTCATACATGTCCGGCCTATTCTTCCGATACTTTTTCCCGGATATCTTTACCAGACAGTCTGAAAGCTTCGGCCAGTATTCAGAACGATGCAGATTGGACTGAAAAAAGCTGAAATGAAGCAGGAACCAGAGCTCAATGCACTGATTGGACCATGCGGCATGGAATGTGGTTTCTGACGTACTGCTGGCATCGCAAAGTGCGACGGTCCTGTCGAATTGTTCCGCGGGGAAATCATCTTTATCAAAGACCAGCCAGACATGCTTGTACACATTGTTGCTTTTTGAGACATCCTGTACTGCCCGGGCAAAGAGGGAAAGCGTATTATCGCCCTTTCCTGTAATATCCAGATGAATCCGATCCCGGTATTTCTGATCAATGACCGTTTTCATTGCTCCGAAGTACTGTGGTTCTGTTTCTGTTCCTTCCGTCACGATCAGATGGTATTCTGGGGCGATCATCTGGCGAGAATCACGGCGCGGTTTCATCCAGGCTTTCCCCATATCCGATTTCTTGGGAGGTTTGCCACTCATGCTCACACCTCCCAGCTCAGCATGTTACGCAGGTACGGATCCGCACCGTAGCGGCCTTCCAGATACTGCTTGTCATAGGCAGCGGTATTGTTGATCGGTTCGTTGTTCTCCCGACGAAGTTCTGACAGGGAATACACCTCGCTGCTGTTTGTTTCATCAAGCGCGGCGAACCAGATTTCATCCCTGCGGAAGATGCTGTTTTTCATTGTTGACATATCATGAGAGGTAAAGAGCAGCTGCGCTCCCCGGCGGTTTACTTCCGGATTCGTAAACAGACGGATGACATAACGCAATAGCTTCGGGTGAAGCTTGGCATCCAGTTCGTCAATGATCATCAGCCGGCCTTCCTTGAGGGCCATCAGCACGACCGGCAGGGCCGCAAACAGCTTCCGCGTCCCGTCTGATTCACTGGAGAAGGGCAGCTCATATACCGTGTTCTGCAGCGTCCTCTGCAGGAAGAATTCATTCCGGCCGGAATCAAAACGGTAGCCGCTGATATCAATTCCCATATCGTTCATCATGGTGATAAACTGCCGCTTGGACAGGTCATCATCCGAAAGAAGGATCTGCTGTTCCGCTAGCGGGTTGGCATAATTCCGGACAATGCATTCCTCAAACCAGACGATCACTTCCTCAATCACCGGAATAGAGTAATTGATCGCCAGGAAAGAAAGGAACGGCATCTTTGCATTGACGGCTGTATTGATTCCGTTGCTTCCCAATGTCAATCCGAGTTCGATTGTTTTCCCTTCACGGCGGAAAATCTTCGCGGCGCGGCTTGCGCCAAGCTTCCGGCGATATAAGGATTCCTCCATGATTTCGTCCCTGAAAAGAACAATATAGTAGCGATATTCATTGCTGCCGATCCGGAAGAAGATCTGGAAACGGGATGGTTCATCCTTGGAGGTCTGGTCAAACAGATAGGGTGTGCATTGAATCTTTTGCTGCATGATAAACCGGGTATGGTTCTTCCCCAGTTCATAGACCGGCTGCGTTACAAGAGAAACCATGCATCCCAAAGCTGCCAGGAGATTGGATTTTCCGCCTCCGTTTGGGCCGTAGATCACCGCAACGGGCAGAATTCCCTTGCCGTCATCTTTGGCGATCAGGGTATCCTTGAATTCTGACAGTGTAGCTGCCTGAAAATCAAAGGTGGTTTCATCCCGATAGGAACGGAAATTACTGAATGAAAACTGGCAGAGCATGCGATCACCTCCTGGAACAATTCTTCCGGAACAATCATAGCACGAAACTTGCCAAAAATCAATTTTAAAGTCGATTTCATAAAAGAAATTTTTGATATAGACTTTAAATCTGCTCCCGAGCACGCGCCGAACGGGCGTTCGATGCACCCCAATGAGCTAATGCCGGAATTGCGCCTGCTAATCGAGGTGTCCGACCGTCGTTAGCCTTGCTAACGAACCGCTAATGAAATCGGAAAATCTATGCCTGTAGAGGACAACAGAAGCGCATATATGCAAAGCAGAACGCTCACTTTTCATTAGAAAACGGTATCATAGAGGCGCACAGAGGAACATAGAGGCAAACAGAGGCGCATCAGATCGCTCGACTATTACCCTCCTAAGCGGCAGGCCGTGGGTTCGAATCCCGCCGGGTGTGCGGAAGATCCGTCAGGAGCAAC
>Ga0265300_10001873_pt1 | contig 19027 bp, 27 predicted proteins | sample AusTroGonzalo_MG_FD_193482 | JGI IMG/M metagenome (GOLD analysis project Ga0265300, IMG submission 193482) | Bovine rumen microbial communities from tropical cattle in Woodstock, Queensland, Australia - Gonzalo_03 | ecosystem: Host-associated > Mammals > Digestive system > Stomach > Rumen ...
GCCAGGCAGATCGTTACAATGTTCCACGTATTTGCTTTATTAATAAGATGGATCGTATCGGTGGAAACTTCTTCCGTTGTGTTGATATGATTCGTGAACGTTTGGGTGCAAACCCATTGGTTATCAATTTCCCAATTGGTGCAGAATCTGATTTCAAGGGCGTTGTTGACGTTGTTGAAATGAAAGGTTTGGTTTGGGAAGATGAAACAGGATCTCATCCAATTACCATTGAAATTCCAGAAGAATTGAAAGCCAAGGCCGAAGAATTACACAACAAATTGGTTGAAGAAGTTGTGACACTGGATGATACCATCATGGAAGAATACATGGAAGGTAAAATCCCAGATGTTGCGACTATTAAAAAATTGATTCGTAAGGGAACAATTAATCAAAACTTTAATCCAATTTTGTGCGGTACTGCATTTAAGAACAAGGGTGTTCAACCATTGTTGGATGCAATTGTTGATTATTTGCCATCACCATTGGATATTCCGGCGATTAAGGGAACAAAATTGGACAAAGAAACGGTTATCGAACGTCATCCAGATGCCAAAGAACCATTTAGTGCTTTGGCGTTTAAGGTTGCAAACGATCCATTCGTTGGTAACTTGATGTTCATCCGTATTTATTCTGGTAAATTGATTTCTGGGTCTTACATTTATAATTCCAACCGCGATAAACGCGAACGCGTTGGTCGTATGTTATTGATGCATTCTAATCAACGTGAAGAAATCAAAGAAGCTTCCGCTGGTGACATTATCACACTTGTTGGTATGAAGGAAACGATTACTGGTGATACATTGTGTGATGAAGCAAACCCAATTATTTTGGAAAACATTCACATTCCAGAACCAGTTATTTCTATTGCTGTTGAACCAAAGACCAAGGCCGATGTTGAAAAGATGGCGTTGGGCTTGCAAGCATTGGCCAAAGAAGACCCATCGTTCCGCGTTTCTGTGGACGAAGAATCTGGTCAGACAATTTTGGCTGGTGTTGGTGAATTGCACTTGGAAATTTTGGTTGACCGTTTGTCACGTGAATTCAAGGTTGATGTTAACGTTGGTGAACCGCGTATTGCATACCGCGAAACATTCACAAGACCAGTTACCGAAGAGTATACACACAAGAAACAATCTGGTGGTTCGGGTCAATACGCCCAGGTGAAAATTGAATTTGAACCGTTGGAACCAGGCAAGGGTTACGAATTCGAAAACAAGATTGTCGGTGGTGCGATTCCAAAAGAATACATCCCGGGTGTAGAAAAGGGTTTAAAGATAGCGCAACAGACAGGTGTCTTGATTGGCTATCCAACAGTAGATTTCAAGGCCACATTAGTTGATGGTAAATATCACGAAGTTGACTCTAATGTGTTGTGCTTTGAAATAGCGGCGCGTGCATGCTTCCGCGAAGCGATGAAGAAGGCGGCGCCAAAGTTGTTGGAACCGATTATGAAACTTTCGGTTAACACACCGGAAGAATATGTCGGTGACATCATCGGTGACTTGAACAGCCGTCGTGGTCAAATCAACGGAATTGAAACACAATTTGGAAATCAATTGATTTCTGCATTTGTGCCGTTGGCAAACCTGTTCGGATATGTCAAGACACTGCGTTCTTTGTCACAGGGGCGTGCAAATCCATATATGGAATTGTCACACTATGCCGAAGTGCCGCAGAATGTTGCAGACGAAGTTATAAAGAAGTTAACAAAGTAAAAAAAGATTGAGATTTGAAATTTCTGGTCTATGATTACATTCAGAAATCCAAGACCGGAAATCAAAATCAAAATAACAAACGAAGCCTTAAGGAGAAAACTATGGCAAAAGAAAAATACGTAAGAACCAAACCGCATGTCAATATCGGTACTATTGGTCACGTTGACCACGGTAAAACAACATTGACTGCTGCTATCGTTCACTACTATGGCGTTGGTACAGACGCACAAAAGGGTGTTGATCAAATCGATAATGCACCAGAAGAACGTGCACGTGGTATTACAATTAACACAGCACACGTTGAATATGAAACAGCCAATCGTCACTATGCTCACGTTGACTGCCCAGGACACGCTGACTATGTTAAAAACATGATTACCGGTGCTGCCCAGATGGACGGTGCAATTTTGGTTGTGGCTGCAACTGATGGTCCTATGCCACAGACACGTGAACACATCTTGTTGGCACGTCAGGTCGGTATTCCAAAAATCGTTGTTTATTTGAACAAATGCGATTTGGCAAACGATCCTGAATTGTTGGAATTGGTTGAAATGGAAATTCGTGAATTGTTGTCTGCAAATGACTTCGATGGCGAAAATGCTCCGATCATCCGTGGTTCTGCTGTTTCCGCATTGGAAGGCAAAAATGACGGTTTGGGCAAAGAATCAATTGACGCTTTGTTGAAAGCATGCGATGAATACATCCCAATGCCAGAACGTCCAGTTGATAAACCATTCTTGATGCCAATTGAAGACGTGTTCTCTATCACTGGTCGTGGAACCGTGGTTACAGGCCGTGTTGAATCAGGTGTTGTCAAAGTTGGTGATGAATGTGAAATCGTTGGTTTGCGTCCAACACAGAAAACAGTTGTTACCGGTGTCGAAATGTTCCGCAAAATGTTGGATCAAGGTGAAGCCGGCGATAACGTAGGTTTGTTGTTGCGTGGAACCAAGAAGGAAGAAGTTGAACGTGGTCAGATTATCTGCAAACCGGGTTCAATCACTCCACACACAGACTTTGAAGCTGAAGTTTATATTTTGACAAAAGAAGAAGGTGGCCGTCATACTGCATTCTTTAGCAACTATCGTCCACAGTTCTACTTCAGCACAACAGACGTAACTGGAACAATCACATTGCCAGCAGACAAAGAAATGGTTCTGCCAGGTGATAACGTCCGTATTACAGTGCAATTGATTGCACCAATCGCTATGGACGAAGGTCGCCGCTTTGCTATCCGTGAAGGCGGACGCACAGTCGGTGCAGGTGTTGTATCCAAGATTATTAAATAATGGTAACAAAACAGGCCGGTGTAATTGGATTAAAGCTCCAATGATTACCGGCCTGAATAACGATAAGGAAAACGAACAATGGTACCAGCATCAAAAATTCGTATTAAATTAACAGCGTTTGATCATCGTAATTTGATGGAATCTGTTGATGAAATTGTAAAGACAGCAAAGCGCACTGGCGCAGATGTCGTTGGGCCTGTTCGCTTGCCGACATTGATTCAAAAATTTACAGTGAACCGTTCACCACACGTTGATAAAAAATCACGTGAACAATTCGAAATCCGCAATCATAAAGCGGTCGTAGATATTGTTAATCCAACCCCTCAGACAGTTGATGCATTGATGAAGTTGGATTTGACGTCTGGTGTCGATGTAAAAATTAAATTGTAAACTGTTAGCGTTGGTACGGGATGCAAAAATAAAACGTGCCAACCTCTGACTAAAAAAAGGCAAAAAAATGAAACGTAGCGGATTAATAACAACAAAAATAGGTATGACTCGTCTTTATGACGACGGCGGGGTTGCTCACCCGGTCACAGTATTGTCGGTTGGCGATTGCACAGTTATTGGTAATCGAACAATGGACAAAAACGGCTATGTCGCAAATGTTTTAGGTTTGCGCGAAGCCAAGGCAAAACATGTTGCAAAACCACAAGCGGTTGCAGCAGAAAAATCAGGTGTGAAACCATTTCGCAAGGTTGCGGAATTCCGTGTAACCGATGATTGCATTATTCCAGTTGGAACAGCATTGTCGGCGTCTCATTTTGTTGTCGGACAATTTATTGATGTCCAAGCAACAAGCAAGGGTAAGGGCTTTCAAGGTGCGATGAAACGTCATAACTTTGGCGGTAAAGAAGCATCACACGGTGTTTTGAAAGCACATCGTTCATTGGGTGGTACAGGTATGCGTGAATGGCCAGGTCGTGTTTTGAAAGGTAAAAAGATGGCCGGTCAAATGGGTAATGAAACTGTTACTGTCCAGAATTTAAAAGTATTTGGCGTTGATGAAGCAGAAAATTTAATCTTTGTCGAAGGCGCAGTTCCAGGTGCAAATGGCACATTTGTATTGGTGACAGATGCCGTTAAAAAAGAACACAAAAATTTACCTGTTCCAACCAAGTTAAACAATGCCGGGGCTACATCTGAAGCAGCAGCTGAACCAGTAGTTGAAGAAGCAACTGAAACAGAAGCTGTGGCGGAATAAGTAATACGACAGCAAAATTAAGGTGAATAAAATGCAATTAGACATTATAAATTTTGATGGTAAAGCAGTCGGCAAAGTTGAATTGCAAGACAGCATTTTTGGTTTGGAACCACGTGCAGATATTTTGCACCGTGTTGTTACATGGCAACGCGCAAAATCACGTGCCGGCACACATGCAGTGAAAACTGTATCTGATGTCGCAGGAAGTGGTAAAAAAGCATTCAAACAGAAAAAGACCGGTAACGCACGTGAAGGTGAAAGATACAATGTTCATATGCGTGGCGGTGGTGTCGTTCATGGTCCAGTTGTTCGTGATCATGCGATTGATTTGCCAAAAAAGATTCGTTCTTTGGGCTTGAAGATGGCTTTGTCATCTAAGGCAAAAGAAGGCGCGTTAATCATCATCGATTCTGAAAAATTGAAAGCTGCTAAAACAGGTGATTTTGCAAAACAGTTGAAAAAACTGAATATTGCATCTGCACTGTTTGTAGGTGCTGACAAATTGGATGAAAACTTCAAGAAATCTGCATCTAATATCGCGAATGTTGACGCTTTGCCAACAATCGGTTTGAATGTATTGGATATCTTGAAACATGAAAAATTGGTTTTGACGGCTGATGCAGTCAAAGCAGTGGAAGCAAGATTAGCATAAAACTATAAGGTCAATAAAATGGCAGAAAAGAAAGTTAAAGCAGAAAAGAAAATCGTTGCGACCGCCGGTGCTTTTGACATCCTGCGTCGTCCGATTATTACAGAAAAAGCAGCCAAATTGGCTGAAAGCAACAGTGTTGCATTCGAAGTTGCAGCAAACGCAACCAAAGAAGATGTCGCACGTGCCGTTGAGGCGGTTTACAATGTTAAGCCAACAAAAGTTAACATTGTTGTCGCAAAAGGTAAGGTGAAATCTTTCCGTGGTCGCAACAGTGGCACACAGCGCACTGTGAAAAAAGCATATGTATCATTACCAGCAGATGCAAAATTGGATCTGTCTGCAAATGTACAGTAAATAAATTAACAGCCCTAACAGAGAATCCAGATTTTTGGACGTTATTGTTACGGCAAACAAAGGTAGAAAGAAATGGCATTAAAGCATTATAAACCGACAACTGCAGGAACACGTGGTTTAACCCAGGTTGACCGCAGTGAACTGTACAAGGGTGCGCCAGAAAAGGCGTTGACTGTCGGTATCAAGTCCAAAGGCGGACGTAATAATTTTGGTCATGTGACTGTTATGCATCAAGGTGGCGGTCACAAGCGCAGTTATCGTTTGATTGATTTCAAACGTAAAAAATTGGATGTTCCAGCAACAGTGTTGCGTTTGGAATACGATCCAAATCGTACTGCATTTATCGCATTGATTGAATACAAAGATGGTATTCGTTCATATATTTTGGCACCTCGTGATTTGAAAGCAGGTGATGTGGTTATTGCTGGTGAACGCGAAGATATCAAACCAGGTAATGCGATGCCATTAAAGAATATGCCAATCGGTACAATCGTGCATAACGTTGAATTGAAACCAGGTGCTGGCGGTCAATTGGCCCGCAGTGCAGGGTGCTATGCTCAGTTGATGGGTAAAGACGGCGTCTATGCTCAGATTAAAATGAACAGCGGTGAGTTGCGCAAAGTTCATTCTGATTGTTTCGCCACTGTTGGCAGCGTTTCCAATCCGGATCAACGCAATGTCAACTTGGGCAAGGCCGGACGCGCACGTTGGTTGGGTGTTCGCCCATCTGTCCGCGGTATGGCAATGAACCCGAATGATCACCCGATGGGTGGTGGTAACGGTCATTCCAAGGGCCACGAACCAGTATCACGTACAGGTATTCCAGCCAAGGGATATCGTACCCGTAGCAATAAACGTACTGCAAAGATGATTATCCGTAGCAGACATTTGGCAAAGAAGAAATAATAGAAAAACGGAGTAAATGATGTCTCGTTCAGTATGGAAAGGTCCTTATGTTCACCCATCTGTCTTGAAAAAGACAGCTGCGGCAAATGAAAAAGATGACCGTAAACCAATTAAAACTTGGTCCCGTGGCAGCACAATCGTGCCACCAATGGTTGGATTAACATTCGAAGTGCACAATGGTAACAAATTTATTCCTGTGTCGATTGTCGAAGATATGATTGGACACAAATTGGGTGAATTTGCACCAACACGTACTTTCAAAGGCCACGCAGCAAATAAAAAAGCCGCAGCGGCAGCAAAGAAATAATAGTTTCGTAAAGGTAAGGTACAGTTATGACAACGACAAGATATGGAATCAAAGATAATCAAGTTCGTGCGTTCAATAAAATGATTCGCATCAGCCATCAAAAATTAAACTTGGTGTGCGATTTGGTGCGTGGTTTACCAGTTGATCGTGCAATTGATGTCTTGAAATTTTCAAAGAAACGTGTTGCTGGCGAAGTGTTAAAGACATTGTTGTCTGCGATTGCCAATGCGGAACACAATAAAAATTTGTCTGCGGATACTTTGTTCATCAAAGAAATTTGGTGTGGCAAAGCATTGACAATGAAACGCATTATGGCGGGACCACGTGGCAGCGCGCGTCCAATTTTGAAACCTTTCTCTAATCTGACAATTGTGTTGGAATCGGGCAAGGCGCCAGAAAAGAAAGCAAAAAAGACAGCTGAAAAAGCTGAAACAAAAAAGGCCGACAAAAAGGCAAAATAGTAAACCCGTGGAACGTGGTATGGGGAAACCCTGAATAAAGCAAAGGCTTCAAGAACACGGACCACTAAACAAGGAAAACAGAAATGGGACAGAAAGTATCGCCAATTTCACAGCGTTTGGGAATTAACAAAGTTACAGATTCCCGCTGGATTGCTGGCAAAAAGGACTATGCCAAATTGTTGGCAGAAGATAACCAAATTCGTTCTTTCATTGAAAAGAAATTGAAAAAGGCGGGTTTGGCAAAAATTGTTATAGAACGTTTGGCCAAGAAAGTGGTCGTAACCGTGCACACATCTCGTCCGGGTATGATTATTGGTAAAAACGGTGCAGACATTGAAACATTGCGTAACGATATTAAAAAGTTGGTTAAGAACGACCAGGTTGTTGTTAATATCTATGAAGTTCGTCGTCCAGATTTGAATGCACAACTGGTTGCCCAGGGTATCGCACAACAAATCGAAGGTCGTGTTTCTTTCAAACGCGCAATGAAGAAAGCTGTTCAAAATGCACAGAAAGCTGGTGCCCAGGGTATCAAAGTTATGTGCAGTGGTCGTCTTAACGGTGCGGAAATCGCCCGCAGCGAACAAATTCGTGAAGGTCGTATTCCATTGCATACATTGCGTGCAGATATTGATTATGCAGCGATTCAGGCAAAAACAACATACGGTGTCGTTGGTGTAAAAGTTTGGATTTACACTGGTGATGTTGTGAATAAAGAAAAGTTGGCTTCTGAAATGGCTCGTCCAACAGAATATGCCGGCAGCAGTGAAAGAAAGAGCAAATAAGTCTAAAGGAATTAAACCATGTTAATGCCAAATAAAACAAAGTTTCGCAAACAACACAAAGGTCGTATTCACGGCGCCACCAAGGGTGGAAGCGAATTGGCGTTCGGTTCGTTTGGACTGAAAGCCATGACACCAGAACGCATTACGGCGCGTCAAATCGAAGCTGCCCGTCGTGCAATTACACGTCATATGAGACGTCAGGGTAAATTATGGATTCGTATTTTCCCAGATGTTCCAGTTACTGTTAAGCCAGCCCAGGTTCGTATGGGTAAAGGTAAGGGTGCAGTTGAATACTGGATTTGCCGTGTAAAACCAGGTCGTATCATGTTCGAAGTTGACGGTGTTAAACCGGAAATCGCATATGAAGCATTTGCATTGGCTTCAGCGAAACTGCCGGTTAAGACCAAAGTTGTCGATCGTAAAGTTAACTAATTAGTATCCAAAGCAAAAAGGAATTTAAAATGGCAGAAAAGAAACAAGCAAAAGAAAATCTGACGAAAGATGCTTTGGAAAGCAAATTGGTTGATTTGAAGAAAGAACAAATGAACCAACGTTTCCAGCACGCAGCAGGCCAATTACCAAAAACACATGTAATGCGCCAAACTCGTCGGGAAATTGCACGTGTTAAAACAAAATTGAATGCGGCAAAATAAAAAATAGCTGATTTTTGTTGAGATTTCTTAAATTTAAGGTATCATAGGCAAATGTCGGTAAAAAGTAACAATGTAACAAATGTAAGGGACAAAAGTTATGCCAAAACGTATATTGCAAGGAATTGTTAAAAGTACAGCAAATGACAAGACCGTTGTTGTTGAAGTAGAACGTCGTTTCCGTCACCCGCTGTATGGCAAGTTCGTGAAGCAGAACAAAAAATACAAAGCACACGATGAAAACAACGAATACAAAGTTGGCGACATCGTTGCTATTGAAGAACATCGTCCAATTTCCAAGACAAAAACTTGGGTGGTTAAGGGGCGCGTTGGCGTTTCCAAAGACGGTGAAGTCGAAGTTGTCGACTAAAGACAAAAATCGGGTTCTTTGAGGGCGTCTGCCAGTCGGGACCCAGAAACAAAGCGTTTGGGGATTGCCCAGGTCGCAGGAAAAAGGTAAAAAAATGATACAAAATGAAACAGTTATGAATGTTGCAGATAACAGTGGTGCACGTAAAGCAATGTGTATCAAGGTTTTGGGCGGTTCTCATCGTCGTTATGCAACAGTTGGTGACAAAATTGTTGTTGCCATCAAAGAAGCCATTCCACGTGGCAAAGTTCAAAAGGGAACAGTTCAACGCGCAATTATCGTGCGTACTAAATTCCCAGTAAAACGTCCAGATGGTTCTATTATCCGTTTTGATGATAATGCGGTTGTTTTGATTAACAAAAACAACTTTGAACCAATTGGAACACGTATCTTTGGACCAATCGCGCGTGAGGTTCGTCGTAAATATGACGTTCAAAAAATCGTGTCTTTGGCACCAGAAGTTTTGTAAAAGGCGTCCGGAAAAATAAAAGGTAAAGATATGAAAATCAAAAAAGGCGATGAAGTCGTAGTTATTTCAGGAAAATACAAGGGCGTCAAAGGCAAGGTGCTGGAAGCGCGTCCATCTGAATCGCGTGTCGTTGTCGAAGGTGTTAACCGTCACAAATGGCATGTAAAACCAACCCAGGATACCCCAGGTCACATCGTTGATCGCGAGGCACCATTGCATGTATCTAATGTTGCATTGGTTGATCCAAAAACTAAAAAAGCAACACGCGTTGGATACAAAATGGCGGGCGATAAAAAAGTTCGTGTCGCTAAAAAATCTGGGACAGAATTATAAAAACAATAAACCGGTTTCCGCTGTTACGGAAACAAAACGTTAAGGAAAAAAGAAATGCAAAGCAGATTGCGTGAAATTTATGAAAAACAGATTGTGCCGGAATTGGTCAAAGAATTCGGGTACAAAAATGCGCTGGCTGTGCCAAAATTGTCCAAAATTGTTTTGAACATGGGTGTCGGCGAAGCGGTTTCTGATAAAAAGAAATTGGATGCAGCGGCGGCTGATTTGACCGCTATTGCTGCACAAAAGTCGGTTATTACACATGCCAAGAAATCTATCGCGACATATCGTCTGCGCGAAGGTCAAGCGATTGGAACCAAGGTTACATTGCGCGGCAAAAGAATGTATGATTTCTTGGATAAATTAATCACAGTGGCATTGCCACGTGTAAAGGATTTTCGTGGATTGTCAAAATCTAAATTTGATGGTCGTGGAAACTATGCGTTTGGTATCAAAGAACATTTGATATTCCCAGAAATTTCTGTCGATAAAATCGATTCGATTCGTGGGATGGATATTGTTATTGCAACAACTGCAAAAACAGATGAAGAAGCTCGTGCATTGCTGACCAAAATCGGCTTGCCTTTGGTTTTAAAATAAATAAAAAGGTATAAAAATGGCTAAATTAGCGTTGATAAATAAACAAAAAAGACGTGAAGCATTGGTCGCAAAATATGCAAAAAAGCGCGAAGCGATCAAGGAAAAAATGTCCGTCAATGCGACCCCAGAAGAACGCATGGACGCGATGAAGAAATTGGCAAAATTGCCACGTAACGCAAACCCAACACGTTTGCACAATCGTTGTTCGGTCACTGGTCGTGCACGCGGATTCTTCCGTATGTTCGGTTTGTGCCGCCAACAAGTTCGTACCCAGGCATCCGAAGGTAAATTGCCAGGTGTTCGCAAATCAAGTTGGTAAAGCGATTAAGTTTAACAAAAGCCCAGTTGTGGACAATGCAGCTGGCCAATGTGTGAGAAAACCTCACAGATAAGGAGTACAAAGATGTCATTATCACACCCAATCGGAGACATGTTGACTCGCATCCGTAACGGTCAAGTGGCGGGTAAAGAAACAGTCACCGTTCCAAACAGCAAACTGCGTGCAGCAGTTCTGAATGTATTAAAGGAAGAAGGTTTTATTACCGATTTCCGTCAAGAAAAAATTGATGAACACCGTTCAAATTTGGTCATCGAATTGAAATATGTTGGTGGCAACGGTGCAATCCAAGAAATTTCTGTCGTGTCAAAGCCGGGTCGCCGTGTGTATTCAGGTAGTGCCAAAATGCCAAAGGTTTTAAATGGCTTGGGTATTGCGATTGTTTCCACACCAAACGGGGTCATGACTGATCACAAAGCACGCTTAATGAATGTTGGCGGCGAAGTGTTGTGCAAGGTTATATAATTAATAGCAGAAGGATTAAGTTATGTCTCGTGCAGGAAAATATCCAGTTGTTTTAAAGGATGGCGTTACAGCGGCAATTGTCGATGGCGCGATTGTTATTAAAGGTCCAAAGGGCGAATTGAAAGTTCCAGTTGACACAAAACACGCAAATCTTGTCGATGTTAAAATCGAAGCTGGTGAAGTTATTGTTACACCAAAAAATGCCGAAGATAAAACATCGCGCGCAATGTGGGGAACAATGACACGCAATATTCGCAGTGCTGTGGAAGGTGTCACAGTTGGTTTCGCCAAGGAAATGTATATGAAGGGTGTTGGTTACAAAGCATCTGTATCAGGCAACAAATTAACTTTGGTTGCTGGTTATTCGCATGATGTTGTCATGGAAATTCCAGCGGGCTTGACCGTTGAAATGGGTGGCGCACCAACAGAATTTACCGTCAAGGGTATTGATAAATGCTTGGTCGGTTTGTTTGCTGACAAGATTCATAAGGTTCGCAAGGCCGATCCATACAAGGGTAAAGGTATCTTCTATAAGGGCGAAAATATCCGTCACAAAGAAGGTAAAAAGAAATAATAAATAGTTCCCGCTGTTACGGGGGCTGACAAAAAAGGAAAAAAAATGTTGAAACATTTGTCTACAGAAGAAAGACGCACGTTAGCAAACCGCAGTGCGTTGAAAAGAAAAAATCCTGGCAAGATTCGCTTGTCGGTTTTCCGTTCTGGACGTCATATTGAAATCCAGGCAATTGATGATGTGCGTGGTCACACACTGTGTGCAGCATCAAGCAAGGAAAAGGGCTTTGCAGGTAAGGGCTGGAATGTCGCAGGTGCAGAATTAGTTGGTAAAGCATTTGCAGAACGTTTGGTCAAAGCAAAGTTGGCTGATAATTGTTATTTTGATCGTGGTGGATATCGCTATCATGGTCGTGTAAAAGCACTGTGCGAAGCAATTCGTGCTGGTGGCGTCAGAATTTAATTTTAAGATTCAACGGAGTATATAAATGGCACGTTTTGATGATAAAAAATTACAGACGGATAACTTGGTAGACAAATTGGTTTCTATCAACCGTGTTTCCAAGACCGTTAAGGGTGGTAAGAATATGTCTTTCTCGGCACTGGTTGTTGTCGGGGATAAAGCAGGTCGCGTTGGTTTTGGTAAGGGTAAAGCTTTGGAAGTTCAATCTGCTGTACAGAAAGCAACCAAGGCAGCCAAAGCAAAAATGATTCGCGTTCCGTTAAAAGAAGGTCGCACATTGCATCATGATATTGATGCGAAATATGGTGCATCTAAATTGGTTGTTCGCAGTGCTGTTCCAGGTACTGGTATTATTGCTGGTGGTGCGTTGCGTGCGGTATTTGAATGTTTGGGTGTTCAAGATGTTGTTGTTAAATCCCAGGGTTCAAACAATCCAAACAATATGGTTCGTGCAGCATTTTTGGCTTTTGCAAAAATGAATTCGCCAAAGACAGTTGCAGCACGTCGTGGTAAAACAGTTTCTGAAATTATTGCCGGTCGCGATGGCAAAAAATATGAAGAATCTGCTGAAGCCGCAGAATAAAAATTAAAAACCGAGTACGTAAACACTTGTTTATGTGCGAAAAAGAACTAAGTATAGTTCATAGGACTAAAAGGATAGAAGATGAAATTAAATGCATTGATGGATAATATGGGTGCACGCAAAGACGTAAAACGCGTTGGTCGTGGTATGGCATCTGGCTATGGTAAAACATCTGGCCGTGGTAACAAGGGGCAAAAGGCACGTGCTGGTTCACGCAAACAAGCAACGTTCCAAGGTGGTCAAATGCCAATCTTGCGTCGTTTCCCAAAATTTGGTTTTAACAATCCATTCCATAAAGAATATGCAACAATCAACCTGGGTGATATCGAAAAATTTATCGCAGCAGGTAAAATTGATGCGTCAAAAGAAATCACAATTGATTCTTTGTTGGCTGCAAAAATTATCAATCGTAAAATGGATGGTTTGAAAGTGTTGGCTAAGGGCGAAATTAAATCTGCAATAAATGTTGTTGCAACAAAATGGTCCAAGGCAGCCGAAGCTGCGATTGTTAAAGCGGGCGGCACAATCAAAAACAAATAACTTTCATTTAACGGGTAAAGATTCGCACGATGAAATTCTTGAAAAAATACTTTGGAAATTTGACTGATTTACAGAAACGCATTCTGTTCACACTGGGTGCGCTGGTTGTATATCGTATTGGGTCATTTATTCCATTACCGGGGGTCAATGCTTCTGCTATATTGCACCTGTTCAGTGGTGAAGGCAGTGGTATGATGGGAATGTTTGATATGTTCAGTGGTGGTTCGCTGTCGCGTATGTCGGTTTTGGCATTGAACATATTCCCATACATTTCTGCATCTATCGTTTTACAGTTGTTGACCGCAACCAGCAAGAATTTGAATGACTTGCGTAAAGAGGGTGAATCTGGTCGTATTAAAATTAACCAATATACTCGTTATTTGGCGGTGTTTTTGGCAATCGTTCAGGGTTGGGCGGTTGTTCGTGGATTGGAATCAATGGCACCGGTCAATGGTGTTGCCGCGGTTGTTAACCCGGGTTTTGCATTTGAATTATCTGCGATAATTGCGCTGGTCGGTGGAACAGTATTCGTTATGTGGTTGGCGGAACAAATCACCGCACGTGGTGTAGGCCAGGGTGCATCGCTGTTAATCTTTGCTGGTATCATTGCACAGATTCCAAGTGGTGTTGGTAAATTGTTCAGCTTGGGTTCTGTTGGACAAATGTCACCAGCGATGATTGCATTAACAATCGCATTTGTTGTCGGTATTGTTGCGTTGATTGCGTTCTTTGAACAGGCACAACGTCGTATTCAAATTTTGTATCCGCGTCAGGTTATGGCAAATGGTGTGGTGAATACAAATGCATCTTATTTGCCGATAAAGGTGAATATGTCTGGCGTTATGGGGCCTGTGTTTGCGGCGTCTATTATGATGTTGCCGGCATTTATTCAACGTTTCGTGCAAAGTGAAAACTTGGTTGTGCAAAGCATTTTGGGTTTCTTTACATACGGCGCATGGTCATACATTATTATGTACACTGTGTTGATTGTGTTCTTTGCATATTTCCAGACCGCTGTTGTTTTCAATTCCGAAGAAACCAGTACCAGTTTAAAAAATATGGGTGGTTACATTCCAGGTGTTCGTCCAGGTGAACAAACAAATAAGTATTTAGATGATGTTGTATCACGTACAACTGCAATCGGGTCGCTGTATTTGGTTGTTGTGTGTGTGATTCCAATAATTCTGAATACTCATGCGGGTATGCCATTAACAATCGGCGGAACAAGTGTGTTAATCGTTGCCGGTGTTATTTTGGATACCATGAATCAGGTGCAATCATACTTGGTTGCAAAACAATATACTGGTGTTGTCGGGCATACTCATAGTAAGGGGCGTTTCCGCAACTAAAACAAGATTTGACTTTTGTTGGTTTTATTTTAGAATAAGCCCAGCAAAATAAAATAGCCAATAAATCGGTGGACTGATTTGTTGGAAAACAGTAAAAAAGTGAATAAAGGAAAATAAAAAATGGCACGTATAGCAGGTGTTAACATTCCATCAGAAAAACGCATTGAAATTGCGTTGCGCTATATTCACGGTATTGGACCAGCACGCGCTGCGAAAATTTGTGAAGCGTTGAAATTAAAAGACGGTTTACGCGCAAAAGATTTGACTGATGAAGATGTTATCAAAATTTCGAACTATATCGAACAAAACTTCAAGGTCGAAGGTGACGTCCGTCGTGAAGTCGCAATGAACATCAAACGTTTGCAGGACCTTAAAACATATCGTGGTATTCGCCATCGTAATCGTTTGCCGGTTCGTGGTCAACGCACACAAACAAACGCCCGTACGCGTAAGGGTAAACGTGTTGTGGTCGCAGGTTCCGCGGTTAAGGGTAAATAATAATTTTGGGTAGAGATTAACACGATAGTTAATTGAAGACATCTAAAAATAAAAGGTAAAAATAATGGCAGTTACAAAAGCTAAAAAGAAAGTAATTAAAAAAGTATCGCATGGCATTGCGCATGTCGTCGCGACAAATAACAATACACGTATCACAATCACCGATCCGTCTGGTGCTGTATTAACATGGGCAACCGCGGGTGCAAATAATTTTAAGGGCGCAAAAAAGTCCACACCATACGCGGCAACAGTTGTTGCAGACAGCGTTGGTAAGAAAGTCGCCGAAATGGGTATGAAAACAGTTGATGTTTTGATGCGCGGTATTGGTCAGGGTCGCGAATCAGCCGTTCGTGGTTTGGCTAATGCTGGCTTGATTGTGCAATCGATTACCGATACAACACGTATTCCACACAATGGTTGCCGTCCAAAGAAAGTGCGCCGTGTATAGTTGTGGGTTGTAAGTTATAGGTTGTAGGTTATAAGTAAAACCACCCGTTTGGGTGGTTTTTTTTAGTTTCTGTTTTTTATTTAAAAATCACATTTATTACATGGTTTTTTCACCGCGCGCATCGTTGTGTATGTGCCAGCTGGTTCGTAATAAATAACCGGTTTATATGTTTGCACTGTTTCACGAACAAAATATTGACGGTTCACAACGCGTTCATACGGTGCGCCACATGTTTTTGTTGCGCATTTTGTGCATTTGCCACACGGTGCTTTTGGCGCAGGTTTGGCAATTGGACGTGCAAAGTCATTTGTTGTGACTGTTATTTTTGGTTCGAAATCAGCCGTACCATCGTCTGATGCATAAATCGGTGCACAGATAACACAGGCGATTGCTGCAAATAATAAAGTTTTTTTCATTTGTGTCCCCTTGGTTTCAAGATAAGAGAAGATTAGGACACAAAATATTAATTGTCAAGTTTTGGTGGGTAAAAATATATGTCTTTTTATCCCAAAATAATAGCCAATAATATGTTGACAATTGCGGAAACCTGATATAAAATAACGCACGCACATAAAGGGTTTGTGTGCCATTTTGGTGAAAATAATAAACTAAGCCATAAAGGAAAACAAATGATTGAAAAAAACTGGATGACCCTTATTAAGCCAAAAAAACTTAATGTCGAGGTCGATGAAAATAATCCAAACATTGCTAAATTAATTGCGGAACCATTGGAAAAGGGTTTTGGTTTGACATTGGGAACGGCGTTGCGTCGTGTTCTGTTGTCATCGTTACAGGGTTGCGCACCAATCTATATCAAGATTGATGGTGTTCAACACGAATTTTCAAGTGTTCCAGGTTGCCGCGAAGATGTGACCGATATTATCTTGAACCTGAAAGGTGTTTATTTCAAAGCATTAACCGAAGGTCAGCATAAGGCATATTTGAAAGTTAAAGGGCCAGCTGTGGTTACTGCTGGTATGATTGAAACATCTGGTGGTGTTGAAGTTATGAACAAAGATGTTGAAATCTGCACTTTGGACAAGGGTGCAAATTTTGATATGGAAATTACACTTGGCACGGGTCGTGGTTATGTTCCAGCATCACAAAATGCAGCGGATTTGCCATTGGGTGTTATCCCAGTTGATTCAATTTATTCACCAATTCTGAATGTGGCAAGCACTGTTACACAAACGCGTGTTGGTCAATCCACAGATTATGATAAATTGGAATTGGTTGTTAAAACAAACGGCAGTGTTGCACCCGAAGATGCAATCGCATTTGCCGCACGTATTTTGACAGATCAATTGGTTGTCTTTATCAACTTTGAAGATCCTGCACAAATCAATGCGCCAGCCGAAGATGAAAAGGCAAAAGATACATTACCATTTGATCCAAAATTGTTAAAGCATGTTGATGAATTGGAATTGTCTGTTCGTGCAAACAACTGCCTGAAGAACGACAAAATCAATTGGTTGGGCGAACTGGTTCAAAAGACCGAAGCCGACATGTTGAAAACACCAAACTTTGGTCGCAAGTCATTGAACGAAATCAAAGCTCAATTGGAAGCGATGGGTTTAAGTTTGGGTATGGAAGTTCCGGGTTGGCCACCAGAAAATATTGCGGAATTGGCCAAAAAGTATGAGGATCCTTATAAATAAGGAACATAAACAAATCCCGCAATACAGGGGTGACTTTGGTTGCGGGTGTCTCAAGAAATCCCTGACATAAAAAAGAGCAGGGCTGAAACAAATAAAGGAGTAGTCATGAGACATATGAAAACAGGTCGCACGTTTAATTGCGACACAAATGCACGCAAAGCGATGTTTATCGGCTTGGCGAAAAACTTAATCGAACGCGAACAAATCAAAACAACATTGCCAAAGGCGAAAGACCTGCGTAGTGTGGTCGAAAAAATGATTACTCGCGCAAAGATTGACACTGTTGCAAACCGCCGTTTGATTGCGTCTGAATTGGGCAATGGTGCGGACAAGACAGTGAAAAAATTATTTGCAGTGTTGGGTCCACGTTATGCAAGTCGCAACGGTGGTTATACCCGTGTGTTAAAGGCGGGTTTCCGTTACGGTGATGCGGCACCAATGGCGATTATCGAATTGGTTGATCGTGACGAAAGTGCAAAAAAATCTGCACCAAAAGTAGCGGCAGCAGAAGCCAAAGCAGAAGTAGCAACAGAAGAAAAACCAGCAGCTAAAAAAACATCAGCCAAGGCACCAGCAGCTAAGGTTGAAAAAGCGGCACCAAAAGCAGCAAAAGCATCGGGTGCGAAAAAAGAAGTTGCGGTTAAACGTCGTGCAACTGGCAAATAAGTTTGCGAAATAAAAAAACGGGGCAAATGCCCCGTTTTTTTTATTAAAAAGTATTTTGTAACACAGGCGTTTTATGATAAAATTAGTAAAACGGGAAAGGGGTTTTTGTATGAGGAAATTTTTTGTTTCTGCATTTGTAATTATTGGAACGATGGTTGGTGCAAATTCCGCCCAGGCGCCTGCTGTACGTGGTAGTGCACGTATGGATGCACCAGCGGCATCGACAACATCTTCTGCACGCAGTGCGGTTGCAACGCGTGGAACGGTTGGCGCACGCAGCGCGGTTCAACCAAAAACTGTTGCGGCACGCAGTGCAACAACCCCACAAAATCAAAAGGTTGCGGCACGTGCAGCAACAACAACCCAAAAAGTTATAAATTCTGGAACAAAAATAGCATCTGCAACGCAAAACACAGCGGTAAACGAAGAATGTCAAAATAAATACTTTGGCTGTATGGATGCATTTTGTATGTTGGACAATACTAGTGGTGGTCGTTGCTTGTGCAGTGACAGAAATTCCGAATTAGACGTTGTGTTGGAAGAAATCGAGAGATTGGACCAACAATCTTATGAAATGGCGACACTGGGGGTTGAACAAATCGAAATGGGTGAAAATGCAGATGCCGCTATTGCAAAGGCAAATGCAGTTGCAGATAGTACAATAAATTCTGGACGCGCAACCAAGAAAGCGCGCGAAGCACTTGATTTGTCAATGTGGAATGTGTCTGCGGACTTTGATGACAATGATATTTTTTCTGAAACAAATACATTACAAATGTCGGTTGATGGTAAAACCGGCGATGCATTACATCGTGCTGCGGCTGACTTATGCACTGCACAAATTCCAGAATGTGCAAACGATATGTCAATGCTGCAGTTGCTGTATGGCCAACGGATAAAATCTGATTGTTCGGCATACGAAAACAGTTTAAAGCAACGCAAATCTCAAAGCCAAAACAAATTGGCAACGGCACAAAAGGCACTGCGTGAGGCAGCATTGGAACAATTGCAAGCCGCGAACAAATACGATTTGGGTCAATGCACAATTCAATTTAAAAAGTGTATGCAAACAACCGGCGAATGTGGCGATGATTTTTCAAAGTGTGCATCGGTTGCGGCGCTTGATAATACCAATGTGAATAAATCTACACCCAAGAAATCTGGCAATTATTCGATTAAGGGTGATGTCACGACAATCGAAATTTCGGCATCGACATACGATACACTTTTGGCGAAAAAACCATTATGCGAAGGTATAACAAAATCTTGTGTCGCGGTTGCAGACAAAGTGTGGGAAACATTCTTGCGCGATATTGCACCAACGATAAAGTCGGCGGAATTAATCGCCGAAGATAATGCGCGTCAAAGTTGCATTGGTAATATAGCCCAGTGTTTCAGAAATGCGTGTCGTG
>Ga0265300_10001878_pt1 | contig 19020 bp, 18 predicted proteins | sample AusTroGonzalo_MG_FD_193482 | JGI IMG/M metagenome (GOLD analysis project Ga0265300, IMG submission 193482) | Bovine rumen microbial communities from tropical cattle in Woodstock, Queensland, Australia - Gonzalo_03 | ecosystem: Host-associated > Mammals > Digestive system > Stomach > Rumen ...
AATGAGCCAGCTGGTGTCGTCAAGCCCCTGGAAACCGAAGATCAGGTCGAGTGAAAGGTTGTCGCAGCCGGCGCGGCGCAGCGTCGCACAGGCCTCTGCGGCCTGCGCGGCCGTGTGCCGCCGCCGCATCCAGCGCAGCTGGTCGTCGTCGAACGACTGCACGCCCATGCTTACGCGGTTGACGCCCATTTCCCGAAAGGCTTCGGCCTTCGCCGGCGTGACGTCGTCGGGATTGACTTCGACGGTAAATTCAACCCAGTCACGGACACCGAAGCTGGTGCGGCATTGTTCCACGATTTGTTGCAGCAGGGAGACGGGCAACAAAGAAGGCGTCCCCCCGCCGAAATACAAGGTCGTCGGGGGGACGTTCAGTTCTTCCGCACGGTCGCGGATTTCCTGCATCAAGGCTTCTGCGTAGGGTTTCCAGTCTTTTCGCACGCGCGCATAGAAATCGCAGTAGATGCACTTGGACGCGCAGAAGGGAAAGTGGACGTAGAGGCCCGGCATAGGGCTATTTCAAGACCATCTCGGCTGTACCGAGCTTGGTCTCCTCGGTGTAGAATTCCACCGTGTATTTGCCTTTCGAGAAGTTCTCCGAAGAGGCAAAGTAGATGCAGATTTCCACTTCTTCACCCTGATAGTCCACTTCGCGGAGGGCCGAGTAGATCATCTGTTCGCCGTTGCAGACGAAGACCTTTCCGGTGTCGTCGGTCATCAGGATATCGTCCGGACCCTTGACGCGGATGTAGATGGTACGCCAGCCGCGTTCGGCGATGCTGTTTTCGATCAGGCTCATGCAGGCGCGGAGCTTGCGGGCGCGGCTGCTGCGGTCGGTGACCTTGTTCGACTCGTTGATGGCTACCAGGTTGAAGCCACGGCCTTTGACCACGGCGCCGGCCGAAGCGATCTTCGAGAGTTCGTCAGTGGTGCTACGCAGGTCTTCATACTGGCGCTTGCTCTCCTGGGCCTCGCGGCGGGCTGCAGTAGCTTCGTTCCGCAGGGAGGTGTTGAGAGTGTTGAGCGAGTCGATCTGCCGGATGTATCCTTTCATGATGGAACGCAGGGTGCCGAGTTCCTGTTCGTACTGGCGGATCTTGGCACGGTTGGTGGCTTCGGTTTTCTGGAGCCGCTCGATCAGCTGTTCCACTTTGACTTTCTCCACGTTGAGGGAATCGTTGAGGGCGGAATTGGTCGTACTGAGGGCTTCGTAGTCGCCATGCAGGGCGATCAGTTCGTTGGTCAGGTTCTGCTTGTCGATATTGAGGTCTTTCACCAGGGTGTTCTTCTTGACCATCATCACGCCCAGAACCACCGCCAGGGCTACGGCGATCACGCCGAGGGCGATGGCTGCCGTGCGCATCGCATTGCTGGCGCCGCTGTTGTCACTTCTTTTGCTAGGATGATCTTTTTCAAACTGGATCATCTCTTCATCAAGTTCTTCCATCGCTTTACTTTTTTCTTAAAGTTTGTGCAAAAATATATATTTTTGTAAAGATAACCAATCTTAATCACCATGAGATACCTGATCCGTGCACTCAAATATTTGCTTTATTTTGCCATCATCTTCATTCTGATGGTAGGTATCATCTATCTGTTTTCCAGCCAGAAAGCAGCCGGCCTGAGTTTCGTCGACCTCTTCAAGGAAGGTTCGCTGCCCAAGATCATGCTGTTTTTCGTGGCCGTTGCCGCTCTCTATCCCTACCTGAGTTTCCAGAAAAAAGAACTGTACCTCAACGGCCCGTTCACAAACTATGCCGAAATGGTCGACGAGGTGATGCAGTCGCTGGATTATGTTCCGGAAAAGAAAGAGACGGATTGCGTGACCTATATCAAGCGCAGCGCATATGCCCGCCTGACGCGCATGTATGAAGACCGGATTACTTTCATGACCGCCGACAATCCCGTCATCGTAGAAGGCTACCGCAAGGACCTGCTGCGCATCCTCAGCCTTATCAACCATCGCGTCCGCCAGGAAAGCCGCGAACAGGAAGAAGCATAAAACCTTACCATCATGAAAGTCGTTGAAGAATTCTACAATCAATACGAAGCCGAGATTGCCAAGGGCCGTCTCGAAGCCGAAGGCATCAAGGCCGTTATCATGAACCTCAACAGCAGCTATCCGGGCGTCCAGATGGGTCGCCACGGCATCCAGCTGATGGTCAACGAGGAAGACCTCGAAACCGCCCAGATGATTCTGGATACGCCCGCTTAATTTCCCGCCATGAGAATGCGGGTCATCCTGCTGCTGATGGCTCTGCTGTCCGCCGCTTGTGTGCCGGATGCGGTGATTGATTTGCATTCGGATGCCATGCTCCGGTTCGACGAATCCTACGGCAGCCAGCAGCTGTCCTTCTTCTCGTCCCGCGAGTGGACAGCGTCTTCGGAAATGTCGTGGATCACCGTGTCTCCGAACAGCGGACCCGCGGGAGAAGCGGTGGTCAGCGTTACGGTGATATGGAACGAGCCCTCATTCGGGCCGCGGAGCGGGGGAGTCGTGCTCCGGTGCGGCGAGGCGGAGAAACGCATCCAGATAGAGCAGGCGCAGAAAGACGCCATGGAACTCGTTTCGTCGTGGATGGAGACCGCCAAGCCGCAGGGCGACACACTGAAAGTGGAAATCGCGCACAATATTCCGATTGACGGCGTGGAGGTCGACCCGTCGGCGGCAGCGTGGATACGGCCCTTGTCGACGAAAGCGATGGAGCATACGCAGATACCCTTCGAAATTGACTGCAACGAGGGCTTTGCCGGACGGGAGGGGAAAGTCTATGTCTCTGGCGGTGGGCAGCGGATCGAAGTGACGGTCACCCAGCCGATGTACGCCCTTTCGTTTTCCAACCAGGGCAAAGGATTCCTGAACTATCTCCTGCGGCATTTCGACAGCAACAAAGACGGGAACATCTCGCTGGGCGAGGCGTTGGCGGTGACGGTGCTGTCGGACATCGACGATGCTTATGGCGTCAAGCTGGAGAATATCGAGCTGTTCCGCAATGTGACGGCCATCAGCTGCGGCGCGTCGTGCTATGCCTTGGGGCGGCTTGATCTGAGCGCATTGCATCAGCTTCGGTCTTTTGTCGGCATGGCCGACGAAATTGACGTAAGCGGCTGTCCGGAACTGGAAGTACTCGTCACGACCGAGGTCTCAAAACTCGACCTGAGCCACAACCCGAAGTTGCGTGAGCTGGATGTCGGTTTCAGCGACAGCCTCCGTCTGGATGTGCGCCACAATCCCTTGCTGGAGCGAATCGACTGGTATTCCCTGGCCAATGACGAAGTGGATCTGAGCGGTTTGTCCCGGCTGCGCCATGTGGATGGTCACGAATCTCGTATTAAGCGACTGCTGGTGCGGGACTGCTCTGCGCTGGAGTGGCTGCGCTGCGCGGGTGGGCGGTCCCTAGAAGTGCTGGATGTCCGCGGCTGCACAAACCTCTGCGAAATCGATGTCAACGAAAACAACCTGACCTCGCTGGATCTCAGCGAGACCCCGCATCTGCAGCGGCTCAACCTTTTCTTCAATAGAATTGCCGCTCTCGACCTGATCGCCTGCCCGGAACTGGACTGGTTCTATTGCGCGGGCAACCGGATGGAAACGCTCAACGTGCAGGGCTGCCGGTCACTCCGCTGGGTAGAGTGTACGTCGAACAGCTTCGAGGAGCTGGATTTCAGCGGCTGTCCCGCGCTCGATTCGCTGGACTGCTCCGATTGCAAACCGCTCCGCTCGCTCAAAGTAAAAGGATGTTCCCGCCTCCGCTACCTGCACTGCAGTGACGGCCCGCGCCGCCTCGACCTGTCGGGCAACCCAGCCCTGGAAGAGTTCTGGTGCCAGCAATCCCTGGAAGAGATCGACTTAAGCCACAATCCCGTCCTCCGTGAGGTCAATGTCAGCGGCAGCGAGACGATCACTTTCCTCGACCTGACCCAAAACCCGCTGCTGGAAAGCGTCTGGGGTTTGTATTGTCCCAACCTGGAAGCCGTCTACCTCTCGAACGCCGCCTTCTTCTCCGTCGACCCCTCCACCAAAGTCTATGTCAACGGCGAAAGAGTCTTCTAACGGGAGCAAAAACCAGCCAATTTGCGCCCCGAACGACGATTTTCAGCTGCGCGGGAGCAAAATGGCGTTATTTTGCGCCCGCCACTTCAAATTCAGCGCAGATAGGTACGGAGGATTCGGGGTATAACACTTTTTGCATGGGGAGCGGTGAGTATATTTTGTAGATTCTACAAACTGTTGTATTTTTGTAGAACTATCGGTCCTAAAGATAGTTTTATTGGGTACATTTCATGAAATATCGTAGAATTCTCCTCAAATTGAGTGGTGAGGCGATCGGCGGCCCGGATGGCGTCGGCCTCAACGAAAAAGTCATGGCGGCCTATGCCCGGCAGATTGCCGAGGTGGTCAGACAGGGTGCACAAGTGGCCATCGTCATCGGTGGCGGCAATATCTTCCGCGGCCTGAGCGGAACCGAACGCGGCTTCGACCGCGTCCGCGGCGACCAGATGGGCATGCTGGCCACGGTCATCAACAGCATCGGTCTCTCACTCTCGCTGCGCAACGCCGGCCTGAAAGCGGAAGTATTCACTTCCACGCCCATGCGTCCCATGGCCAAATACTACATGCGCGACGAAGTCAATGAATACCTGGAGAACGGAGGCGTGGCCCTGATCGCCGGCGGCACCGGCAATCCTTTCTTCACCACCGACTCCGCCGCTGCCCTGCGCGCCTGCGAACTCCGCTGCGACGCGCTGCTGAAAGGCACGAAGGTGGACGGCGTCTATACTGCCGACCCGGTGAAGCATCCCGAAGCCACGCGCTACGACAGGCTGACCTTCGACAAGGCCATCGCCGACAACCTCCGCGTGATGGACCAGACCGCCTTCACGCTTTGCAAAGAGAACAATATGCCGATCATCGTATTCAACATGAACGATGAAGGAATGCTTGGCAAGGTAGTTGAAGGAAGCGGCACCTGCACCGTATTGAGCAACGAATAAAAAAGCAACGATATGATTGAGAAAGCAAAAGCCGTGATCGACGCCGCGAAGGAAAAGATGCAGAGCGGCGTTACCTATCTGGACGAAGACCTCAAAACCTACCGGGCCGGCAAAGCCAACCCGGCGGTCTTCAACAGTGTCGTGGTCAACTATTACGGGACCATGACACCCATCCCGCAAGTGGCCAGCATCAGCACGCCCGATGCCAAGACCATGCTCATCCAGCCCTGGGACCGCAACCTCATCCACCCGGTCGAGAAGGCCATCATGGACGCCAACCTGGGCTTTACGCCCCAGAACAACGGCGAAGTGATCCGCATCAATATCCCGGCCCTTACCGAGGAGCGCCGCAAAGAGCTGGTGAAGAAAGCCCGCACTGCCGGCGAGAACGCCAAGGTCGGCATCCGCAACGCCCGTCGCGACGCCATCGACGCGCTCAAGAAGCTCCAGAAGGAAGGACTCCCCGAAGACACCGAGAAAGACTTCGAGGACGAGGTCCAGAAATGCACCGACAACTTCATCAAGAAGATCGACGAAATCCTCACCGCCAAAGAGAAAGAAGTCATGACGGTGTAGAAGATTCCGGGTCAAGCCCGGAATGACGTTATCGATTGTTAAAAAAGAAAAGAGTCCCCAGCGATGGAGACTCTTTTCTTTTCGTAGGATCCCGCGCCATCAGGCGCTAGCGGAGGCTGTGAGGGCAGGCCTTGTGTAATAGCAGGCTGGAGCGGCGGGGTTTACTCCCGATGGTCGTGCTCCCGCCTGCGGCTCGGGTGAGGCAGCGCCCCATCAACACACGTCATTCCGGGCTTGACCCGGAATCTCATTACTTATCGCCTGGAATTTTGATGTTCATCGTAGCCTGAAGTTTGTCGTCAGGCTTGATGACGCGACCGTTGTCGATGCCGTGGAGACGGCTGACGATGACGGCCTTTGAGATGTTCTCTGGTGTACTGCCGACTGCCCTGATAGTTTGTTTAATCTGCGAGGTAGTACCGGCCGGAAAGGACTGGCTGACCGCCTGAGAAAGAACATTGCCGCTATTATCAATCAGCGTGACGATTATTTCCACGTCAAGCGGCAAGGTGTTAACCAGCTCCCCATTCAATTCAAGGGCCTTGCTTTTGAGCGCGGTGCCCACATTCGACTGGACGGCGATCGTATCGGTTTTCTCCAAGAGGAAAGATTTGGCCGGCTTGAACGGAATCGTTATGGTCGGCGTCAGCGAAACATGGTTCTCCTGGCCAATCTTGATTGTACATGACTGGTCATTCAGCGTCGAAACGGCCGTTGAGAATACAAATTCGTCGGGCATTTTGGTAAAAAGGCTCGACAGGTCAGCGATTTCGTTGAGCATGAATGAAGCCTTCACGATGCCGCTCTGGGTTGCGGGATCTAGCGGCAGCGGGATATCGGCAACCGTCCCGATAGCCTTACGGCTCTTGCGCGTGGACACGGCGACCAAGTTCTGCGAAGGAGCCGTAATATCGGATTCCACGTCAAGCTGGACCGCAGAAGCAGCGGCATCCAACTCCATCGCCGCCACCGTGGCGTTAACGCCGACAGTTTTGGTCACGGACTGGGCGGACCCTTCAAAACGGCCCGTGATACTTTCTATTTTGACCTGACGAAGCACCACCGACGCATTGAGCAGAATCTCATTGCCGGCAGCGGACAGACGCGACTTCGTGGTCTTGAGGTTCTTGCACTTCACTTTGCCACTTAGACCAACCACAGCATTCAGTTTGAGTTTCTTCTGGGCAGCATTGTAGTTCTCAGGATCGAGAGGCACGCTGTTGAGATGGAAAACCTTGGTTACCTTGTATCCATTCTTTGGGGTCAGTTCAGCATCGAAACTAATGACGCCATTCACGGCTTCGGGAGAGTCAATGAACTTGCCCATGTTCACGGAGAATTCCGGAATCACAGAACCTTCCGTGAAAAAGGGATCGGTTATCGAAAGTTTAAGTTCAACATAGGAATCTTCAGTCAGATGAATCTCTTCGATTGAAAGGATGCCCTCCGGCAGACCCGACAGATAAATCGTCTCGCCTTTAGATCGATTGCCCAGATTGATGACAGACGGTATGAGCGAGGTCAAGTCGATCACGTCCGGTGCATTTGCAGGAACGGCCGGCTTGCTGCCCAGCTTGAAGTCATAGGCGATCGGGAAATTGACATAACGATTGAAAGGATGAGCCGGATCATAATCTTTCATGAAGACGTAGTTCAGCGTGTAGGGACTGTTCTTGCAAACAAAGGCATAACTGCCATCCATCTGCTGAACCACCAGATTTCGGGCTGACTCAGGAATCATTTTTTCACCGGTAATCAAACTGATCTGGCCCAGCGACACGTTCACGTCGGGTGTCGGGACGGGTTCGGGCGTGGGTTCAGGTTCAACTTTCGGGCAGGCCGTCAACAACACGAAGGCGGCACAAAGGGAAATGGTATAAAGGATTTTTTTCATAGCTCTTCGCAAAATCGGGGCAAAGATATAAAACATTCTGCAGAATAACTCTACAAAGCAAGAAATTGTCGCATCTGCAAAAAAATACGTATCTTTGAGGGATTATGCGCTTTTCAGAAATAATCGGAAATTCGGAGCTCCGGGAGCAGCTGGTACGGATGGTCCGCGCCCGGCGGCTGGGACATGCCCTTCTCTTCGTGGAAGAGAGCGGCGGCGGAGGCTTTGCTTTCGCCCTGGCCCTTGCCCAGTTTGTCAACTGCCGCGAACCGCAGGAAGACGATGCCTGCGGCGTGTGCCCGTCGTGCCACAAGTACCAGAAGCTCATCCATCCCGACCTGCATTTCGTATTCCCGGTCAGCAGCAGTACCCAACTGAGCGAAAGCGAAAAGAAAGCGCCCCTGTCGGACTATTTTCTGCCCGCCTTCCGCGAACTGGCACTGGCCAACCCCTACTTCACCGAGCAGGAGCTCTACGATGCCATCGGCATCGAAAACAAGAGTGGCCTGATCAGCGTACACGAGTCGCGACGCATCTTTGAGAAGTTGTCGCTGCGGGCAGCCGAAGGAGCCTGGAAAACCATGCTCATCTACCTGCCGGAAAAAATGAACCTCGATGCCGCCAACAAACTGTTGAAACTGCTTGAGGAACCGCCGGCTGGCACGCTGTTCCTGCTGGTGTCGCACCAGCCCGAACGACTGCTACCCACCATCCGGTCGCGTTGCCAGACCATCGCCCTGAAACCGCTCAGCCGCGAGGAGCGGCGGCGCATTGCGGGCGAACGGGACATCGACAACGCCGAATACCGCGAGATCGCCAAATCCCTGCTCGAAGCAGGCCTGGCGAAACGCATCATCGACACCTTCCCCCAGTGGGAAATGCTCGCCGACCTGGGTCGGGAGAAGCAGCGGGAATGGTGCCTGTACATGGAACAATACATCCGAAAAATATATCTGGTTGCACGCGAGCTGGATTCCCTGGCCGACCTTTCCGAAACGGAAGAGGCCACGATCCGCGGCTTTGCCACCCGCATCAAGCCCACCTTCTACGAGAAAGCCTTCACTGCCCTCGAGGCGACACTTGCCGCCGTGGGCAGCAACGTCAACCCGAAGCTGGCCTTCTGCGACCTGAGCAACCGCCTCTTACTTGCTTTATAGCCCCATGGAAGAAATTACTACCAAAGAAAAAGGAATCACCCAATACGACTGCTCCCGCGGATGCGAGGTGGAGCGCACGCCCATCGGCGAACTGAAAGTCCGCTACAACATGCGCTGCTGCAAACTCAGCAGCTACGACTGGATGGACGGCATCCACCAGAGCCGCTACAGCGATCTCTATGAGGTGCGTTTCAAGAACACCCGCAAACTGTTCTTCCGCAACACCTCGGGCCAGATCATCAAGTCGGGCGACCTGGTGGTCGTCGAGGCCCAGAATGGACACGACCTGGGCATTGTGACGCTCGAAGGACCCGTCGTCCTCGAACAACTTGCCCGTCACCACATCGATCCCGAAACCTACGAATTCCGCCGCATCTACCGCAAAGCCAAGATCCTCGACATCGAGCGCTGGCAGGAAGCCATCTCCCGCGAACAGAAGACCATGATCCGCTCCCGGCAGCTGGCCGCCCGCCTCGGACTCGATATGAAAATCGGCGACGTGGAATTCCAGGGCGACGGCACCAAGGCCATCTTCTACTACATCGCCGACGAGCGCGTGGACTTCCGCCAGCTCATCAAGGACTTTGCAGAAGAGTTCCATATCCGCGTGGAAATGAAACAGATCGGCGCCCGTCAGGAAGCCGGTCTGATCGGTGGCCTCGGCGTCTGCGGCCGGGCGCTGTGCTGCTCCAACTACATGTCTGATTTCCAGTCGATTACCACACAGGCTGCCCGCTGCCAGGACCTTTCGCTCAACCCGCAGAAACTGGCCGGCCAGTGCAGCAAGCTCAAATGCTGCATCAATTACGAGGCATCGACCTATGTAGACGCCCAGAAACAGCTTCCCGAAGTCCGCGGCCCCATCGAGCTCGAAGACGGACCCGCCTGGCTGATGAAGACTGACATCCTTCGCGGTATCATGTACTTCTCGTACGAACAAGGCAGCCTGGCGAACCTCTACCCTCTCCCCGCCAGTCTGGTCCGCGAAATCCTGTCGGAAAACCGCAAGGGCAACAAGCCGGCATCGCTACAGGAAAGAGGGCCGGCCGTACAGAGCGAATTCATCAGCGCCGTGGGCGACGACAGCATCACCCGTTTCGACGAGCAGAAAAAACGGAAGGGCGGCAATCGCCGGCGGGGCGGCCGCAACAACAATAACAACGGCGGCGACCGCCGGCGCGACAGCCATCAGCGGCGCAGGAACGACGGGAATGGGAAACCGCAATAAGCATCTGCTGACCTTACTCATGCTCACGGTGCTGGCAGCTTCTGGTGCTTGCAGCAAACCTGTGGGCGACTCGTTTTTCACTGCCGCCGAAACGGCCCGCAGCCAGGGCGGCGTCTATGCTTTCGACATCACATTCAACGACACCACGGCCCGTTACGACCTGGATATCGCCGCACGCGTAGTCGCCAGTGAGATTCCGTCCGAAACCCTCGATCTTGACATCCGGATCCAGGCACCCGACGGCAACACCACCATCGAACGGGTGGCATTTCCCCTGATCCCGGCGCCTGGTGTCAAAATATCTCTGGGCAGCGGCTCTGTCACGGATTACCAATGGCACTGGCGTGAATTCCCCGGCAGGCCGGGAAACTGGCGCTTCCGGTTCCAGCCCGCCGATCCGGCACAAGGCAGTGCCCTCCAGGGCCTGGGCTTTTCATATACGATACAGCACGATGGGAAAAGGTAAACTGAAAAAATTCCGGGAGAACGAAACTTTCTCCTGCCTGGTGCAGCCCGCCACCGAAGAACTGCTCGGGCGCGACCATCCCCTGAAAGGGCACTGGAAATCCGAAATGTTCCACAACGACAACCCCATCGTCCTCGAGCTGGGTTGCGGAAAAGGCGAATACACCATCGCCCTGGCCGAGCGCTTCCCAGACAAGAACTATATCGGCATCGACATCAAGGGCGCCCGGCTCTGGAAAGGAGCCAAATACGCTACACTGAACAAGCTGGGGAACGTAGCCTTCATTCGCACGCGCATCGAATTCATCGAATCGCTCTTCGGACCCGGCGAAATCGACGAAATCTGGATTACCTTCGCCGACCCGCAGGAGCGCAAGCCGCGCAAACGCCTCACCCACCCCCGCTTCCTGGAAAGCTACCGCCGCATGCTCGCCCCGGGCGGAATCATCCACCTGAAGACCGACAGCCGGCTGCTGCACCATTTTACCCTGGAAACAGCCCGTTGCAACAGCCTGACGGTGCTTGAGCACAATGAAGACATCTACGGCACGGGACGCGCCGACGAACTGCTCAGCATCCAGACCTTCTACGAGAAGAATTTCCTGGCACAGGGCATCCCCATCACCTATCTGGCCTTCCGGCTCGACAGTGACGCCACCCTGGTCGAGCCCGATTGGGACCAGGAACCTTACGAACAGACCTACAAGACCCTTACGCGGTCCTGACGGCCATCAGTCCGGCCAGTTTTATCAGATAGTTTTTCGCCTCGGACGCCGGAATCGGCGCAAGGACATCGACGGCCTGCCGGATCTCTTCTTCCAGAACACCGTGCGCTTCGGAGAGCGCGTCGTATTGCCGTACCAGCGAGAAGATCTCCTCAACCAGGGCGGCATCGGGTTTTTTCATGCGGCGGCGGAGACTGCGTTCGACAGAAGCGGGGACTTTCCGGAACAGGCAGAGCAGCGGCAGGGTGATTTTCTTTTCCATGATGTCCTGTCCGGTGGGCTTGCCGATGGAAAGCTCCGGAGAATAGTCAAGGATATCGTCCATCATCTGGAAAGCCTGCCCGATATGCCGGGCGTACGTACGGAAGAGCTCTATCTCCGTCTCTCTGGCTCCGACGGAACAGGCCGCGCTGACCATCGCCGTTTCGAAGAGCGAAGTGGTCTTGCAATAGATGATGCGGCGGTAGTCTTCTTCGGTGGTATCGCCTTTTTCGGCCCGCTCGAGTTGCAGCATCTCGCCCCGGGCCAGGTCGCCCAGGCATTTCGAGAAAGCGTGCAGCACGCGCTTGTCGGGATGATCGATAATCAGGTCCATGGCCCGGGAGAGCCAGAAATCCCCGACCAGCACGGCAGTGGAAGGCGCATAGAGCGCCATCACGGTGGGGGCGCCGCGGCGAACGGTCGCCTCGTCGGCCACATCGTCGTGCAGCAGCGTGGCCGTGTGCAGCAGCTCGGACGCCGCCGCACAAGAAACAACGCGCTCATCGCACACACCCCGGAGGGCTTGTGCGGTAAGCAGCGTAAACGTGGGACGAAGCTTCTTGCCGCCGTGCTCCAGAATGAAGCAGTTTACTTTTCCGAGCAGCGGGATGTCCGTCTGGAGACTTTCGGCGAAGCATCGCTGGAAATCCGTCCAGGACTGACCCAGAAACCGTTGGACTTCCTTGTACAAGGTGTTTAGAATCTCAGTGCGACCGAAATCTCGAAGCTCCGCGGATGGCTTTTCAGATTGTCGAAATGGGCCAAGACATCCTGAGCACTCTTCACATTGGCAAAGGTGCCGAAACTCCAGTTGTATTTGCCGGCAATCTGGATTTTCCAGAAATTGATACCGAGGCCGACTCCTACACCAAAATCGAACTTATTAAGAGATTTGATTACTTCCTCAGGGATACCATCAACATTACTTTTCACCCTGAAACTGTAACCGAAATACGGTCCTGCCAAAATGAAAGGACGGGCAATCAACAAATCAGGGCCCCACTGGAGATTGAGGGGGACTTCAATCTTGCTGAGTGACAAATTAGCGGCATCGGACAATTTCAGGCCATTCACCTTGTAAAGAATTTCAGGCTGGAAGGAAAAGCCGTAGGCAGTTCCCGTCTGGTAGCCGATACCGGCCTGCCAACCGCTGTGACCATCTTTGATTTCTTTCACAGAAGATTTGTTGTAATTCCAGCCGGCTTTGACGATAAGGCCCTGTGCACCTGCATTCAGGACGCCCAGGCAAAGGATGCTGACGAGCAGCAAACTAAGTTTTTTCATATCTTCAGGTTTTAGATGATTGCTTCGATTTTCTTTTCGATCTCGGCCTGGGGGACGGCACCCACCAGACGGTCGACCAGCTCGCCGTTCTTGAAGAAGAGCAGCGTGGGGATGTTGCGGATGCCGAACTTCATGGGGATGTCCATGCTTTCGTCGACATTGCATTTGACCACGTTCATCTTGCCTTCATATTTTTCGGCCAGCTTGTCCACCACGGGAGAGAGCATGCGGCAAGGGCCGCACCAGGTGGCCCAGAAATCCACGAGCACGGGCAGGGTGCCTTGTTCGACGATCTCGGCGAAATTGGAATCAGTTAATGCTTGTGCCATAATTATCTTCGTTTTGGTTGAAATTAGGGTAAAGTTAATCAAATTTTCGGAATGTCAGACACTCTGTTCGATATTCCACACAAAGGCGCGGATGCCCACAGCCTTGTTGCGGGCGTCCAGTTTGCGCACGGTCAGCAGCAGTTCGTCCACCTTTTCATCGGGAACGATGGTGATCACGGCCGAGTTCATTTCCGGCCACGTGTGCGTGCCGCGGCGCGGTTCACCGTCGACGGAACCACGGCCCTGCACCTGTTCGAAGAAGGTGAAGCCACGGATCTCGAGCTGGTCGAGCATGTATTCCACGCGGGTGGTGAAAGCCTGGTTGAAAACGATCATCACACTTTTCATCGGGTATTCCTCCTAGTCTTGGTCAGGGTTCAGGTTCATGAAAATAAATTCTTTGCGCTGCTTCTCTTCCTTGTCGCGCTCGCCGCTGCGGGAGATCAGGCCGTAGACCACCGGCACGATGATCAAGGTGATGAAGGTCGAAACCAGCAGACCACCGATCACCACGATGCCGAGCGGACGCCACATCTCGGAGCCCTCGCCATGGCTCAGGGCCATCGGGAGCATACCGAGCAGGGTCGTGAAGGCTGTCATGAGCACCGGGCGTAGACGCGAAGCGCCAGACAGGGCGATGGCGTCGTTGAGCCGGTATCCGCGGTCGCGCATCAGGTTGATGTAGTCCACCAGCACGATACCGTTCTTCACCACGATACCGATGAGCATCACGATACCCAGTGCACCGATCATGTCGAGGGTCGTCCCTGTGATCCAGAGGGCCAGCACTACGCCAGAAAGGGCGAACGGGATGGCCAGCATGATCACCGCGGGCTTGCCGAGGCTCTCGAACTGCGAGGCCATCACGATGTACACGAGCAGGATAATGAGCAATCCCAGCGTCAGGATGTCGCTGAAGGACTTCTGCTGGTCCTCATAGTCACCGGCCAACACCACAGAGACGCCGGAAGGAGTCTTGTGCTGATCGACCTGGACCTGAATGTCCTTTGCCAGTTCACCCAGCGAAGTCTTGTACGGCAGGGCCGTCACGCGGACGTAGCGCTGGCGGCTCTTGCGTTCAATGGTCTGCGGTGCCCAGTATTCCTCGATCGAGGCGATCTCGCTCAGTTTGATGCGGTAGCCCGTCGCGGTCGGGATCGTAAGGTCGAGAATGTCGTTCAAGGAGTTGCGGTCCTCTTCTTTAAGGCGGACCACGATATTGTATTCATCACCATCCTCTTTCAGGAAGCCTGCCGTGTAGCCAGCCACACGGTTGCGCACATACTGCGACACGGTGGCGGTATTCAGGCCGTACATGGCGGCTTTCTCCTTGTCGATCACGAGCTTCAGCTCGGGACGGTCCTTGTCGCGGGTGACGCGCACGTTACGGGCACCCGGCACATTGGCGATGATGGCGTCACGGATCTCCTGGGCGTAGAGGCTGGTCTCGTCGAAGTCGTAGCCGTAGATTTCCACGTCGACCGTCGAAGCGCCGCCACCACCCATACCGCCTGCGGCCATGCACTGATATTCAATGATCTGGGGATACTTTGACAGTTCCTGGCGGATGACCTCGGCAATCTCGTCGATGCTGCGCTTGCGTTCGTATTTCTTGGTGCAGACCACCGTCATGTTGATCTTGTAGTTGGTGTTGGAAGAGAAGAGGGCGCTGATGGAGCTCTCGTCGTTGGAACCAGCGGATGTCGAGATGCGCTTGACCTCGGGCACCAGTTCCATGATACGGCCTTCCAGCACGCGGGCCAGGGCGGCCGTATTCTCGATGCGAGTACCCGGCTGGACTTCCACGGTCACGCTGAGACGGCCGTTGTCACTGTTCTGCATGAAGTCGGTACCGATCTTGCCGGCGATCATCGGGAGCATCGAAAGACCGAAGAAAATCAGGACGATGACGATGGTGACCAGCTTGTGGCGCAGGCACCAGTTGAGCAATCTCGCATAGGCCTTGTCGACCTTGTTGAGGAAACTCACCACCGTGCGGTCGTACCAACCGTGCCCGGTAGACACCTCCACGAGGTGACCTTTCTCGTCAATCTTCACTTTGTTGGCCTTCAGCAACTTCGAACAGAGCATCGGAATCAGCGAGATGGCCACCAGCGTCGACGTGGAGACCACGATCGTCACGATCCAGCCCAATTCCTTGAAAAGGATACCGGCCATACCGGTGAGCATCGTAAGGGGAATGAACACCGCCGCGATGACGAGCGTCGTCGCGATCACGGAGGTCCACACCTCGTTGGTGGCATAGATAGCCGCCTCGTGCGGCGAAGAACCACGGTCAATGTGCTTGGAAATATTCTCCAGGACCACGATGGCGTCGTCGACCACCATACCGATGGCCACCGTCAGCGCAGACAGGGAGATGATGTTGAGCGAACTGCCGACCATCAGCAGGTAGATGAAGGCCACGATCAGGGCAATCGGGATGGTGATGCCGATGATCAGGGTCGCACGCCACTTGCCCAGGAAGAAAAAGACCACCAGCACCACGAAGAGCAAGGCATAGAGGATGGATTCCTCCAGCGAGCTGATGGCGTTCTCGATCTCTTCGGACGAGTCGTAGATCAGCTTGATCTCGACGTCGGAAGGCAGGGACTTCTCGATCTTGGCGAGTTCCTTGCGCACGTCCTTGCAGACTTGCACGGTGTTGGAGCCCGATTTTTTGGCAATGATCAGACGGACGGCGTCCTTGCTGTCCACCTTCTCGTCGAGCGAAAGGTCCTTGATGGTATCGCGGACGGCGGCCAGGTCGCGGACAAACACTTTCTGGCCCTGCGGTGAGGTGAACACCACGATGTCGGAAATCTCGGCGCTTTGTCCGTACTCGCCGCGCACCTGCATCTGGTACTGCTCCTTGTTCATCTTCACAGTACCGCTCGAGAGGTTCAGGTTGTTCACGCTGATGGCGTTGGCCACCTGTTCGAGGGTCAGGCCGAAACCATCGAGCTTGGCCTGGTCGATATCGATATAGACATAGCGGTCGGGGGCGCCGGACACCGACACGGAGCCGATACCTTTGATGCGGTTGAGCTGCGGGACCACCTCGTCGTTCATAATCTTCTCCAGGCCGGGATAGCTTTCCTTCGCCATCACGGAATACTGGAGGATCGGCATCAGGCTCGAATTGAGCTTGAACATCACCGGGCTGGAGCAACCATCAGGCAGGTTGCTCTTGACCATGTCGATGTACGATCGTATATCGTTGGCCGCCTCGTCCAGGTTGGCTCCCCACTCCATTTCCAGGGAGACCACCGACATGTTGTCACGCGAGGAGGAGGTCAGCTCCTTCAGTCCGTCGACCGACGTGAGGCTGTTCTCGATGATCTTGGTCACGTTGGTTTCGATCTCGCTGGCGGAAGCGCCCGCGTAGGTGGTCATCACCGTGATGTACGGCGGTTCCATCTCCGGGAACTGGTCGATCGGCAGTCGCAGGAGCGAGAACACGCCGATGACGATGACCGCCACAAAGATCAGCGCCGTGGTGACCGGCTTCTCGATCGCTGATTTGTAGATGCTCATCGTTTAGTTCTCCTTGATTACGTTCAACTTCGAGCCGTCGACCAGCTTACCCTGGCCCACCGTTACGAGGTGGTCGCCTTCCTTCAGCTCGTCGCTGATGACCTCGATCTTGTCATCGAAACGCTGGCCCAACTTCACGAACACGCGTTTGGCCACGCCACCTTCATCGATGAAGACATAGCGGTCGTTCGAACCGGTGAGCTTCAGAACGGCCTGGTAGGGCACCACGAGGGCGCGGTCCATGCCCACGACCATACGCGTCTTGGCATACATACCCGGACGCAGCTTCAGGCTCTTGTTCGGAATCCGCAGCTTGGCGGGAAAAGTGTGCGAAGTCGGTTCGATGACCGGATAGACGATATCGATCGTAGCGGGGAACACTTCGCCGGGATAGATGTCCGTCTGGATGTTGACCGGCATGCCTTTCTTGATATGCGGGTAATAGTTCTCCGGAATGGGAATCAGGGCCTTCAGGAGATAGATCTGCGTCAGTTCCAGGATGGGCTGTCCGCTGTACAGTTCACCGTCCTCATAGTTCTTGGCCGAGATCACACCAGAGAAAGGCGCGCGGACGAACGTATTCTTCTCCAGGAAATCGAGCGTCTCCTTGGTCTGCTCGTAGCTCAGCTTCGTCTGGTCGTAGGTCTGCTGCGACACGGCGCCGCTCTCACGGAGCGTTTCCATGCGCTGCAACTCAACGCCAAGGTTGGCATAAGTCAGTTTCGTGGTATTGTATTGGTTCTGGTCCATCCGGACGAGCATCGCGCCGGCTGCCACGTCGGTGGCCACGTCGACGTAGATGTGCTCGATGATGCCGGTAACGGACGGGGATATCTTGACCGACTGCCAGCTTTCCAGTGTGGTGGAAAACTCGAGTTCACGCGAAATGTCGGACATGACGAGCGTAGTGGTCTCCACGAGCTCCACGCGATCTTCCATCTTCTGCTCGGTTTGCTTGCCGCCGCACGCAGCGGCAAGGACGGCCAGGGCCGCCACTAAAAGAATACTGCTTCTTTTCATATGATTCATTTCTATTTATTCAGGAGTTGTTCGAGGGCAACTTGTGCATCAATGATATCAAACAGGGCTTGCACGTAATTGCTTTGTGCGTTGAGGAGGTTCGTACCGGAAGTGGTCACGTCGAGGCTGGACGCCACGCCTTGTTCGTATTTCCTGGAGATGTTGTTGAACACGCGCTGGGCCACGTCCACGTTCTGTTTCTGGATATCGTATTTTTCGAGGGCGCTGCGCAGGTTGTAGACCAGCTGGTGGTGCTGTACATACAAAGCCAACTCGGTATCTGCCAGCGTATTGAGCTGTTTCTGGTAGTTCAGGCGCGCCTCCTTCATGGTGGCGGTCATCTTGCCGGAAGTGAAGATCGGGATATTGAGCTGGGCTCCGATCATATTCGGCGGGGTCATGTTCATGGTGGGCTCGTTGCTGAAGTTGTGACGGCCGCTGTACTGGTGGTAGATGCTGAACGTGGGGCCGTTCGTCCAGCCGGTCAGGGCGATTTGCTTCCGTGTCAGTTCGGTGTTCTGTTTCAAGAGCTGGTATTCGTAGTTCCTTTCGATGTCGAACCGCTCGTCGAGCAGGCTAGATGCGACACCGAGGTTCAGCAGGTCGTCCAGCCCTTGTGTCAATTCGATCTGGGCTTCTTCCTCCAGGCAGAGTTGGAGCCGAAGCGAGTTGTAGACCATTTCCAGCGCGCGCTGGGTGGTGTTGATAGTATTCGACATGGTGGCCACCTGCACGAGCAACTGGTCGGCGTCGGTCTGCTCGGCCACGCCCACGTCCACGGATTTCTGGGTCATCTCGTAGAGTTTCTGCATGCTCGCAAGGTTCTCTTCGAGCAGGTGCTTGGTCTCTTCGGTCACCAGGGCCGAGTAGTAAAGGGTTTCCACCTGGTTGGCAATCTCTTTTTCCGATTTCTGCAGGGTGATGTCGGCCATCTTCCGCGAAATGTCGGCCACGCTGAGCGACACGATCTGGGCGCCGCTCAGAGCGATGTTGGTCGTGACGTTGAAGGTGGCATATGGCGGCATGGAAATCTGCATCTGGCCGATATCCATCTTGTAGCCCATCATGTTGGAATAGGAAGCGGCCGCGGTGACCTGGGGCAGCATGCCGGCTATCGTCTTCCATTTGTTGGCCTGTGCTTTCCGGATGTCAAGTGAGGCGTTGGCGAGGGTCCGGTTGTGCTCAATGGCGTATTGCTGGGCCTCGTCGAGGGTAAATGAAATCGTTCCGGAACCGTTCTGTGCGAAAGCGCCGGCTGCAACAAGCAGGGCAAGCACGAACAGTCCTGATTTCTTCATCATATTTCTCATTCTAAAAGGATTTTATCAGCATATGAGGGCGCAAAAATACAACAAAAATCGCACCACACAAAAAAGCCGCCCAGAAAAACTGGGCGGCAAATCAAAAAGATGAATAAATCGCTCTATTTCTTATACAAACCATCCCGGGAGAGGAGATGGTCGAGGTTGGCGAGGCCGTACATGACGACGGCGGTGACGACGGCGGAGTGTTCCATGTATTCTGGAATCACTTTGTTGTAGATGTCACGCTCCGT
>Ga0265300_10001880_pt1 | contig 18994 bp, 3 predicted proteins | sample AusTroGonzalo_MG_FD_193482 | JGI IMG/M metagenome (GOLD analysis project Ga0265300, IMG submission 193482) | Bovine rumen microbial communities from tropical cattle in Woodstock, Queensland, Australia - Gonzalo_03 | ecosystem: Host-associated > Mammals > Digestive system > Stomach > Rumen ...
CTACTCCGTCGCATGGGCAAGCGCATTAGGCGGAGTAGAAATCGGGAGGCTCATGCCGAGAGAGCTAGCAAACGCAACAGAGACAAGGAGCGCAGTCACACCACCGAGGCCAACGAGGTTGTCCTGGCAGGCGATACCCACGGCGCAAAGGATAGGAACAAGCAGAGTCGCAGTAGAGGTGTGGCTCATGAAGTTCGCCATGAAAAGGCAGATGACACCGCAGCCAATCATCAAGGCGAGCGGAGACCATGTAGCGAACGGAATTGTCTTGATCAAGTGAGCGGCAAGGCCAGTCGCGTTGAGGCCGACACCCAGAGCAAAACCACCGGCAACGAGCCAGAGCACGTCCCAGCTCATCGCGTTCAGGTCCTTCTTGGTAATCACACCAGTCAGGGCGAACACGGCCATCGGGATCATGGCAATCGCGTTATCGTTAATACCGTGGACATTCTTGCCGGTAACCCACAAAAGCACACACACGATGAAGGTGATGTAGACGATAATGGCCTTGGGGCTCGTATCAAACTTGCCCGCACCTTCGATATTCAGGGTCATTTCCTTCATCTTGATCGGATAAATCTTGAGGAGGAGGAGCCAAGCAACAACCATCAAAATAATCACGTACGGAACACCGAAGGCCATCCACTGGCCGAAGGTCACGGGGTTCGCAACAAGGTCACCACGAGCAACGGCGTCGTTCAGGGCACCGAGGGCGATGGCATTCGGAGGAGTACCGATCGGGGTACCCATACCACCGATGTTGGCACCGAGCGGAATGGCAAGGGCAAAGGCAGCCTTGCCGCGGTCGTTCTCGTCGAAGAGCTTGAGCACCGGAGCGAGGATGGCAAGCATCATGGCAGCGGTAGCGGTATTGCTCATGAACATGGAGAACGTAGCCGTAATGAGCATGAGGCCGAGAAGCACGAACTTCGGGTTCTTGCCGAAGGGCTTCAGGAGCACGCGGGCCAGGTTCAGGTCCATCTTGTACTTGGTCGCGGCGGCGGCCAGGAAGAACCCACCCAGGAAAAGCATGATGATCGGGTTCGCGAAGGTAGCCATGATGGACTTGTGGCCAATCATGGTCACGCCATCGACGCGGAACGGGGTCAGGGCCGAATCCGACATGGTGACGATCATAAGCACGATGACGAGCACCGAGGTGGACCAAATCGGGAACGGTTGGAGAATCCAGAAAAGGGCCGCCATGACGAAAACGCCGATAACGCGGATTTCGAGCGGGTTGAGGATTCCCATGGGGCTTGCGGCATCGAATCCGAGGGATTCGTAGGGCAAGAAGAGGGCGGCGATGGCAAGCACCGACGCAATGATGAACTTGATGAATTTTGCCTTTGTCATAGTGCGCCCAAATTTAGAAAAAGAGGGGGCAAATGGCAAAGGCGGGTTGTCACTTCACTAGAATGCGGGCGGCCTGCATCTGGTTGCCGGCGCGGACACGGAGCATGTAAAGGCCGGGTTTCGGGGTATCAAACACGAACGCGTTCACGCCGGACACGGTACCCGCAGACTTGCGGGCCACGACCTTGCCCTGCATATTCACGATTTCCACTATAGAGCGGCTACCTGCAAGGCCTTCGCTGGCATCAAACGAGACGTTGAGGCTATGTCCGGACTGCAGGGCGCGGAGGGAATTGAGCGAGGCCATAACGGCAACCTTCGAGGCAGTGCCCACGCGGACAGTAGCCACCGTGGCGTTCGACCTGAGAAGTACACGCAGAGGCACGCCGTCGTGCATTTCGGTCGTTTTGCCATCGACGGTCACAAACACCTTGAGCCCGTAAGCATTCAGGTCCGAGATTCCCTCGAGTCGCAGTTCGCCGTAACGCTCGGAACTGGCATTGAGAGCAATCTTCCATTCGTACTCGTCGGCAGGGGCCTTCACGGACTTGGCCAGCACGCGGTTCCCATCCAGCACGGAGAGTTTCACATGGTCACCCATGCCCTCGGGAGGCTCGTCGGAGGCAAACGGCCGGCGGCTTGCACCCAACATGTTCCAGGAATCCCTGTGGCCCTTCGCATCGGAAAGGACCATCTTGATTCTCCAGTCATCCAAGCCGTTCGCCTTCGCAAGGCGAGTGCTCTTGTTGAGAGATTTCACAGAGGAATCCGTCTTCGTCACGAATTCCGGACGCACAGGCACAACCCATTCGGTAGAGGCCGCAGTCTTTACCCAAACCGCCTCATAGGGTTCCACAACAGTCACCTCCTCGTAATCCGATATCTCGCTATTCCAGTGATGGAAAGTAATCCGGGATTCCTCGGTCGGTTCCACATTTTCTTCAGGATGGTCGCCATAGAGGTTTAGCGCAAAGCCCACCGGGTTCGCCACGAGGTTCCACCCGCTGTTCACGCTGTCGAGCGACCACACAACCTTATCTACCTGGACATCATCAATGCCGGTCTTGAGCATGAGCGGGCGGCCCTCGATGGAACTGTACCAGTAGCCACGTACCGGATCAATCTCATCTTCCAGATCAAGTTCCTTGTACTGCCAGAAGTCGCCATAGGCGCTCGATTCATCCCACCAGTAGAACTTGGCATCGCCGTCCCAGACCATGGCATCCTTGTCAAGATGCCCGATGGAAATCATCTGCCAGCCTTCGGCGGCGACCGCCGCAATTTCGGCGGTCACTTCAAATTCGTCCGCAAACTTGACCGAGCCCTTGGCATCGGAGAGAGTTGCTGTCAGCACGTACCTGCCGGCACCAAGCGGGTACTTTTCCCAACTTCCGCTATACGGCGGCACAAGGGAATCCCCGAGATTAGCCTCGTCAACGAACTCGCCATCAATCGTTTCAAGCAGCACATGGGCAGAGACCTTGCGCGTAACCTCAAAATCGCTCGTGGTGAAGTTGAAGCGAATTGCGTTACCCGTCTTGGCGATATTCGGTTTCACGAACGCAATATCAATCTTGTTCGCCTTGCCGAAGTACGCCACAAGTGCCGCACCCTCAAGATTGTAAGGCAGCACACCGCCTTCAAAGGTCACAAGCCGTTCTTCGCCATCTTTGCGGACAATCGCAAGCGAATCGAGCACGTAGCTGGAATCGGGTTTCGAGCGCACCTGAAGCATGTTGCCGTTCATGACCTTCGGGAGAATGATCGTATCGCCCGCCACGAAGTCATGTTCCACCGGAGACTTGCCGGCTTCGTTTGCCGCTTCGACCAGCTTGACAGTCCCGTGAGCGCTCTGGAGGGACACACGATTGTATGCAGCGACACAGGCCTCCCCGCCACCCCACACGGCATAGAGGGTATGAACGCTGTCATCGGGCTGGGCACTCTGCAGCAATTCCACAAACTCGCTGGAGAATTGCATATAAAGTTCACCTTCACCCTTCTTCGAGAGGCTCCAGCCCACCATGCAGGAATCTACCGTATAGACATACGCCGGTAACGGAATGGAGGAGGTTTCCCCACTCAAAATGTATGTCTTGCGCCCGGCCCAATCGTCGCCGTAGAAAAGCGCTCCGCTGCGGTTCACGTCAAACGCGATGGTGTACGCCTCGCCTTCCGCGGGAATTGCAAGCGTCACATTCTCGTTTACCGTCAAAGAACCGTCGGTTAGCGACGTCATGAACTCGCCGAGATCATCTACCACATAGAGAGAATCCGTATCGCCTGCATAGCCAGGCTTGAGCGTGTAGGCCGCCTTGAAATGCAGGCCGCCATCGACAACCGGAACCACGAGGCCCGTATCGGCCACGTTGAACGACACCGTAGAATCGTCGACATCCTGTGTGAGCACGAGGCTACCCACGTTCGTATTCGCGAACGACACCTTGTAGGTTTCAACCTCAGCCAGTTTCCAAACAGCGTACAGAACAGCCTCGCGAGTCGCGCCCGTCACGGCGCTCACGAATTCCGAAGACATGTCGAGCACGCCCACCGTATCGGCGGAGTCAAGCGCCCAGCCCGCAAGTTTTGCATCGGCTCGGTAGATGCTGTTCGGCAGGGCAAGCGTAGAATCGTCAAGAGTCTTTACGCCCGTCCCAGACCAGTTGTCGCCATAGAACACGTTCGCATCGCCGCCATTTACGTTGTATGTAAACTTGTAGGAGTAAGCAGCAACAGATGCGGCAATTGACGAGTTCTCTTGCCCAAGCACCATGTTTCCGCCATTTGCCGCATGCGCAACAACAACGCCGTCAACGTTCTTGCTACTCAAGGCTTCCTCGGCATTGATGTAGTAACCGGGCACAACCTCGAACTTTACATTGAACGGGATACCCTTTTCACTATACGGAATTTCGACACCCTGTGCAGCGACCTCTATCGGGGAGGTTTCCACATCGTTTATAGTCTGCGTCAAGAAGAACTTTCCGCTCTTTTCGTTTTCGCCCTTTACACGGACTTTTTCCACCAGCGCATACTCATCCCAAACGGCGTAAAGCGTATCGGTCGAAATCCCGATATTGTCGTAGTTCTTCCTGTCGGCCTCGAACGTAGAATCGCAGGCTGAATAGTACTTGCTACTGCTACGCGAGAGCGCCCACCCGAGCAACTTGGCATCGGTACGGAGGGCGCCCTTCGGGAAATCCCCCCCGTTTTCGGGAGAGACCGTTGCGTCTGCATCCCAGCCGTTTTCGTAGAACACCCGCGCCCCGCCCGCATTCACGTTGTACGCAAAGCTATAGCTGAGCACGTTTACCTTACGCCCGAAGTAATAGGACTGCGAAGATTCGAGGTTACCGACACGATAAACCTCGCCATCGCCTTCCAGCAGGGCAACCGAGACACCATCAGATGTCATTGCCTTTGCATAAGCGCGTATTTCGGGGTGTTGCGGGTCCAGCATGTAACCAGCCCCCAGTTCAATACGGGCCGAGATGTCGTAACCCGCGGGGTTATACGCGAAAGCATCGCTGAAACTTTCCGCACGGTGCGTGAACACCGCATTCCCGAGTTTCTGCGTCACAACGAGCATGTCGGTTTTTGCCATAGGGACAAACGTTTCCAGATTTTCGCCTTCAAAGTACCCGAGATTCAGGCTGCTCACGACACTCGGCCTTTCGCAACCCTCGCCATAGGGAACCCAAACGGCATACAGCTTGTTGTACCCGGTAGTGCTAAAGCCACCGTAATTATTCCCATTCAATTCCGTATAGATCAAATCATCGGCAGTACGTTCAGCAGCTGGCTTTGTCGACCACCCTGCAAAGCAGCTGTCACTGCGGTAGGGTTTCCACATAACCGCAGCGGCTCCGTCTTCACCAATCTCAAGAACCTCTTCCTCCACGGCATCTGCCGGAATCCACACATTTGAAGAGTCCCCTGCACCAAGCGAGAGGTTGTAGGTAACCAGAATCGGTTCAACGCGTTCAAACACTACATCCCAATTCAATGACTGCATAGCATTGAATGTCGAGCTGTCCTGAACAAGCACAGTTACCGTGTTGCCGTCCATTTCAAGATTGTAGGTCATCTGCTTCAGCCTGTAACCGGGTTCGGGAATCGCTATAACCTGGAGTGTCACGCCAACGTAATTCATAGAATCATCAGACGGAGCAGGGAATTCCAGAACCATCTCCCTATCCGCATAAGTAAATTCATGGTAAACAACCGTCTGTTCCGGGTCTCCTTCATTAACAGGCTTGTCGCCGATGACCTGCACAAACGCGACCGTGCCGCCCTCTGAAATGTTCATCCAGTACCCGTTCCAAGGCCCATAAGAACCATACTCACAATCAGGGTGTTCAACATCGGGCACAAGTTCATTCACCGCATTCGCATCTACATCCAGCGATACCATGCGATCCATCACAGACGAGAGCGAAGCATCGGTACGGGGATTATTCTCTGTCGGCCAGTTATCTCCCTTGACCTTCCAGCCAATCTTGCAGCCTTTCGCATTGTAGAGTGGCGGCGCTTTAATCACATCTGTACTAACATTCGTAAGAGACTCAAACCAGTCCATTTCGTAGCGACCTTCACCAGCCCGCTTGTTCGCGACAAACAGTCCGGATTCCGGTGACGGACGGTCAAACTTTACGCTATAGGAAAGAGGCGAATAATGGACCTTGAAGTAAGAATCGTAAAATAGAGCAGGAGCAATTCTTAAAATTTTCGTTGTACTATTATACCCGAAACCATCATGATTATCAATTAACCACTCCGCTTCAAAGCCATCGATTACCATTGCATAGCCACCACCATTCTTTACAGAAACGTCGTAAACCAAGGTATCCGGATTGTCGTTATCAATATAAGGGATATTAAGGAAGTATTGTGATTCCTGGCTAAATGTCCTGCCGCCCACCGTCTGCGAAAGGGCAATTGACCCATAATATTCCGGCTCCTCGAGTTCTTCTTCTCCCTTGAAAACCTTAATCTCAATTCCATCTCCACCATAGACAGACCCATAAGTATCAACAGGGTAAGCCACCAATTTCAGCGGATTAGTTTCATCAATAGATACATCGGCAAGCCATTGTGGTGAAAGCGTTCCATAAGAAAGTCCTTCATCATAGTCATCTATCTCTATGCCCGGTTGCGGCCCCCATCCATAGATTTCCATTTCAGGATAATGGTCGCTGTCTTCCCAATACTGGTACAACTTCGGGAAACCCTTTTTTGAGCCAACGTTCATTTTGATGGGACCAGACCCCTGCAAAATACCATCACTGCCGAACACAAAGAACTCTTCAGGATCAATGTCCAACGACGAGACATCGAATTCCACATCGTAATCAACTGTACGGTAAGCCGGATAGTGATAACTGATCTGATACATGTTTGTGTTCTTTGAATCGTCGAGATAGAATTTTTTATTGTGTGCATCGTATCTGAAGTTACTCACGTTGGGGTCTTCAAAATACCCCGAAGACGGATTGTCTATTGCAAACCCGAGAGTCGCCTTGAGATCTATGTCAAATACAAAATCCCTACCCGTATTCTGCGGGATAGCAATTTCAAAGCGGCCATTCCTTTTTTGCGTCGTGTGCTCGACTTTATGCAGTTCACCCGCCAACTCATAGCTTTGCGTGAGGGTAATTTCCAACGGGGAAACTGAACAGTCAAACCCATCCATCGGCAAGCATTCCGCCTCAATATAACCTCGAGCACCATCCCCCACTTCTTTCCATATCGGGTACAAGGTCAAGGTGTTATTTCCATCGTCTTCGCTAAAGAACTCCCCGTCTATCGCATTCTGGAGCAAACTACCTGTAAACTGATCAAAGGCATGGTCTTCCGTAATGCAAACAGGCGTATTCCCCTGCGATCTTGTATCACAACGGTTGGTTTCGTCATTATATGTCCAGTGAAGCGCAAAATTACTGTGCATATAGTTTTTGTCGTCATACGCGGTTGTTGTCGCAATCAAGGAGGAAAATTTCAGATTGTCCTCCGTCATGCCCAAATTGTATGTGTTAGAACTACCGGATGCCTTGTAATCGACTGGAACAAACAGGTCATAGATAGCAGAATCCGCCTCCGAATTCCATGTATTGTATTGCGTTATCACGTTCAGGTTATCCGCGTTAAATACAACGTTGTACGATTTCGGGTTATATTTAGGCAAAACCGTATAGTATGCATTCACGGTGTAATTCTTTAGCAAGGTCGCCTCGGCCACCTTCGCGTCCGTAAGGTCAAGTCTATCGCTATCCGTGAGGCCAGAAACAGTCCAAGTCGATGATTCGCAAGGCCCCGCCCCTGCCACCATGACACCATAGGACGGAAGATTCTTCCCTTCCATCACGACAGGATCCCGCTGGACGTAATCCGTGCACACTGCCACAGCCGGGCCATGATTTTCCAGCGTAAACGAGATGGAATAGGAATCGACGGTATAGCCCACCTTCGGGCCGATCGCCGCCGAAAAAGACGCTCCATAGCGCACATCCAGATAGGAATCAGTAGTTGCAAAAGCAATGGCGCCAATACCTTCGGAAGTCTCCGCAGGGCTATCCTCATAGACCTTCAGGGTAAATTCCGCTTCTGAGGGATTCTCGACTGCGACCTGCGTGGCAGAACCGCCCGAAATATACCTTACCGCCAAAGCAGAAACACCCTCATACATCTTCGCCTGTTCCACTACGCTTGCAAATGTGGTAAATTGGGTAATGTCGGTTGAACCGATAATATAATACTCTTCGCAATCAGGTTCATCATCGCATTCATTGTCGACCAGGTATTCGATAAACACTGAAAGATTCTGCGTCACGTCATCCAGCATAATCGCATTAGGGACAATCGCAGAGAACATCTCGTCATCATCGCCAACCCCGGTAATTTTCGGGGAGAGGAACACGAAAGTTTTTCCCTTAGCGGTATTGGCAGCATCAAAATACTCGCAATCAGGAGTCTCATCAACTTCACAGTACTGATAGACAACATCATAGAAGTCCCTGCCAACAAAGCGGAGGCTCTTTGCAAAAGAGAACCGCGTCGAATTCAGATCGACAACTTTGTTGTTCTCGTCTACCAACTGGGCATCCAACTGCGTTGCAATCGCATTCACCTTAGTCCTGAACGATTCTTCCAATCTTCCGTCAGCAGCCGTGTAGCCCACCAGGCCGTTTACCGACCAATGCATATTGTCATCGTTATCGCAGAAAACGTACTCGTAGTCATAGAACCCATAATCGTCCGCATTTTCCAAGGTCATGTCACCCAAATCAACGGTAACGTACGTCATTCTGGTTTCACTGCTCTGCGTACAGGCATACGGGAGCCCGCTATTCGCGATTCCGTTCCAGCACCAGGCATCGTCATTCGTTTCGCTAGCATTCAGCAATGCAGCAAACATGCCCGACGTCATTTCCGTGGAGGTCGCAATTCCGTTCCTTACCGGGTTGGTCGGGGCAGCCTCATTCAAGTCGTATTCCTCCGCAGGGAAGAAATCAACGTGGTACGTACTCGCACACGGGTCGGAATAGCGGTAAAGTCCCATGTTGCCACTGGCAGACAGCGATTCAACCTTGTTGCGCACGTTGTTCCTGACATTGCCTGTGCCCTGGGACCAAGCATCAGGCGAATAGCTGCCCACGCCGACCTCAATCGCGTCGTCACCGAAGTGGTAGTTCGCATACAACGAGTCCAACAGGCCGGGAAGCGTCACATCTTGAGGAGCACTCCAATCGCCAACAAGGTAGCCCACCTTGTCATTATCATTTCCCGTACCGACAATGGAACCGACGGAATAAGAATTTGCAATCACGAGGGCTTGGTTTTCGGTGCTTTTTGCAAACCAGCCGACAAACGCACCCGCATACCGACCTCCCGAAATATTGCCTTTGTATGCAGATTTCTTGAGTGTCAGGTTCATCGCTGTCACATAGCCGAAATAGCCACCTGCGTAGACTTCACCCGCAGTGGATATATTCGTGATGTTCACCTGGTCAAGAACTGCGCCCTCTATATCGTAGAAGTTTCCACCTCCCGACACATAGCCTTCGAGACCGCCAAGATAGACTATCCTGTCGGACCCGATGGAAGCATCCACCGTAACATTGACATTCGAGATTTGTGGAAGAGCCCCCCAACTATCGACGTAACCCAAGCCTGCAAAGCCACCCGCATACAAATACGGAAAATCTCCATACACACTTGTCGCCGTAATCGTAGAGTTCTTTATGGTAGAAGCAGGCGCACTTGCATTGAACTGCATGTTTCCGCCGCTTATCGTTCCGACAATGCCGCCCGCACTCTGGCCCTTTACCGCTACGCTGTCAACAGTCACGCCGCTTATGTACATGGACGAACGTACTTCGCCGACAACAGCGCCTGCCGAGTAGCCGATAACCGTAGCCCCGACCACCTTTACGTTTCGCACCCCAAAATTTTCCCCATTTACAGAAGCCAGTACTACGCCCGCGGAACTACCGGAAACATAGGCATTTCGGAAGGTCACATTTTCCACTATGCCGTTATTGCCCGCAAAGAAACCAGTAGCGCTCACGCTCTCTTGACACAAGTTCCTTATCTCGTGATTCTTGCCGTCAAAGGAATTCACATTCAGCGAAGCGAACTTCATCCGGCATCCGTTTTCTCCGTCACGACCGCCAAGGTCAATGTCTGTCCCGAGAGACATTTCTTCCAATACGCCTGCGCCCGCAATCGTGGCCTGGATATCCTCCGGATCTTCGGACTCCGTAGCCCAGCAGCTGTATTCCGATCCGTTCGGCACGAACGTTCCCTGCGAAAGGGCACCATCCTTCAACCGGAAATACCAGCCATCGGAAAGGCAACCGTTTTCATCGAAGCTAACCTCCGACTTCGCGAAATACGGAACCGCCTTGACATTAGAAAGGTGAACCTGCGTTGCAACAGCGTTGGAAAGCCCATTCGACTCATAAACCTCCAAGACACTTCCATCGGAGGGGTCCACAAACTTCATGCCGGCAAATATGTAACCTGGGTCAGGACTCGCGGTAAAATACACGTATTCGCCGGGATGTGCGGACGACATGTCCACGACAGCAGATCCATGTTCCACTTCTTCGATGCTCACATTATACACGGCATCCTGGTCACCCAGAACGAAATTCAGGTCTAAACCGGAACGCGGCTCCGAAATGCTCGTACTAAAACGAGCCATTACCTGATTGGTTTTACTGACATGCCAGCCAATATCTTGAGTTTCTCCATCAGTGTTCGAGCTACCCACAAAAACAGTCGATGTTGTCTCATATCTAGTTCCGTCATATATTCCCACGGATTCACTGCTAGAGTTCGTGGTAACTGTACCCGACACACCCATCATCTTCCCTTCAGGTGCGGTTATAAACAAGTACCCCTTCGCATTGTTGCTATAGTTCCCGTCCTTGCCACCATCGTCATAAACCTTGAAAGACTTTACTCCTTCAGGTAGGGTTATATACCTATCGCCCTCTATAGGAATAATGGCATAGAGCCCACCCTCTAGGGACCAATCGTCCGTAAACGAAGCCGTAATGACGATATTCTCGTTGGGCATGACAAACGTCGCCTCGTTATCCGTAAACCAGGATCCGCCCGACACCACCACCGGAGTTCCGCCTTCCGTCGTAACCTGAACATGGTTCAGAATATAGTTCTCGTTTTCTGGAGTAGCTGTCAAGGTAACCGTCGTGCCAGCCAGGGCAGATGCGAGGTTTTCGCCCACGAAAACGCTACCGTGCGCCATGCTGGGATCAACCGTTATCGCATGCGGTTCCGAAGCCTCGACAACCGTTACGGTCAAATCGAGCCCCCGATAAGTATACGCTTGATTCGAATGGAAATGGATAGTTATTGCATTGGAGAGGCTAGTAACCGTGCCTATGTCTAATTCTTCCGCATTTGTTGGCGACGAAGCATCTGTCAAAAGTTTCACCGCTTCGTTGCCGGCCTCGTATATTCCTTCGTATATGCGCAAGTAATCATATTGAGGTTGCGTATAAACGGACCCCGTAACCTGAAGCACATAGCCTGGAGGGAGAGACACTTTCAAAAAGCAATTTGCTTCATTTGAATAAGTGCCATCGCTACCGCCGTCGGAATAGACATGAAAAGACGGCACCGGGTCAGAGCCGCCCGCTCCGGTAATATCGTCTGCCGTAAAGGACACTTCCTTCGTACCGGTTTTCAGCATGTTGACGTAGTAGTCGCCGTCACTCCCAACGAGTTCCGAAGGAAAGGCTATAGCCGAAACCGGAAGCAGGAACACGACCAGCAGGAACAGAGCATGAATTCTATTTTTCATAGGATTCCCTTTTTCGCAATATGCAAAATTTAGTTAAATCCGTCACATGTTTCCGGATTATTACAATAAAACAGGCCCGCGATAGTCGCAGGCCGTTTAATGTGCGCCATTTATCGCGCACCGTTTATCGTTTATCGCCTTACTTGAACAGCACGCGCTGGACAGCAGCTGCCCCCGCTACTGCAACTCGCACGGCGTAGAGGCCGCGCCGCGGCATCTCTAGCGAGATTGCATTCTTCCCCTCGGTCGCCCGCAGGTTCGTCGATGCCACCACAGCGCCCTTCGTGTCGAACACGTCTACGCGTGCTTTCGCGCCCGCCATGCCCGCAGGCGCATCGAAGGACACCGCAAGCATATTGCCCAACTGCACGGCGCGCATACCCTGCAAATTGCCGGCAACAACGGTCTTCGCACTGGGAGCCACGCGAACATATGCCGTCTTGGCCTGGGTGGTGAGGGCCACCGGCACCTTTTCGCCGGAATGCATTTCCACCGTCTTCCCGTCAACCGTCACGAACACGCGCAGGCCGCGTTCCTGCAGGCTTTCCATGTCCGAAACCTCCAGGTAACCCGCGCGGTCACCCGAGGCGGAGAGGGCCACCTGCCATTCGTACACGGAGGCATCGTTTGAGACCTTCACGCTCCTTGCAAGCTTCTTGCCTCCATCGAGAATCGAGAGGTTCACGTGGTCGCCCATGCCGGCGGGCGGTTCCTCGGACTGCCAGGCGGTTGCACCTGCACCGAGTACGTTCCAGCTGTCCCTCTTGCCCTTTCCATCCGAAAGCGTGAGGCGCAGCGACCAGCCGTTTTTACCGCCGACCTTCGCCAAGCGGCGGTTCAGCGACTTGTTCACCGCAACTTCCCCGTCGCTAGTGACCTGCCCGACATAGTCCGGAACTGCAGAGAATTCCCAAGTCACGCTTTCCTTACGCTTCAACTGGGCCCACACAGCCTCGTAAGGCTTCAACCTCTTCACTGGAACATACTGCCCTTCCTCCGCATTCCAGCGGCTGAATTCAATTTCATCGTCAACGGATTCCTCGTCACCCAAGCCCAGGTCCATGTACCAGCCGTAGGGGTTCGCGACCAGGTTCCAGCCGCCATTCTTGTTCTGAAGTTCCCACTTCACATCATCGACAAAAGACGTCTCCTTCAACTGCAGCGGACGGCCTTCAAGAGAACTGTACCAGTACCCGCGAGCCGGATCGGGCGACTGTCCCTTCTTGAATTCCTGGTACTGCCAGTATTTACCGTAGTTCCAGCCTTCCGCCCACCAGTAGAACCTCTCGTCGCCATCCCACGGCAGTTCATCCAGGTCGACACTCGCCAGCGAAAGCATCTGCCAGCTGTTTGCGCCGGCAATGGAAATCTGGCTTTCCACTTCGAAATCACGTTCCAGCAAGGTCGTGTCGCGCCCGTCAAGCACACGTGCGGTAGCGGTAAACAGGTAATAGCCACTCGAAAGCGGGAACTTTTCCCACACGAAGTCGCAGGCATCCTCTTTGCAGAACAGGGTATCGGCCACCTTGTCGCCGTCAATGTTTTCAAGCATCACGTAGACCCAGGGCTCGTACACCTTCGCGTAGTTCGTATCATTGAACGTGAAGCGTACCGCGTTGCCCGACCATTCAAGCACAGGGTTCGATACTTCAACGAGCTCCTTGCTTTCTTTGACAAAGTAGGCAACCAGCTTCGCACCGTTGCTAAAGATATCCACAAATTCGCCGTTTTCAACCTCCGTAGAATCTTCGTTCTGGAAAAGAACAATCCTTTCGAGTGTGTAGCCGTCTTCGGGCTCCACGTGCACGCGAAGTGTCCCGACAAAATCCAGCGGGAATATCAGGTGCCCGTCGGCACTGAACTTGTGCACACGCGTTCCAGAATCAGTTTCTTCCGTGAGTTCCATGCTCCCATGTTCAGCAACTGCGCTCACCTGCGCATAGCCAATGTCCGCACACTGTGCGGCATCGCCCCACACGGCATAGAGTTTCTGCGTTTCCTGAACGATTTCATACAGCGAGTCACTGAGAGCCCTGTCATGATAATCGAGCTTTTCCGCGCCACTTCCAATAGACCAGCCCAGCACGCAAGAATCGGCCGTATAGATCCATGCCGGCAACTCGACCTCGCCACTACCCCTGATGACCTTCAGGGAATCGCCCTTCTCGAAGCGGTCATCATAGAACACGTCGTCACGCCCCGTAATAAGGTCAAAGGCCACAGGGACATACTTGTCGAACCTTGCATACAGACGATACGAGGCATTCATCGGATCCATCACGACCAGGTCTTCACCATGCAGAACATCTACCGACGTAGTGTCAGTCACATCTGTTTCAAGTTCATCTACCAAAAGGAGCACTTCGGCCAGAGCGTAGCCCGGCTTGGGTTCAGCACCCACATGGAAGCGCAGATTATAGGAATCGTTCGGGATATCCAGCGAGTCATTTTCAAAGTCGTGCCTGAACCTAAGCGTATCGCCATCGGCATTCACGAGCTTCTGCCATAGGTACACGCTACCCTGTTCCGAGCCACCTTCGCCACCGTATTCCAGCGGGACCTTCATCACCGGTCTATTAGCGCATTCGTCCTCTTCTTCCTCGGCAGTCGGCTTATCGGAACCACTCTCACCACCGGTTATCCATCTTGCATATAAACTAAACGAGCCGTCTTTCGCCGCAACCGCTCCCAAAATGTTTTCATCCAATTCGATTGCGCCATAAAGAGGCTCCGTAGCCTTCTCGCCCCACCCTGCAAAGCACGCCTTGGCACTGTATAACTGCGGGAACATCCGTTTGTCGAAGTCCTCCATCGAGTAGACAACCAGCGTATCTGTATACCCGCCGATAAACACAGTCGCAGGGTCTGCCACATTCACGTTGAACGTGATCGTGTAGGGAATCGCCGTCATCACAGGCGCCACGTGCATGTGGTACGTGAAGGTGAAGTCACTCCCGGTGAATCCCGAGAACGCGCTTATCATGCTGTCCATGACAAGCACGCCGTCCGAATCCAGTTCCGCGCTCCACCGCATATTTTCCCTTTCATCCGCATGTTCAAGTATTGCGTTGTAAATATCATCCGTACGGCCAAAGTAGTTCTCGGCAGAGGTGAAAGACGCAATCGAGGCACATGTTTCCGAAACTGCCGTCGTATCATAGCAATTCTCTATGTTGAACCCGGATTCGCCATTCGATATTACCCAGAAATCAACTTTCCACTTGTCGAGCGTAAACCCGACACTCGGCTTTGCCGTGTACTTGGAGGCAATCGGCAAAATGGCAAGTCCGCTCCCGCCTACATACGAGGAATCAAACAGCACCACCGAAGTATCCCTGTAGCCATACCCAGTCAGCAAAACAGAACGATTACCGTCACCGCCAACGGTCATTTCCGGCGTCTTCTGTTCTTCCGTCGATGCCTCGTATACTAGGCGAATCTTCCTTTCATACGGCCAACCGCCGTCAATCCCGAGCGATTCCACAATCCTAGAGAATGTCGCCGGTCCCGACGGATCCGGCGTAACCGGCACAACTTCGCACTCAGGTTCCTCCTCAGGGTCACCTTCGGGGGCAACATCAGGGCATACCCCAAAAGCAGCCGTCAAATAGTATTCCTGTTTGGTATTGCCGCTCATGGTGAACACGGGAGGCACAGTCCCACTTGCGCCGTACCTGCGGACCTTCGTCACCTTCGGCCAGAGATATATCGGGTTCGACAAGGCCTCATCTAGACTCACATAGTTTACAGGTTCCACATTCGGTTCTGCAATCTCATACACGATTTCGATATCGAAGTTTTCAATTGCATAGAGCCGCTGGTTGCTCCAAGCATAATAACTTTCAAGGTTATACTCATAGCCAGATGAACTGACAGTCCCGTAATCGACGCTTAAGGACTTGGCCCGTTTCACAAAGTTTTTGTTCAAGTAACGGTTATTCTCCGTATAGCCGACAAGGCTGTATGTCGTGTCTCCCGTCGGTTCTTCCTCTTCCATCACAGGCGCTATATTGAGAATATCCGCCAGAGAATCCCTTTCGCCCTCGCGCAGCTTGGGGTATATGGAAGAAATATCGATCTGCGCCTTGTACACAGTACGGTCGTCTTGATTTCTGCAAACATACAAAACGCCAGTACTATCGTTGTCCCAGCAGGTATAATCCGATTCTACATCGTCCACACCATTAGGAGCCCTGTTTTCTTTTTGTGTCAACACGTAAGTAAGCAATCGCGACTTCATGGTAGATTCGTCGAGAACTCCGTTCAGCAGCTTTACATCACGATACACAGTCTCGCCAAGATTCGGACTTTGATAAGGGACCTTCGCATTGATATAGCCACTGCCGTCTATATCCAGCACGCCCGTAGATTCAAGCGGCGTCGTCTCGGAAGCAATGGCATTGCGGTAGTTGTGCACCACGCTGTAATTGAAATCCTGGATCGAGCCCGATCCTTCATCCCAGTTGGTTATGGTATTATTCTCAGCTAGCGTCATTAGCCCAAGTGCCCGCTTCGCATTCACGTCCTTGGTACCAATATGCACGTTCGAAGTAATCCTGACGCCTTCATCATCGGATACTTCCGACAGAACACCACCCACGACAAACCCCATGTTTTCTGCATTCGCGAGAATATCGCCTTTAATCAAGTTATCGAAAACGAAAACCCGATAAGAGTTAATTTCACCAAACAGCCCACCTACGGCATCAGCATCTGCAATGGACGTAGCCGCAGCAACGATATCGCCGTCAACCCTTGTCCTGCGCGTTTTGATTAAAAAATGCGGAATATTCATTCTTCCAACAAGACCACCCATAAACAAATCTTCCATTGTGTTCGAAGACACCGTTATGAGGTTGCTGCCTTCGGGCGCCTTGATAACGGACTCGTCGGAATAAAATCCTCCCATACCAACTCCAGATTCATCCATTACAATACCAGCGAGACCTCCCGCATAGACACCCCCGGTAGATGCAGCCTGCATGGAAGCAGTAACGGTGTTGGTGTCACAAACAAAGTCAACATCACCACCCTGCTGGTTTAAAACCGTTGCCATCCCCAACAGGCCTCCCATCGCCACATTTATTTTACCTTCCCCACTGCTGGCGACGGACACCTTGACATCATTCTGTGCAAAAGAAACCGTATAGCCCTGAGCGGCCATCATAGCACCGGCAACGCCACCGAAGAATTGACTTTCGGAACCCGCGCCGGTGAGTCGGACATCAATGGCATCATGAGCAATCCGCAAGCCTGCAACTTCCTGGATAAACCCGAACTCGCCACCCGCATACACTTCACTCGGGATATCCAGTTCCTCCACCACTGCGGGATCAGGTGTTCCCTTTGTCGCAATTACCGCATGAATCTTATTCAAAGAATCTGTAATAGAGACATTAGATAACGATGCATACCCAACCAGACCACCCGCATAAGTACTGTCGCCCGTCGAGTTCACGAAGATGTCGATAACATTGTTCAGGTTCTGGAGTTCCACCGACTGACTTGGATTATAAAAAAACTTTCCAACAAGGCCTCCCGCATTAACGACATCCGCCCCATTAGGCATCGCGAGGGTAACAGTATCGCTGTGGAACGTGAAACTTGCATCTCTCGCAGTAAGTTGCCCGACAATGCCACCCGCAATTATAGAGCTCTCTCCAGCAGCGTATACTTCGACATCAACAAAGACACCCGAAATAAAGCTACTAAGTTCCGCACTAGAAAAAGTTGCACTTCCGAACAGACCACCCACCTTACTACCGCGCAAAGTCGCATCCACATGCACGGAATAAATATCCCCATAATCGGCCTCATAACCTGCAACAATTCCTCCTGCCGTAAATGACGAACTGATTGTAGAATTGGTTACCGAAACATTGTTAAAAGAAACTCCGTTCGCTGTGTCCGCAAATACTGCCGCACGGCTTCCATAACCCGACGCTTTTACGTAGGCGCTGTCAAAATGAAGGTCGCTGAACCGAGTATTTCGAACGGCAACAAAACTTTCGTTATTTCCGCCAAAATTTTCAACACCCTTGAAAAAGGACTTGTCACCTTGACCGATATCGCAATAACCACGGACAGTCTTTCCATTACCGTTTATCATGGTTTCATAGTTCGTAAGGACATCTGTAGGAATAAGCACAGGGTCAAACGCATTCACGCACGCCGTATCGCCACCAGAAACAGCAAAACCACCCAAGTCAAGATCCGTTTCGAAGCGGAGTTCAAATCCATAGCACATGCCATCCCAACTGCAATTTTGCATTGCATCATAAATTCCAGCATTAAGCTTCTCGCGGAAGCCATCTGCTCCGTCCCAAACAGAAGCCATGTTATCCACACCGTAGCCCACTTCAGCAGCCTCGTCCTGGCTGTCAAACTGGCCTACATAGCAGACCTTTGTAAATGTTTGTGCAAATTCATCATCCGGGTACTCGTCATAGCACCTGATTCCAGTCCATTTTTCCGCGGCAGACGACTCGGCAACAAGTCCCAAAACTAGAAGGGCCGACAATAGAAAACACTTCGAGTTCAACTTCATAGATGCCTCACTTTTTCATCAAAATAAATAATATTTTCCCGAAATGGTGCAAGAGCACTTCTCCGTTGTGCCCCAATTCACATTCTGGGCCGCCAAAAGCGTGTTTACGCGCACATTTAGGCCAAAAGACAAGAAGAAAACACGCGTTTTTTCTAAATTTCCCTCGGTTTTGAAACGTTTCCAAGGAGTCAGGATGTTCAAGAAGGCCTTTATCGCGTTCGCGATTGCCGCAACAGCAAGCTTCGCCACATGGGACTACTATCCCATACCGGATTCGACGCACGGAGGCGCCGAAGCGGGGCTATACTACGACAAGGATCACAGGTGGTCGCAGGCGGGCCTCAAGATGGGTGCCCGTTTCACGATGATCAAGCACCTCGAAATCGCATTGACCAACTGGGGTTACCAGTTCTGGAACGAGGAAGACTGCTCGGGCTGCGTTAACGGCGGCGACGGGCTGCGCGACCTTACCATCGGCGTTCGCTACGAAGTCGCCCCGATGATTACCGCGTTTCTCGACCTGAACCTCCCCGTAGGCGACGACGAATACGATGGCGCAGGCACGCATCCCCCTTCAAGCGGAGAGACGTCGCTCTACCTGGGCGCCCAGTTCTCTGCCCCCACGAAAATGGCAGGCCTCAAGTTCGGTACCGAAGGCGGTATCCTCTGGGGTTTCGAGCACGATAACCACGAACGCGGGCTCGACATCCATATCGGTGCCGAAATGGGCTATACCATCCCGAATGTGGGGCTCACCCCCT
>Ga0265300_10001881_pt1 | contig 18987 bp, 15 predicted proteins | sample AusTroGonzalo_MG_FD_193482 | JGI IMG/M metagenome (GOLD analysis project Ga0265300, IMG submission 193482) | Bovine rumen microbial communities from tropical cattle in Woodstock, Queensland, Australia - Gonzalo_03 | ecosystem: Host-associated > Mammals > Digestive system > Stomach > Rumen ...
TCACGACGATAGAAGATCCTGTTGAATACGAGCTCCACGGAGCAAACCAAGTTCCAATTAACGAAAAGTGCGGATTCACGTTTGCCGCAGCCTTACGTTCCATTTTACGTCAAGACCCTGACGTTATCCTCGTCGGAGAGATTCGCGATGCTGAGACGGCGCAAATTGCATTACGGGCCGCACAGACGGGGCATCTGGTGTTGAGTACGCTGCACACGAACAGCGCCAAGGGGGCCGCCACCCGCTTATTGGACCTCGGCATATCAAAAAACGTCTTGGACGAGACATTGCTCGGCGTATTTGCGCAACGCTTGGTAAGGAAAATAAACGGTGGCAGAACTGCCGTCTGCGAGCTGCTATTGCCAAACGGCACCTACGCCGACGGTACCCTGCTAGAAAACGCCCAAAAGCTAATAGAATCCGGCATCACGGACAAAGCTGAAATCGCAAGAGTAATAGGATTTTAGACGAAAGAACGCCCGCCCAGCGGGCTACAGACGAAAGACGAGAGAATAATAAAGGCACTTCGTGCATCATTATAAAACGGCTTTGCCGTGATTATAAAACCTAATCCCAGATACCTAACCCCCTAAAACCTAATTCACTTCTTCCCGCCGAACCATGAATTGATATCGTCGCCTTCTTTCATGGCAGAACTGACGTTTTCAAGGCCCTCGCCGAGCACCACCGTGCGTATACCCGCCTGCGCAAAAACAGACTGCAAGTATTCCGTGCCGCTGCGCCCTGCCTCGTCCTTGTCCAAGCAAAGCACGACGCTCTTGTTCTTGAAAAGCGGGAGCCATTCCGTCTTGAACGAGCGCACTCCCGGAATACCGATGGCATCAATGCGCTGCCCCAAGAACGTGAGCGTATCCACGACTCCTTCGCACAAATACACCCAGCCCGGCTTTTGATTCAATGCTGATACGTTGTACGGATACGGCACCGTCCCGCGCAAATTCAGTTCCTTCGGAACGACTGTCTTGTCGATGGCTCGCGCCTGAAAATAGAACGAACGACGTTTCGAATCCAAGTACGGGAAAAACAGCGGATGCTTGTAATACCGCAAGTTTCCTTTTTCATTAAAAAGCCCGACGTACTTGAGAACTTCCAAGTCATACGTGTCCTTAAGCCTGTTGTTCAACGCACCATAATCCGTAATCGTGCGCAAAAGCATTTTGTCCCAAATGGGCTTGTAAATACGACGACGTGCAAGGTACGCTGCCGCAGGAGTATTATCGACTGGGCTTAACATTTTGAGGAACGCCAGGATGATTTTTTTCCGTTCGTCTTCGCAGACCAACTCCTTGACCGTCTCTGGCGACTGGTATTCAAGCGCCGCCTCGCGCATAGACTGTCGCACCGTCTGTTGCGTCATTACAGGACTCTGTACAGGAGCCGACGCAGGAGCAACAGGCTGCGGGCGATTCGAATTCATCGAACGAACTTCAGAACGATTCGCTCCCGGCACCAAGAAATGATACGTTTCCTTGAGCCAGTTGAGTGCTTCGATAAACGAACAGTTCTTGACGATTTGAACAAGGGAAATCACGTCCCCACGGACATCATCACAGACCCAACAGCGGAAGGTCCCACGTTCCTCGGAAAAAGATACAGAAGGAGTCCGGTCACCATGAGAATGGCGCTGGGGAAAGAAACAACGGCAACGTCCGCGCACCACAGGCACGCCCAAATCCGCCGCCACAGCGGTAATCGACAACGCAGCTTTAAATTGTTTCAGTTCTTCTTCTGTCATGACGCAAAGAATATATATATTTTCAGCATGACTATTCTAGAAAATGTACCGATGAGCGAGCACACCTCCTTTAAAGTAGGCGGTCCAGCAAGATATTTCGTCAAAGCAGAATCCGTAAACGATATTACGCAGGCATTACAGTTCGCCCAAGAACAGGGTCTCCCCAACTTCATTCTCGGCAAGGGCACGAACCTGCTCGTCTCCGACAATGGCTTTATGGGGATCGTCATCCAGCTCGGAAAAGCATTTTCTGAAATCACGGACCTCGGAAGCGGCAAAATACGCGCCAAAGGAGCCACTCCTCTTGCCCGCCTCGCCCGCAATTCCATCAATGAAAGGCTGGCTGGCATCCACAAGCTTGCCGGCATTCCGGGAAGTCTCGGTGGAGCCATCTACATGAACGCTGGCGCTTACGGCCAAGACATTTCGCAGACCTGCATCGAAGTCGAATCCATCGATGATGCCGGAAACATTCACAAACGAACGGCAGACGAATGCAAGTTCGACTACCGCCATAGCATTTTCCAAGAACTTGCCTCCAGCGGGAAAAATGAATTTATTTTATCTGCAACATTCCAGCTAACGCCAGCCGAAAGCATCGGCAAAACATCAAAAGAACTCGAAAGCGAAATGCAGGAATGCATGGAAAAGCGTCGCAAGTCCCAGCCGCTTTCGATGCCGAACGCAGGCAGCACTTTCAAGCGCCTTCTCTTGGGAGCCATCGACACGCCCAATCAAATTGCTCCAGGCTATTACATTGAACAAGCTGGGTTAAAAGGATTCCGCGTCGGAGGCGCCGAAGTGAGCCAAGTCCATGCGAACTTCATCGTCAACGCCGGGAACGCGACCGCCAACGACATCAAGGAACTCAGCGAACACGTCCAAAGAGTCGTGGCCGAAAAGTTCAACATCCGCCTTCAGCGTGAAATTATTCTGCTCGGAGATTAACCGTTAAGCTTCGACCGTCTCGGCATCCACCGTATCGTCGTCGTCATCGCTCTCGTATTCTTCGATCGGGAGCGGATCGTAGCGGTTCAAAATCCAGACAATCAGCACATAGACCGTACCGCCGATAAGACCGCCAAGGGCATCGGCCACCAAGTCCAGCGCACTAGAATCACGGCCTTCCACAAAACTCTGGTGGTATTCGTCCGTGCATCCATAAGCAAGCGCCAAGAACATTACAATAATGACCTTGAGCCAAGTCTTTTTAGACCACTGGCCACGAGCCCACCACAAGCAAAAACAGCCCGCAAGAGTCGCGTATTCGCAAGTATGCGCAAGCTTATCCCAAACATGCGGGAAGTCTTCCAAGTCCGCAGAAGTCATGGAAGAAATCTTGAAGATAATTGCCATGCAGAGAATGGCCGGGACTTTTCTGAAAAACGGATACTTTTGAAATAACGACTCGAACATGGCCGCAAATTTAGCTAATCAAAAACTACTCGTCTTTAAGCAACTGCTTCTGGACGACATTTTTGTACTCTTCTTCGGCAGACATGTCGTAAATACGGTTGCTCTTTTTGCCGTCTTCGTAATTGTCGAAGTAGCAGTAGGTTTCGTAAACCTTTTTCGCCTTGATCTTTTTGCCGTTCGAAAGACGAGCCACAATTTCAAAGTGAGCGATTCGGTTTTGCTTTAAGCGGATCGGGAGCTTGAACGAATTCGTCGTGATTTCGTCATCGTTAAACACCTTGATGACTTTTCCCTTGCGCTTGACCGTGATATTTTTAATTTGTTTTAAATCAGCACCAACAAGTCCCGTGATGTTAAAACGGAGCGTTGCAGGAATATCGCGTTCTTCAGGGAGCACGTGGATGCGTTCACGTCCAGAGCCTTCGACGACAACGGCCAATTTCAGCTTTTGCGGTTGAGCCACCGTCGTATCCTTTGCAGCAACAGCCTTGCGTTCGTCCGCCTTCGTCAGGACTTCCGCCATTTTCGACGAAACAAAATTCGTGTTCCACGTATGGCAAATGTATTCCACTTCGTCATTGCTGCAATTTGCAACAAAATGCTTCGGACCAAAGGCCGTAGAATCCTCCCATTCAAACGTACGCTTGTACAGCCCGCTTTCGGGAATCGTATCGCGAATTCCCATCACGGTCACAAAGGCGCCCGGGACAAACAAGGCTTCCAGCAAGACGCTCGGCTTACCGATGTACTCGTTCAAGCCCATCGGCTTAAACTGCACCTGGGTGCGCTTCACAAAGGTTTCATACTTTTTCTTGTAACCATCGTCAAATTCAACAAGTTTCGATTCCAAGCTATCGAGATTGATTTTCGAGGCATGAACACCAAGAGTTGCGGCCATTTCCGTCGACAAGGAATCAATAGCCTTGGCAAGGAATAGCGTTCCCGAACTCACAAGCGATAACGTCTTGACACCACTTGCATTAGCTAGCAAGGTCTGCCCACCCGTAATGATCGAACGGGAATCCGTCTTGGCGACGATTTCCAAGCGCCCTTCCTTGAGCGAAGAAACTTCGAGACCGTCGGCATATTCCATAAAACCGGCGGTACCGCGAACAATGGACGTCAGATTTTCGGTCTGGATTTCGAATTCATCCTTGACGGCCTGTTTTTGCACATCGAACAGTAATTTTCCGGAATGGAGCGATACAGTAATCCGCTGTCTCAGGGAATCGACCATAGCCGCGTCAAACGCAATTTCGGATTTTCCATCGATCTTGAGGACGGAAGCATCAGAAATCGTGACGACGACGGAGGACGCCGGTTCCACAACAAGCACATTATTTGCGGAAAGCTTTTGCCCGACTTGTATATGACGGACATCCCCGTCAAGAACCTTCGTCGAGACATCGCCATGAACTTCGCTAACAATCCCTTTAAAAATGGCAGGATTATCTTTACCGTTTCCCGCCGAATTTTTGGACGCGGAATCGGCCTCATTTTCACATGCAGTCAAAGGCAAAGATACAGCAAAAACGAGGGCAAAATATAAAAGCCCCGTTAAATAACTCTTTGTCTGATGCAAGTTTACCATAATTTTTAATCTAGTAATAAAATTTGAAAAAGATAAATTTACAATCACTTTTTCTTGCGGATATACAAAAAAAAAGTGCTTTGTCACATGTTTTGTGAAAAGCGTCAATAAATAAGCATAGAAATACATCAAAAAATTCTATTTTTGCGGTCATGAAAGCGATTACTCTCAAAGCCGGGCGTGACAAATCCGCCCTCCGTTACCATCCCTGGATCTTTAGTGGCGCCATTGACGAAATCGTAGGCGACCCGCAATTAGGGGATGTCGTTGAAGTTTACAGCTACCACAGCGACTTTTTGGGCCTGGCAGCATACTCTCCCAAGTCCCAGATCCGTGGACGTTTCTGGACATTCGGGAACGAAGGCAAGAACACGAAAATCGACCGAGAATTCTTTAGCGACATTCTCGACCGCGCCATCGCCGCCCGCAAGAGCCGCGGATTCGACATCAACGACAAGGAAAGCGCTTTCCGCCTCGTGAACGCCGAAAATGACGGCATTCCGGGCTGCATCATCGACAAGTACGCCGACATCTACTCCGTCGAAATTCTTGCCGCCGGCGCCGAAGTCAACCGCCAGACCATTTACGAACTGCTCGCCGAAAAGACGCACTGCCGTGGCATTTACGAACGCTGCGATTCCGAAGTCCGCAAAAAGGAAGGCCTGCCGCTCCGCACGGGTGTCGTGTTCGGCGAAGTACCGGACGAACCGGTCATCATCAACGAAAACGGCATTTACTTCCCCATCGACGTCAAGAACGGTCACAAAACGGGTTACTACCTCGACCAGCGTGACGCAAGACGCCGCGTTGGCGAACTCACAGCCGGTAAGAAGGTGCTCAACTGCTTCTGCTACACCGGCGGATTCGGTCTGTACGCCCTCCGTGGCGGTTGCGACCACGTTTACCAGGTAGACGTTTCCAAGGACGCCCTCAAGCTCGCCAAGGAAGGCATCATGCGCAATAAGCTTGCCACAGCCAAGGCCACCCACGTGGAAGCCGACGTGTTCCAATACTTGCGCAAGTGCCGCGACCGCGCCGAAACATTCGACTTTATCGTGCTGGACCCGCCCAAGTTCGTGGAATCCAAGGACAACCTGCAAAAGGGCGCCCGCGGTTACAAGGACATCAACATGCTCGCCATGAAGCTTCTCGCCGAAGGCGGCATGCTCGCCACGTTCAGCTGCTCGGGCCTTATGGAAATGGATCTGTTCCAGAAAATCATAGCCGATGCTGCTGCCGACGCCCACCGTCGCGTGCAGATTATCGAACGATTCGGCCAGCCGATGGACCACCCCGTGAACACCGCGTTCCCTGAAGGGCAATACCTCAAGGGACTCCTGGTGCAAGTCGTTTAAGCCTACAAAAAAAAATGCAAAGAACGCCCAAGCCTCACCGCTTAGGCGTTTTTTTATACACCCACCGCCCGTGACAAGGAATGCAATTTTTTATATAATTATAGGGAATTCTTAATATAATTTCGAAGGCTTTTGCAAGGACTAAAATATGTACTTAATGACATATGACATTGGCACATCTTTTATAAAAGCGGCCCTTACAAAAATAACCGACAAAATTGAATTCGTGGGAGCAACCGTAATGGAAACCCACACCACCTCCACCATGAACGGTAGAGGTGTCGAACAGAACGCCGACGAATGGTGGGATTCCATTTGTCGCGGCACCAAGGAACTTCTCAAGAACAACGGCGTTACAGGCGACCAAATCGAAGGCATCAGCTTTTGCTCGCAAATGAACGGCACCATTCTCGTCGACAAAAACGGAAAAGTCGTCCGCCCCGCCATGACATTCCTTGACAGACGTGCCGACCAAGAATTTAAAGATTATTTCTGTCACGGGATCCGCCTTCACGGGCTGAACCTGTGGAAACTTTTAAAAGCACTCCACCACACGAAAATGGTTCCTGTCGGCGCATACGGGCCAATCTGGAAATACAAGTGGGTGCAAAAGAATGAACCCGAAAATTTTGCGCGAGTCCACAAGTTCTTGGATGTCGGCGACTACCTGCTCTACAAAACGACAGGAAGATTCGTACGCACCGAAGACTCTGCATTCTGCACAGCATTAAACGATTGCCGCGAAGGCCATTCCGGCTGGAGCCATGCGATGGCGAAGGCTTACGGCATCGACGAAAGCCACTTGCCCGAAATCGTCCAGAACACCGACATCGTCGGTCATTTGTCTGCAACCGTCGCCGAAGAAATGGGACTCAACGAAGGGACTCCGGTCATTGCTGGCGCCGGTGACGTTTCCATGGTTGCGATCGGCAGCGGCAACACGCAAAAGAACATGACCAGCATTTACTGCGGCACGTCCGGTTCCGTCTGCACGGTCATCAACCGCGAGATCCAGCTCCCCGACATCATGATGATTTCGATCAAGGGACCGAACCCGGCACAGAAATACCTGTACGGCGAACTCGAAACGGCAGGCAGGTGCTTCGCTTGGGCCAGGAACTTGATTGGCAAGCTCGACAGCACCCAGTACAGCTACGAAGAATGCGCGATGATGATTTCCAAAGCAGTCCCGGGCGCTCACGGGTTGTTGTTCACGCCGTTCTTGCACGGTTGCAAGACGCCTTTTGAAAACGGCGAAATCCGCGGAACGCTCTCGGGTATCGAACTTGAAACAGACCGTGGAGAATTCCTCCGCGCCGTCGTCGAAGGCATTTGTTTCCATTTCCGCTGGATGCTCGAATGCCAAGCGCAAAAGTGCAAGACTTCTGATACGATCCGCTTTGCCGGTGGCCTCGCCCGCCTCAACGTCCTTGGACAAATCCTTGCCGACATCACGGGCCATACCATCGAAACCGTCAAGCACCCGCAATACGTCGGTGCTTTGGGCGCTTCAGCCATTGCAGCCATCGGTCTTGGCAAGCTCACGTTCGACGACATTCACAGTTACATCGAAACCGCCAACACCTACACTCCCGATCCTGAGACGCACGAGATTTACAACAAAATCTACAAGAAGTATCTCGACAAAGTCAAGAGCGACAGAAAGTTCTTCGGGACGTAAGGATGTAAAAAAGGTGACCCAAGGCCACCTTTTTTTATAAACCATTTTTGCGAATTTGCGCTTGATTAGCGCTTGTTGCGCGGAAGTTCGCTAGCGTGCTTTTCGAGCCACACGGCGTCTTCCAAGGCGCGTTCCGCTTCTGTTGCCCAGTCCGAATCCGGGAATTCACGAACAACGTCACGGTAGCGCGTTACAGCGCTGTGGAAGTCACGCATTTCGCGATAGATGTTGCCCATCTGGAGCATGGCGAAATAGCGTTCATCCGGCGTGATTTCGTTTTCGAGCAAAGCCTTGTACATCTGGAGCGCCGCTTCGTTATAGCCATCGGCATAAAGCGCATTGGCGTTTGCGATGGAGTTCGTTGCCGTCGGAGAGACGTACTCGCTCGGTGCAGAGGAAACCTTTGCAGCCGGTTCAGCAGACCTCGACTTGTCGTTCCCGGTCTTCTTCGCTTCCTTCAAAGCCTTGGCTTCGGCTTCTTTCATGGCCTTTTCTTCGGCAGCGGCAGAAGCGATAGCGTTTATTTCAGCCATGCGGTCTTCGGCAGCCTTGCGGAACTTGGCATCCGGAGCAGCCTTCTTCAAATAAGCGGCCAAGGACTTCTTTTCGAGATCAGCCTTGTTGCCCTTCTGGTAAATCTTTGCCAAGTAGTAATTGGCGTCGTTACCGCGTTCCTTGTACGAAAGTCCCTTCTTCAAGTTGAACTCGGCTTTGTCGTATTCTCCCATCTCATAACGGGTTACGCCCGCATAGAAGTACGCACCGGCATCACCGGGCTTCTTGGAAAGGACGGTTCTCCAAAGCGGAGCGGCTTCTTGATAACGGCCCTGAGCAAGCAAAGCCTTACCCTTTTCAAACGGGTCTTCTGAAGCGTCGGCAACAGCTGGGGCTGCGGGAGCCTTTGTTGCAGCCGGAGCAGCCGCAGGAGCGGCCTTCGGAGTTTCAGCCTTTGCGACCGGCGTTTCCTTCACCGGAGCGGCCTTGGCTTCTTGCTTGGCGGGTTCAGCCTTCGGAGCGGCAGCAGCCTTGCCACCGATCTTTGCACGTTCGGCATCGGCCTTGGCCTGCTGTCCCATAGATTCATAAGCCTTTGCAGCGCCTTCGTATGCAGCCTTCAAGTTCGGATCATAACCGTAAGCCAGGCGGAAATTTGCCAAAGCACCCTTATAATCCTTCATTTTCATACGAACATTACCGGCAGCCATATAGGCTTCGGTATTCTTCTTGTTTTCGGCCAACATGGCACGGTATTCCCCAAGAGCCTTCTCGTACTGGCCCTTGGCCTCAAAACGGGCACCCTGTTCAATACGCGGGTCAACAGCCCATACTTGAGACGTTCCCAACAAAAAAGCAAGCGCTAAAAAAGACAATTTCTTGTTCATGGAAAAAAATTTAGTAAAAACCATTGACTTTATAACATTGATAGACGATATTACAAGCAGAGACGTGGATATTTTTTAATTTCCACAAAGGAGAAAATATGAAAATCACCGAAGCGGTCGATAAATATAAACCAGACGAACAGGAACTCATTATCGAAGCATACGAACGCGAGGGCGGTGATACAGAAGACGTCGATCTCATCCTCCTAGACCGTATTTGCGCCCGCCTCGGTTTTGGGCTCGAAGCAGACTCCGATAACGACGACATTGCCGAAGAAATCAATTTTGATGATTACGGCAGTCATTTTGGCGACGTAACTGAAAGTGACGACGATTCCTATTAGTGACATTTATTGACATAATTCTTGTTTATATTTGGGGCATACAAGAATTAACGTCAAGGATCACTTTAGGTTCGATATGTTCAAAACAAATTTCACTTTAAGCCCGTCCAAAATTTTTCTTTTATTGTTTACGGTTGTCGTCTTTGGACTGATCGTATATCTTTCGGGGAGCTTCGCATCGGCGACAGTATATTCAATATTGTACGCCTATTTTGCAATAGCGGACTAAATAGCCCGCTATCATACATTTGCAATTATTTTTAGGGATTGTTTATTCCTGGAGACTTGCGACGCAACGGACATAAAGTCCTTTGTGAATGTTTTCATCCGTGCGGTCAATGTCACGTACCAAGCGCCTAAATTCCCAGGAACGTCCCATGTTCTTGAGGATGGAAGTCGAAGACCAGTAATGGCCAGTCGCTGTACCGTCGCAATATCCATCCCAGTCGTGGCAGCCACCACGTCCCATGCTGTCCCAGTCAATGGATGCACGTTCTTTCTGGTAATCACGCCATTCGCCGTCATCCGGCAAGTGCCAGCCTATGGGGCAAGCCTTAAGCGCTTCATTGTAGGTATAGTAACGTCCGTAACGTTCGCAGAAGGTCCAGTCTTCCATATAGCATTGCTTTTCGGAAGAAAGGCTGAATGCGAGATTATTTTTCATCCAGACTTTACCGGCGCGGAGTTCGACTTTATACTTTTTGCCGTCTCGTTTATCTGTAAGGACCATATCCTTTTTAGATACTCCTTTTTCGGCCAGGAGATCGCGTTCCGAGACGCAGCGCACTTGCACGGCATCGGCATCTTCGATCTGCACGAGCTTTGCCACGCCGCGCTTGACATCAAGCATCATGACCTGCGTACCGACTTCACCGACAGCGGCGTAATAAGCGGCATAGTCACGTTTATTGATAACATCATCTTCGTCGAACTTGTAATAGCCCATCGAAGAGCTACCGACAAATGCCTTCATGTTCTGGATTTTGCGAGGACCCATAAACTTGTCATGAATAAGCTTGTCCCAATCCATGGCGTCTGGCAAGCGGGTTCCTTCGGGGCAAGAGAGTTTCCAACGATCATCACGATAGAAGGAATGCCCATTTTCATCGGAGAAATTTGCGGTTTTGCGGAAACTGAGGTCTTGACTGAACCAGTTCAAAGATCCGGATGGAATCGTCTTATAAATATGCCCATCTCTAAAATCCTTGATTTCTTCAGCGTTACTAGAAGCGACCACAGACACGGTCAAAAAAGCTACAGTGCACAAAGCGCGCACAAATCCATCCAACATCAAAAACCTCGTTGTATTAACGGGCTTACTATCAAAAGCCCTCACGTAGAATATATATACGTCTTTTTAAAAAAGAATGCTATAAAAAAATTTCAAAAGAAAATAATTGTATGCATTCCGCCCGGAACGGGCACAAAAGAAATTTTCTTTTTACAAAACTCATGAATTTTGAGGATTCCAAGGCTTACACCGGTCCCGACAAGCGATCCAACTATAATATCAGTAGGATAATGCTTGCCAGCCACCACTCGTAACACACCTACACCTGTCGCAAGCGCAAACGAAGACGCCCAAACAAATGGCTTATACTTGGAGTTCGGATAAACTTTCGAAAACCACTCGCCCGTAAACACGGCGACCGTAAACGCCGCCGAAGCATGCCCCGAATAAAACGAACCATATGCCTCCCCTCGCGCCGATTCCGCTTTTTCGCGGCCTTCCCCGCGTTCTGCATAAATGAAGGGACGCGGCCAAAGTTGCGTAGAACGGATAATCTGGTTCAAAGCATTCTGCAAGGCAAAAGCCTCGACGAACATCAGCGTATAAGCGCCAAAATCATAACCATCCGCATCGCCCTTGTACCATGAATAGCCCGCCAACGCAAGCGGAGCAACAGCAAGCGCCCCCGTGTAATGACTCACCGTCGTCGCCCACCCGCTATAGCGCCCGGCAAACGGACGGTCCCATGGCAAAAGATCCGATTTAGGCTTCAAGTCCGATGGAGCAATCGTTTCCATGCCATAGTACTGATAAACGCCAAGCGCCGAAAAAAGCCCGATTCCAAACGCAAGCGGGACATCGAGTTGGACTGAGACATCGTAATGACGTTCCGGTTTTACAACTTCCGGCGAAAGTTCAAGCGATGGAGCGCTAAAAGCAAGCGATGACACACTCACTACGGCAAAAAAAGCTTTAAAACACAGTTTTTTCATGCACAGGATTCTTGTACTATAGTACCAAATGCCGGTCTCGGTCATGTCCAAGTAGACTTGACCACGACGCTCGACTTTTGCATTTGTCGGGCCAAACCCTCAGAATGACGAAAAAGAGAAATAAAACTCATCATCACTCAAATAAGGAAGCACAACCTTTTTTTAAAAATTTATATTCACAAAGACAAACATAAAAAAGCATTTGGTGGACAACGTGACAAATTCGAATTTTAACCAGAACCGAGAACCCATCATCCCGAATATGGAACTTTTTGGGGCCATTTCCGACGAAATGCGCCTCAAGATTTTGCTCCTCCTGGACCAGTCCGAATTTACCGTCAATGAAATCAAGGACATCTTGGACATCCACCAGAGTAACGCCAGCCGCCACTTGGCAAAGCTTTCGCAATGCGGGCTCGTCAAGGACAGGCGCGACGGCATCAAGGCTTATTACCGCCTGAGCGAAGAACTCTACATGAGTAGCCGCCTGTTGCAGATTATCCGAGAAGCATACGACGAACTGCAAGACAAGGATATTTTGAAGTGCCGTGCCGCACAGGCGCTCGAAGAACGTACCGACAAGACCAAGGGGCAAATCCACAAGCTCGACCAGGCCGGCGGTAGCCTCAAGGCGCAAATCAGCCTGTTCAGCAAGCTCATGGTGCCGTTCGAAAACGCCGTGGACCTCGGATGCGGCGAAGGCGGAGACCTTTCACTCATGCTCGCCAGCCGCTGCAAGAACGTGACCGCCCTCGACTACGATCCGAAAATCATCAGCGGGCTCCAGCAAGTGCTGAGGCAAAAAAACATCGAGAACGTGACGCCTAAAGTCGCGGACATGACACAGACGGGCCTCCCCGACAACTATGCAGACCTCGTGCTTATGAGCCAAGTGCTCCACCACGCCACCGACCCGCGACTCGCCCTCAAGGAAGCGACCCGTATTTTGAAACCGGGTGGAAGACTTGCGCTTCTGGACCTCGCCCAGCACAAGGAAGAATCGTTCCGCACAACGCACGGACACATTTGGCTCGGTTTTGAACGCAGTCAGCTCGAATTTTTCTTCAAGGAACTCAACTGCAAAGTGCTCGAAAGCGAAATCATCCCGAGCGAAAACGAAGTCGATAAAAAGCTCCCCGTGATTTGCATGATCATTACTAAAGAGTAGGCAGTAGGCGGTAGGAAGTAGACTGTAAACTGTAAGACGAGAGAGATGTCATCCTGGAGGCCAAAGGCCGATAGGATCCATTTTTTTAATTTATTTCTCACTTAAATTTTATATATTACAAATAAAATCGAGAGAGTGTTTTATGGATAAAAAAATTTTGTTCATTGCAGCGCTTTGTACTGTTTCAACAACTTTGGCCCTTGATACTTGGTACGGCGATACCGAGTTTATAAATACGGGTCTTGATAACGGACTGGAAACATCAGGTTATTGGTACACCTACAATGACAACAAGGAAGGTGGCCAATCTGAAATCATATTGCCGACACAAACACAAGCCTATGAAGGAACAGATTATATTCTTTTGGATGCCATCCTTAATTGCGGCGGTGTTTGCGGAGACGTAGTCCTTACAAAAGGTTCATTAACATACCAACCCTTTGTTGGAGTTGCATTCAATGTTGTCGGAGAATCTTCGGCAACAGACCCGACGCCAGCCGTAGGCGATGCTTCCAGTTGGGGAGGCATTTGTATCACCTACACGTCAGACGCGACACCAAATCTTGAACTCGGACTCAGCAAAGATGTCGATAAAGCCATCGGCGGCGCAAATCCTGCGGCATCACTCCCCAAAAGCACAGTGCCAACAAAAAAAATTCTTGCATGGTCAGACTTTAAACAGCCATCCTGGTATAAAGGAGAAACAAAGATTTCCGGAATCGAAGCAGCAAAGCAACTCGCTTCGGTCCGATTCACAATCCAGGCACAAGAAGGCACCTACAACTTCCGCATTGAAAGAATCGACGCATACAACAATTGCACGACAGACGATATCAAGACGATTCGAGAATCGCCTGCAACAAGAGTTCTTCTTTCCGGTCGCACGCTCGAATTCGCAGGAGTTTCCACCGCAACAGCAGAAGTCTTCAACCTCCAAGGTCAAGTCGTCGCCAAGGGTTCCATCGACAACACGACCTCGGCACTCAACCTCGCCACACTTGATGCAGGAATTTACATGATCCATGTTGCAGGCAAAGCCGTCAATTTCACACAAAAAATTGTACTGAAGTAGATTGATGGTAGTTGGTAGAGTTTAGACAAAAAGCAATATTCTAAGTTCTTTTTCAAAAAACACTTGACTGTTTCGGGAAAATCAAATATTTTTATCAAAAAAGTCAAGGAGAATCCTAATGGGCAAGTTCATCAAATATACCGTTTTCGTTGCCATCTGCATTATCTCAGCATTTGGTATTTATAGCCTCGTCAAGACGGCCAAGACCGACGAAAACACACTCGAATAAATCCAGCTCAAAAGTTTATTCGTTCAAAGGCGAACAATTTAACGAACCGTAGTGGGCAACCCCTGCGGTATTTTTATATTTCCTGATATGAACTTTCTCAATAAGAAACCCGCTTTCTTTGTGGCAATGGCCGCAATTTTCTTTGCGATTTTGCTGATTGTATTCCGCGATTTCGCATTCGATTCCAGTCAACTCATGCTCAACAGCGACCAGCTGAACGGTATCGGCAGCCGCATTTTGCGCACCTTTGACGTATTCCTTACCGAATGGGACGACAGCCGCCTCGGTGGTGTACCGACGATGGACGCTCTGTTCGCCGATGCCTACCATCCGCTCGTGTGGACGCAATTTATCATGGACCCGGCACGAGCCGTCGGCTTCAAGTTCATCTTGACCGTCTGGGTTGCCTTCATGAGCGCTATGCTCCTCGCCTGGAACTTGACCGGGAACAAATGGTGGGGAACTCTCCTTGGATTCCTTTACGCCTTCTCTCCGGAATATTTCACCTACATCTACGGCGGTCATGACGGAAAGATGATGGTCTTTGCCATCGCACCGTTAGCCCTCCTTGCCATCCGTAAGATTGTCCGCGACGGAAGCCTCCCCTACCTCATCGTCTTTGCGCTGAGTATCACGTGGATGATTCTCGGAAGCCATCTGCAACTCACGTACTTGTTCTTGTGGGGCGCAGGCCTTTACACGCTTTACGAAGCCGCATTCCATTGCAACACGCTTGCCACCCGCGGAAAACGCATCGGCCTTGCCGCTGCAGGGCTTGCCTTCGGGCTTGCAATTAGCTGTTTCCAGATTGTGCCGCCGTACCTCTACACCACGACACAGTCCGTCCGTGGCGAAGGCGACCATACGAATTACGGTCACGCCGTCAGCTGGTCGTTCCATCAAGAAGAAATGGCCCAGATGCTCATTCCGGGATTTATCGGCGTGGACGTCTACGAGCAGGACGAAAAGAGCGGCGACCTCAAGAGTAGCTCTTTCGTGAACATTTCGATGGACGAATACAGGAAGATTGCCGAATCCGGTAGCCACGGCAGCCCGTTCTACTGGGGACACAACAGCTTCAAGCTGGACCACAATAACGCCGGTGCGCTCCTCACGTTCCTCGGTTTCCTCTGCTTGTTCCTCCCGGGCAAACGCCGCTGGGCAAGTTTCTGGGGACTCGGCGCTGTCGTCGCGCTCAGCTACGGCATGGGCGACCATTCTCCGCTCTTCAAGCTCTGGTACAACGTTCTCCCCGGCGTCAAGAACTTCCGCGCTCCGGGCATGGCATTGTTCTGGCTTCCGCTCTTGCTCGTGATGATGGCTGGCCCTGTGCTCAAGGCCATTAGCGATGAAGGCGAAAACGCCGTCAAGAATCGCCGTGCATTGCTCCACGGAACCGCCATGTTCGTCGTGTTGCTTTTGCTCGTCGTGATTGCCCGTTTCAACTGGACGCTGTTCATCAGCCCGTTCGGCTTTGTCGTTTGCCTTGCCTACGCATTAGCATGCCTCGGCGTGATGAGCCTCGACGATCAAGACAAGAAAATCAACGTCAAGAATTTCGTGGACGCCTTCAAGGCGAAACTTCCGGGAACTTCGAGAGGCGTTCAAGCCGCGGTCGTCATCGGATTTGCCGTTATCGGCATGTTCCTCATGAGCGGTCAAAAGCTCTTGAACGATCCGGTAACAGCCCCATACTTCAAGCCGCTGAATGAAATCTTGATGAACGCCACCGCTTCTAAAATCATCCCGAGCTTCATCTTGATTCTCGTCGTGATCGGCGTAAGCCTTGCCGTATTCAAGTGGAAAGGTAGCACGCCCGCCAAGGTCGGCATCCTCGCTCTCGTCGCCGGCATTGAACTCATGACCATCAACGGCGCGTTCATCCAGAACGTCGCCGGAAACGAATACTTGCAGCCGAAAAACGGCGTCGTTGCCGCCATCAAGGCTCCGTTCAAGGGCGATTCCATCAACACGCCGCGTGTGCTTTCGCTCAGCCGCAACAAGGCTCTCAGCGGAAACATTTTCCCACAGTACCACATGCGCAATGCCGACGGTTTCCACGACAACGAACTCGCCAGCTATCGTGAATTCCGTGGTGGACAGGGCAATGCCAACTACTTGCTGAACATCAACGATCCGACGGCACCGCACCCGTTCCTCGACCTCATGAACATCGGCGCCATCATCTTTGACACGCAGCGCGGAACCACCTACATGCCGATTACAACCGCCATGGGCGAAGCCTACATTTACGGCGAATCGACCACGATGGAAGATTCCAAGGCGATTGATGCTCTGAAGAACGGCTTTGAATACCGCGAAAAAGTCATCCTCTCCGAAGAACCGCAAAACAAGGGTGAAGGCGGAGTGGCCCAGGGCAATGCAAAGCTTGTCGCAAGCCCCAAGATGGACACGCAGGTGTTCCAGGTTGAAAGCGACCGCGCAGGCTTCATGGTCGTCGCCGGAAACTACCACCCCTATTGGAAAGCGACCGTCAACGGCAAGGAAGCCAAGGTCTACAAGGCATTCGGCAACCTCCGCGCCGTCGAAATTCCGAAGGGCAAGTCCGAAGTCCGCATGGAATACCGTTCAAAGCCGTTCCACGCTTGCGTCAAGGTGAGCCTACTCGCCGCCATCTTGTTGATCGCCTTCTGCGCATTCGTCTTCGTGAAGAACCGCAAGGCGGTTACCGCCCAGGCGAAGTAACGAACTAAGTTTCGCAAACGCACAAAGCCCGCCGAAAGGCGGGCTTTTTTATATCACATTCGCTTTGACTAGAATAGCTGTCTAGAATTATCGAACCTGAACCATTTCCGTCATACGCAAAGACGCATGACGAATCACGACGATGTATTTCCCGGCGGTGAGATTTTCAAAAACAGACGATGACTGAGTTGCATTTTTCTGAACGACAACCGCACCCGTTACCGAAACAACGCTGACTTCTGCATTTTCAGGAACGCCTCGCACAACGATTTGACGGTTCTGCAACGAGATCGTCGGTAGCGCAAAACGGCTTACAGAACCATCGCGCAGTTTTTCTGTGGATTCGCCCGGTTTAGCCGTATCGCCCGCCGCATACAGCGGAGCCAAAGCATCTGCCCACAGGTGATGCATCGCCTGGCCACCGCCATCAGAATTCGGGTGAACGCCATCGCTTCCAAGGAGTTCCTGATGTTCGCGGAAATAGCTATAAAAGTCAGGGCCCTTCGGCAAGTTATTGTCTTCAGTAAGTTTGTCTACAGCTTCCAAGAAAGCAGGATTGATTTGCCAGCCCGCCTTGGCGGAATCGGTTGCAATAATACGTGCGATAATCGGAGTGATTCCGTGAGCTTTTGCCGAATCGATAATCGTCTGCATATTATCTACGTACGTTTGCAGGTTCCAATCGCCACCGCCCCAGGCATCGTTCGTACCCATTTCGATTGCCCAGAATTTCACGTTGCCCGCATATTTCAGGTAATCGTTTAAATGAGCGACAACTTCGGTGCTGTTGATACAGCCAATGCCGCCACGCAGCATCGCCGGCGTGTATTCCGGGAAACGCGAATGAATCAGTTGCGCGGTCGTTGAGTCAGTATCCTGTTGCTTTAGGCCCATCTGGCTGATACTCGTGCCCATAAAGAACCAAGTATCGGTTCCGCCATCACTCATGTCGAACGCTTCGATTTCAAGAATCTGTCCGACATCGCCTTCGCTCACGAACTTGAACCAAGATTTACCAACAAATTCAATTTCTACACCGCGAGCCATCACGGGATTGTTTTCGATGACAGCAGCCTCGGTCCAGTCGCCGTCGTTGCCATCCGTAGAATTTGCCGACGTGAGAATTTTGAAATTCGAGAGGGCTACACCGGTATGCCCACAATTACTTGTAAAATCCGTAGCCCAGGCGCAATCGCCGTAAGATTCCCAGTTGATCAAGAGCTTTTTAGGGCCCTCGCCCACCTTCAACGCAATTTCCTTGGCACTGCTACTTTTCCAGTTCGTCAAATAGCCATCAGTCAAGTAATCCGTCGTTGTAGAACCCGTATGCGCCGGGATTCCGCCAGAAATGAGCTTGTTCGGGGTAATGCCATAAGCAAGCCCCATACCGCATGCGACCGCTACAGTCGCAAAGCTTTTAAAAGAAAACATTCCAACACACTCCAATAATTAAACTACACCAAAAATAACAATCAATTTTTATTATGCAAGAAATTCACGACTCTGCCTTGAATCTTTTGGCGAACGATATAGCGACCCTGCGATAAATTTCGCATCGAAGTTCCCATATAATTGCCATTCATATCGAAAACTTTCACGCTTTCAGGATTTCCACGCAGGCGGATTTTTTCGGCAATCCGCGTTGTACTTGAATCCGGCGTATCTGAAGGCTCCGTCACAGTAGCCTCGCCTGCAGCGACCTTCTCCACAAACACTTCAACGCGGCCCGTATATTCAGTTTTATCGTTGCCCTTGACTATGTACATGAACGAAGCCAAACCTTTGAAATTTGCCTTCGGCGTAAAGCGGACCGTGTAGCCATCTGCAAGCAATTCAACCGTTCCATTCTCTGCAGCAGATACGCTGTAAGTCGGTTTGACCGACTGGAATCCACTCGTAATCGTACGCAAGTCAAAATCGCGAGAAGCTTCGTCCGTAATGTGCATATGCGAAGCCCCGAGCCAGTTGATGTACTTTTCGATACGCACATAACCATCGCTTTCCTTGGTCATTGCGTCATCTTTATTGACATCGTAGCCCATAGCTTCTTCAAAGTAATCAGGC
>Ga0265300_10001885_pt1 | contig 18921 bp, 13 predicted proteins | sample AusTroGonzalo_MG_FD_193482 | JGI IMG/M metagenome (GOLD analysis project Ga0265300, IMG submission 193482) | Bovine rumen microbial communities from tropical cattle in Woodstock, Queensland, Australia - Gonzalo_03 | ecosystem: Host-associated > Mammals > Digestive system > Stomach > Rumen ...
GACTATTTTGAAGGCTCGTTTATATTGAGTTCAAAGAATATTTTGGTTACTGAAGGCCCATATGACATCTTATATCTAAAACACGCAATAGAGAAATTTGCGGACGAAAATCCTAAGTATATAAAACTTAGGGAACAAGTGGCATTTATGCATGCTGGCGGTGCGAATAATGCAAATGCACTTTATCAACAAACCCTTTATCCTTTTATTAATAAAATTCAAAAATTGGTATTTATTTTTGATTACGATAAAGAGGGATATGAAGGTGCAGAAAAGCTAAATGAGTCTATGAATTCTAACAATGATACGAAACCATCATTAATATTCTATCAAGATGATTATTCTATTCATATGACACGAAAGCCTAATGATAAGGATACAGAATCATACATGGCTGAAGACTTGTTTGACAGAGATTCGTATATCAACGTCACAAACAAAATACATGTTCGTAGTCATAAGGAACTCCGTAATATGACGTGGAATGATATAATTACCAGCAACAAACGGCCAAAGGGGGCAACCGATGCTATAAAATATTATATTCAAGACAATTACGCTTCATTTGAGAAAGAGTGGTTGCAAAACTTTAAGCCAGTCCTTGACAAATTGTTAGATGTTTTCGATTTGAAATAAATGATATGATACAGAATCGTACTTGGCTTGCCTTTGCCAATAGAAAAAGGTGTCGTCATGCTGATGCTATCCTGAGTCTTGGTTTAATCAGTTGGAGAATGGGAAGAGCGCGTTTCGCCATTGGAGATGTTGTGTACCTATTTATGTCCGATGAACGATGTGTACGTTTCAAAATGGTGGTAACTGCAGAAAACTGTAAACGTGAAGATCAAGCATATTGGATAGAAACGCCTCCAAACGATATTACTTATAAGCTTGAACTACTCGAAGAGTATGAAGGTGCAGAACTTTTTGAACAAGAATTGTGTAAACATGGTTTCAAAGGAGGTCGAGCACTTGAGGTTCCTAATTGTAATAACACAGAACTTATTGCTTACATTAAAACTATATTCTAAGGATGAAAGATGATGCACAACCATTGATAAAGTTCTTTGATGGATCTGATAAGCGATTCATCATTCCTCTTTACCAGCGTAACTACGACTGGAAAGAAGAGAATTGCGAACAGTTGTTTCAAGACCTGATGAAACTCCATAATAGCGACCGTAAGAGTCATTTCTTTGGTAGTATTGTGTCAAACATACAATCAGGAACAGAAGACCGATTAATTATTGACGGCCAACAAAGAATAACGACTGTTTCTCTTATGCTTATTGCTATGGTTAATGCCTATAAAGCAGGGGATATACAAGCAACTGATAGTAAACTTGTAGATAAAATCTTCAAACGTTACCTCGTAGACGAGTATCAAGAAGATGAACGTAAGGTTAAATTGAAGCCCATCAAAAAAGACATGGATGCGTTTGACTCATTGTTATACAAACCCAAAGACCAATACATTAAGGGGTCTAACGTCACTCGCAATTATGAGTTTTTCTATGATAAGATTATAAAATCAGGTCTTACTATGGACGAACTCTTTGAAACAATTAAAAAGTTGGAAGTCATTAACATTAAATTGGATGAAGATGATGACCCGCAACTTATTTTCGAGAGTCTCAATTCTACAGGTCTTGATCTTAGCGAGGCTGATAAGATTAGGAACTATTTGCTGATGTCGCTTGCACCTGCAGAGCAAGATGATCTTTACTCTCGTTATTGGAATCCTATAGAAGAGAGTACCAAATATGATCCATCTCCATTTGTCCGTGATTATCTGACAATGAAACAGGGCAAGATAGGCCGCATTGACAAAATCTATTTCATATTCAAGGAATATGCTGAAAATGAAATGGCTTCCAGAGCAGAACTATTGGAAGAAATGCACCACTATGCCAAAATCTATGCTCAGATTGATAATGCCGATATGGGCATTGACAAGATAGACAGGAAGTTGAACCAAGTAAGAACGTTGGATTCAACTGTCGCTTATCCCTTTTATATGGCATTTTTTGATTATGCAGAAAAGAATAGCCTTTCCGATGAAGAAAAATATCGAGTACTTGACATTGTAGAGTCTTATTGGGCAAGACGAATCATTTGTAACCTTCCATCTAATGCTCTCAATAAAGTATTTGCTACACTCCATAGGGATGTTATCAATAATTTGAGCAAGGCCATCGAAGGAACAACTCCTACTTATACTGATGTCTTAATTTATCTATTGTTGAAGAAAGGACGTTCTTCTGTTTTTCCAAAAGATGATGAGGTTAAAGAAGACTTTGCAACACGACAGGTTTACAAAATGCCGACGAATTTGCGAATGTTCATTCTAGAGAGAATGGAGAATAGAGACAGTAAGGAATGTCACGATGTGGTAAAACAACTGACAGAAAAAACCATCAGTATTGAACACATCATGCCACAAACCTTGTCTGATAAATGGAAAGAGGCTCTTGGCGAAGAATGGGAGCGCATCCATCAGCAATACCTGCACACAATGGCTAATTTAACACTGACAGGCTATAATTCTCAATATAGCAACCTGACTTTCATAGAGAAACGAGATATGGAAAAAGGGTTCAATGATAGTGCATTCCGACTAAACAACTATGTTAAGTCATGCAGTCAATGGACCGAGGCTGAAATGAAACAGCGTCAGCATGACCTGTTAGATGTATTTATGCGCTTATGGCCAATGCCTTCTACTACATTTGAACCTGCAAAACGAGAAATCGAGTCTGCTTCTTTAGATGACGATGACTATGAATTTACAGGAAAGAAGATTCAAGGATATTTCTATCATAATGTACACTATACAGTTAACACATGGAAAGAAATGCTCATCCAAATGTGTAACCACGTACTTTTGGAAAAACGTTCATCAATAGAATGGCTATGTGCAAACGAAGAACATGGCTTTTCACATACTCCAGAAACATGGAGGAAAGAATTGGCTCCAGGATTATACGTATGGACTGACAATAGTACATATACTAAGATTAATATTTTACGAGGAATGCTAAATGAATGCAATATTCCTGTTTCAGAGTTGGTCTTTGAGTTTAGGTCAGATGTTGATGAAGAGGATGAAGAATAATTCTATATCTCATACATGTTTCCACAAGTTTCAGTCGCCAACTTCTGTATAGGCAGCAACAATAATGGGCAAGCATTATACGCTATGTATAGAAATGCGATTGAAAAAAAATTAAGATAAGAAATGTTTTAAATATGAGTGTACAACATTATAGAATAGAATTCAAAGAATTATTAGAAAAGACTTTTTTGCCAGAAGATATTTCTAATGAGGAACGGAATGAGAAACTTCTTCCGTTATCAAAGCACATATATGAACATACTCCTTCAAGGCTATTTCGTTATAGAGATTGTTCCGAAATGAATTTTGATGCTTTTAACGAAGATAAACTATTTGCAGTTACTTCGGATAAATTCAATGATCCCTATGATTGCCTTTTTAGATATGATAAAGAAGGATTACTTCGTTCTATAATAATGGGAATGTCTAAAGATGTTGTTTTTGCTCTAAGAGATCATTTTCGTTCTGGTGGACTATTCCCAGATTTGTTATACACAGTGTATCCTAAAGAACTTTTAGAGAATGCCAAAGATTCAATAATGAATGCTAGTGACGAAATGATTGAAGAATATGCTAGACAGACGGAAAAGATCAAGGAAAAAATCGGCGGCATTATTGACAAAATAACAAATGAGGCGGTGGAAAGTGTAAAACAAATGGCCTTCATCGCATGCTTTAGTGAGGATATTCATTCTGTAAGAATGTGGTCACATTATGCAGATTCTCATAAGGGTTTTGCTTTGGAATATGATTTAAGGGCGTTTCAAATGCGATGTGTGAATTGTAATCAGTTGAAACAATGCAAAAAGGCTGCAGTTGGGAATGTATATCCCGTAATATATGATAATAAGCGTTATGATGCAACAGATTTTTTGGCATATTACATTGGTAAGAGTATCGGATTGCCCATAAAATATTCTGACACATTTGCTGTTTCTAAGTGCCAATTGTACAAATCTTCTCAATGGAGTTATGAAAAAGAATGGAGACTTATTATTAACAAGATGAATGATTTTCAGGATAAGACTCCTACTTGCATATACCATTTGAGCCCTAATGCAATATATTATGGTACAAAAATATCGTCGATCAACAAAAAAATCCTGCATCAGATAGCGCAAGAGAAGGGCATACTAGAATATCAAATGTATATTGATAATAAGTCGTACAATTATTCTGTTAAATGTCAGAAGATATAATGAATGATTGAAATATAATTGTAATTTTGCAAACGAAATATGACAAAAGAAGATATACTCAGACTAAGAGACACGGCAGAACAGACTAAAGTCCAGTTCAAGGAGCGTGTAACTCGCGACAACAAATATGACGTGAGTTGCGAGATGGTGGCACAAAGCAATTCTCGTGGTGGAATGATTGTAGTTGGCATCGATGACAAGACAGGACGCATCAATCCCTTATTATTCCAAGAGGTGCAGGAAACGACAAATCTTTTAGGGAGTTTGGCTTCAGAAGGTGTTGTCCCGCAGATTCTGCTTGAAATCGAAAACGTTCAGATGGATGGTGGTGTCATTGTCGTGGCAAAAATCAAGCAGGGTAAGAACAAACCATATCGCGACAGTAAAGGTATCGTATGGGTGAAACAGGGTGCCGACAAGCGTAAAGTATTCGACAACACGGAACTTGTAGCAATGCTAATGGAAAACGGACAGATGCATCCAGACAGTATGCCTATTAAAGGTACAAGTATCAAAGACTTAGATGAGAATACTGTGCGTGACTATCTGCTGAACCGTTTCCGCAGCGATTACGAACGGCAACAGTTACCTATCGCAGAGTTGAAACACAAGAGTCTCGCTGAGATAGCCGACATTATCAGCCAGACTCCAGAGGGCATCTTAAAGAATAACGGCCTGATCATGGAGGATGGCACGTTGACATTGGCAGCATTGATACTGATGGGCAAGTATCCTCAGAGATGGATGCCTGCATTCACAGTGCGCTGCATCAGTTTTATTGGAAATAGCATTGGTGGTACCGAGTTCCGCGATAAGAGTGGCAATGATGCAGATGGAAATGCTGTACATCTGTACAACTATATCATTTCTTTCCTGAACAGGAACCTGCGTCATAAACAGGTAGAGAAAGACTTCAATAGTCCTGGTGAATTGGAAGTATCAATGACTAGTTTGTCTGAGATCGTAGCAAACGCCATCCTACACCGTTCGTATGTGATAGAGGCTCCTTTGAGAGTGTTCATCTTCGACAACCGAATAGAGATCCACAGTCCAGGTCTTCTGCCAGAGGGCGTAAATCTGGAAAGTATCATGCATGGTGCATCTGTACCAAGAAACAAATTGTTGTTTAACCACGGTATCAATCTTCTTCCCTATACTGGTGCTGGTAGCGGTATCACAAGAGCGTTGAAGTTCACCCCAGACATCAAGTTTGTGAATGATGAAACACTCAATGAGTTTGTCGTGGCGGTAGAGCGTAAAGATATTGATGATAGAGATAGTGATAGAGATGATAGAGATAAATCTTTAGAAAATAGTCACTTACAAAATGATAGTCAAGGGCACAATGATAGAGATGATAGAGATAAGCATGCTGGAGTTTCATATAAGACTCTTGATGGTACTCAAAAGAATATCATTCAATTCTGCTCTATTCCAAGAAGTGCGAGGGAGATACTTGAGCATATAGGTTATAAATACCATCCAACCCATATAATAAAGTTTATAAAACCTTTGCTCGAACTAGGCTTTATTGAGATGACAGAGCCAGACAAGCCGAACAGCAAGAATCAGAAATACAGGAAGGTGAGGAACTGATTTGTTAAAAATCTCTCCTTTACTTGCATTTATATCGGTTTTCTTATCTCTGTTTGAGAAGAAATGTGTACCTTTGCCGACGGTTATTAGATGTTTGCTACACGGATGCTTATAAGCATTTTGCAACATTGAAACGCCAGGCTCACGCAAGTAGTTGTAAATCAATGAATGTCTCATTTGAGGAGGTGAAGTAAGCTAGTTAATCTACGAGTAATTAAATAATGGAAGGGTGTGGCTCAGCAATGGGTCACACCTTTTTTCTCTATTATGGCCTTGTTCATTTTGGCCAGATTGAACTAGCTTTCATACATAGTTTTTATGCCTTTTTTTTAGTAGTGCCTTCTTTCACCCGACGGAGGCATTTCTTTCACCCGTCGCAATATCTCCCACGAGGGAAAGGAGATATCTCTATGGGGGGATAACAGATATCGCGACGACCCGTAGGAGATACTGCGACTGGTGGTAGGAATCATCCCTTCACCTGATAACTGACTATACCAATATATATAGCGAGTTTTCCGATGACAGATAGCAGGCATTACGATTAAAAATCAGGCAGTTCCCTTAATAAAGTAGTATCTGTTTTGTTTATTTACACCAATGGCATAATGATTAGTCGTCATGAGGAAGTGATGATAATCATCGTTCCGTTATTCAAATTTCACTGATTTCGTCAAATTCTAAAGATTAATGAGTAAATTTGTAACTGAAAAGAATGTGTAAAGTATGCCAGAGAAACAACGTACCTATATTGCCATTGACTTGAAGTCGTTCTATGCTTCAGTAGAGTGCGTGGACAGGGGACTTGACCCACTGACTACACACCTTGTGGTGGCTGATGAGTCGAGGACCGACAAAACCATTTGTCTGGCAGTGTCGCCGTCGCTCAAGACCTATGGCATTGGTGGAAGGGCGCGACTGTTTGAGGTAAAGCAGAAAGCACGAGGTGTGGATTTCATCATTGCTAAGCCCCGTATGGCTCACTATATGGAGGTCAGCTCAAAGATTTACAGCATCTACTTGAAATACATTGCACCGGAAGATATTCATGTCTATAGCATCGATGAGGTGTTTATGGATGTGACTGCCTATCTGAATACCTACAAGATGACTGCGCATGAGCTGACCATGAAGATGATTCGCGACGTGCTATCACAGACGGGCATCACAGCTACTGCGGGTATCGGTACAAATATGTATCTCTGCAAGGTGGCGATGGATATTATGGCCAAAAAGATGCCTGCTGATAAGGATGGTGTACGTATAGCCGAACTTGACGAGATGTCATATCGTCGTGAATTATGGGATTTTAAGCCTATTACAAAGTTCTGGCGTGTAGGGCATGGGATTGCTGAGAGGTTGGCTTATTATGGTATTGACACGATGGGAAAACTGGCCCGTCTATCAGTACGTAGCGAAGGACTGCTCTATAAGTTATTTGGTGTAAATGCTGAGTTGTTGATAGATCATGCCTGGGGCTGGGAGCCTTGTACGATGGAGGCCGTGAAGACATATCGGCCTGAAACGAACTCCTTCAGTAGCGGACAGGTATTACAAGAACCTTATACTTTTAAGAAGGCTCGTGTGGTGATACAGGAGATGGCTGAGGGAATGGCGCTCGACTTGGTGTCGAGGCGCTTGGTGACCGACCAGCTGGTGTTGACCGTGGGCTATGATGCAGAATGTCTGACACGTCCGGAGGTGCGAGAGAAGTATCACGGTGAGATTACTATCAATCATTACGGTAAGCCCGTGCCTAAACATGCCCACGGTACTTTTAACTTTGAGAAACCCACATCGTCTTCCCGGCTCATCATGAATGGAGCTGCAGATATTTTTGATAGTTGTGTGCATCCTGATATGCTTATCCGTAGGATGAATCTAACAACGAACCATGTGGTGAGCGAAGCATCCTTGGAACAAAATAAACAACCAGAACAGCTTGACCTCTTTACCGACTATAAAACGCTGGAGAAACAGCGTATGCAGGAGAAGAATCTCCTCGAAAGAGAGCGGAGGATGCAAGAAGCTCAGCTGAATATCAAAAAGCGTTTCGGTAAGAATGCTATCTTGCGAGGCTTGAATTTCGATGAGGGGGCAACGGCTATGGAACGTAACAAACAAATAGGAGGACACAAGGCATGAACAATGATTATGACGATATTATCAACTTGCCACATTATGAGCCTAAGCATCATCCTAGGATGACCATGAGTAACCGTGCGGCTCAGTTTGCACCCTTCTCTGCATTGTCTGGATACGATGAAGTCATCAAAGAATCGGCGCAGGAGAATGCATCCATCTTTGATACAGAACCATCTCCCATAGATGATATAGACGTTTAGTTTGTCTTATAGCATTAGTGTGAGGATGACACTCCAATGGGCAATGGCGCCCAAGAGGACAAAGATATGCCAGATGGCGTGATAGTGGGGGCGCTTATCGTTGGCAAAGAAATAGGTGCCAACAGTATAGAGTATGCCCTCACAGAAGAGGAAGACTAACGAGAGGGTGGAGAGTTTTTCCCATACAGTGGGGAAGATGAACAGCACGCTCCATCCCATGATGAGATACATCGCCAGCGAGAGCTTCGGATGCTTGCCTATTGCTACAATCTTGACGATGGAACCCACCAGTGCCACGAACCACAAAAAGCCAAAGACCAACCACCCCAGCCAACCTCCAATGACACCAACACAGATGGGGGTGTAGGAGCAGGCTATCATGACGTAGATGCTGATGTGGTCGCACTTGCGGAGGATGTCTTTTGCCATGCCAGGACGCAGCCAATGGTAGATGGTGCTGGACAGGAACATGAGGAACATGCCCACAATGAAGAAGAAGACACCAAAGGCCATCTGCCAACCCGTCTTGATGGCTGGCCACACCATCCAAATGGATGAGAGGGCAAAGACAACACCTACTAAATGAGTCCAGGTGTTGCCTTGTTCTTCTTTAGACGGTAAAAAATGTGTCATGAGAATAACCTTTCATTAATAGCCTGTTTCACCTGATTGGTCAGTTCCTCGTATGTCTGGGTGCTGTCAGGTAGGATAGGCGACAGGTACTCTATCTCTATCATGTGGGGCTTAGGGAAGCGCTTGGATCGTGGCAACGCCTCAAAGGCGCCCTTGATGCATACGGGAACCACTGGTACTTGCAACTCCCTGCTCAGGATAGCAAAGGTTTTCTTAAACTCACTCAGTTCGCCAGAAAATGTTCGACGGCCTTCAGGGAAAATCACTACGTTCTTGCCTTGCTTGAGTACTTCACCCAACTTCTGGATGGAACCACGCAGGTTGTTGCGCTCCATCAGGATGATGTTGTTGTTGCGAGCGTAAGCCTTACGTAAAGCACCTTGCATGTGCTCCTCGGTAGCATAGTAGTAGCAGTTTTTCATCACCTCCGTGGGCAAGGTACACGATACCAACGGACCGTCTAAGAAGCTTTGGTGATTGGGCGCAATAATCATTGGGCCATTGGTGGGAATATTTTCTACACCTTTGATTGTGAGTGTATTATATGCTTTATAGAACCCTCGTATAATGGTGTTGCCCAAGGTCATGAATCGGTTGCCATGAGGCAATTCTAACTGAGAAGAGTCGGCATGCAGGAACTGGTGCCAGTCTTCTTCCTGCACCTCCATGCGTGTCTTGCTGTTGGCAATGAACTCGGCCATAGCCTGAATGTTCCTGTAGCCCGGCATATCCGCTGTGTTGATGTGCGTGCCAAAGGTTTGTTGGATGAAACCTTCTAACGACACCATATCCAGTGAGTCGAATGCCAAGTCGGTCTCGATATGGTCGGTAGGACGCAAGTGTATCTTCTTCTCCTCCTCGATGTATTTCTTCAGTATCTGATATTCCTCGAATGTAGGCTCTACTATCTTTTCTTCTTTCTTGCTGACGGGTGCTTCACCTTTGATAATGTCTTTTAGCATGTAGCGCTTCAGCTTCTCCAGTCGGGTACGAGGCAGTTCACCACGATAGACATAGAGGCTCATCAGTTTCTTGTAGTTGGTGACGGTCAGGTTGTAGGGCTCCAGTACCTCGCGCTTGAGTGCTTCTTCCACCTGTTCGTCAGAGAGGTCTTTTGCCCACTCTGTCTGGGGAACAATAATGGCACGCAGCATGTCGCCATCCTGAATCACAGCTGCCTCCTTCACACGGTCGGTATATTTCTCCAACTTATACTCTATCTCGTTGGGTTGTACGTTCTTACCGTTAGACAGCACGATGATCTCCTTGCTACGTCCCGTGATATACACACGTCCTTTCTCGTCAATATATCCTAAGTCGCCCGTATGCAACCAACCGTCCTTGTCGATGACAGCTGCCGTTTCTTCCGGACGATTGTAGTAGCCCTGCATGATGTTCGGACCTTTGGCGCATACCTCACCATTCTCAATCTTGCATTGCATCTCTTTAGAAGGGATGCCCACACAATTAGGCACCTGGTCGCCAGGACGGGTAAAGGCAATCATCGGAGCGGCTTCGGTCATGCCATAGCCTTCGAGCATCTCGAAGCCCAATGTCTGTAAACCAAACAGTATCTCTTTATCCAAAGCAGCACCGCCACTTACCATGAATTCGATGTGTCCACCCAGTTTCTGATGTACAGCCTTGAAGATGAAGCGTGAGAACGATTTGCTCTTCAGTGTGGCACAGAGATTGAAGAGTCCACGGGTGAGGGCATTGGCATCAATCTTCTTTTTGATGCCGCCATAGAGCGTTTGCCACAATCGAGGCACACCCACCATGATAGAAATCTTACCACGCTCCAAGGTGTCGATGATATCTGGTCCTGACATCGTAGGACAGATGGCTACACCACCACCAATATAGAAGGGGATGACGACCGTTCCTACCAAAGGTAATACATGATGCAACGGCAACAGAATCAGCGTTCTGCGCTCATCGCTAAAGATAGGTACCTCATCATATACAGCGCGTTTATTGGTCAGTATGTTCAAGAATGAAAGCATCACGCCCTTGGGAGAACCTGTAGTGCCAGATGTATAGATGATGAGGGCTGTGTCGTTCTCGTCATCATAGTTCACCTGTGCCTTCTCCTCGTTTACCTCCACCCGTTCGTAGTCTTCAATGAGGTGGGTGTCAACGGTTTGTCCTGCTTCTTGCAGAGCAGCCTTCACTACGTCTAATTTCTGACCTGTTGTCCAGATGCAAGCAGGATGACAATCGTTGATGATATAAGCCACATCGCTGACAGTTGAGGAGGCATCAACGGGCACAGCGATGCCCTTGTTGGCCCAAATGGAATAGAAGGCATAAATCCAGCCCTCGCGGTTTTCAGCAAAGATAAGTGTTCTTTCCTTTGGCTGTTTGGGGGTGAAATGGCTATATAGCGTGATGCGTTGCAGCATCTCGGAATAATAGATTTTGCGCTCGCCAATGATAATGGCAATTTTGTTAGAATCTTTAATCATCATAACTTTCAGTTGGATATATTAGTAAAAGAGTAGGGGGCATCTTCGGCAGCAATACCTCGCTGTCGGTTGGCCTTTGCACTCATCTGTAATTCTATTTTTGTTCCCTGCATCAGGTCGTCGTGGGTGAGGAAATTGTGTTGCCAGTCTTGACCGTTCAACTTCATCGCCGTGATATATTTGTTGTCAGGAGAGCAGGCAGGAGCCGATATCTCTACCGTCTTGCCATTTTCCAAGTGCAACTTTACTTGCTTGAAATAGGGGGTACCTAAGACATATTGTCCGCTACCTGGACAAACGGGATAGAATCCCAAGGCAGAGAATACATACCAAGCTGAGGTCTGTCCGTTGTCCTCGTCGCCACAATAGCCATCAGGCGCCGCTGAATACAGTCTGTCCATCACCTCACGAATCCAGTATTGTGACTTCCAAGGCTCACCAGCGTAGCCATAGAGGTAGATCATGTGTTGAACGGGCTGGTTGCCGTGGGCGTAGTTGCCCATGTTCATGATCTGCATTTCTCGAATCTCGTGGATGGGGAAACCATAGTAGCTGTCATCGAAAACAGGAGGCACAGAGAAGACGGAATCCATCATCTGGGTAAAAGTTTCCTTGCCGCCCATGAGGTTGATGAGTCCCTGTGGGTCGTGAAACACCGACCAAGTGTAGTGCCAACTGTTACCTTCGGTGAAAGCATCGCCCCATTTCAACGGGTTGAATGGGCTCTGGAACGTACCGTCCTCATTCTTGCCACGCATCAGTTTGCTTTCGGCATCAAACAGGTTGCGGTAGTTCATGGCCCGCTCGGCATAAATGGCAATCTCGCTTTCGGACTTACCCAATGCTTTGCCCAACTGATAGATACACCAGTCGTCGTAGGCATATTCCAAGGTGCGGGCAGCACTCTCGTTGATGCCCACATTGTAAGGTACATAGCCCAAGCGGTTGTAATACTCTACGCCCTTACGACCTGTTGAACCGATGGTAGGGTGGGCATTGTTGGCTCCATGTGTCACAGCTTCCCAAAGAGTCTCGATGTCGTAGCCACGTAATCCTTTCAGATAGGCATCGGCAACAATAGAAGCCGAGTTGTTGCCTACCATGCAGTTGCGATGTCCCGGACTGGCCCATTCGGGTAGGAAACCACTTTCCTTATAAGCATTTACCAGTCCCTCTTGCATCTTGACATTCATGCTGGGGTACATCAGATTGAGGAAGGGGAACAGGCAACGGAAGGTGTCCCAGAAGCCTGTGTCGGTAAACATATAGCCGGGCAGTACTTCTCCATTGTACGGACTATAATGCACAGGCTGACCTGAAGCATCTATCTCATACAGACTGCGTGGAAATAAGACGGAGCGATAGAGGCAGGAGTAGAAAGTACGCAGGTGGTCAATGTTGTCATCATTCACTTCTATTCTGCCTAATGTTTCGTTCCAAGTGGCTCTGGCTGCATCACATACAGCATCAAAACTGCGTCCATCTATCTCTTGCAGATTGCGTTCCGCCTGCTCATAACTGATAAAGGAGGAAGCCACATGGGCTTCCACTACTTCGCCACGATGGGTGGTGAAGCCTACAATGGCTCCTGTATGGTTGGCGGTGGCCTCAGTAACTCCATCCTTGATGTCTTGGTCGGCCACTACCGATACCTGTGAGAATGGCTTGCTGAACTCAATCACGAAATAGTTCTTGAAGTTATCGGGAACGCCTCCGCTATTGCGGCTAGTATAGCCTATTATTTTTCTCTCATCAGGTAAAATCTGGATAGAAGAACCTCTGTCGAATGCATCCACCACCACTGAAGAGGACTCGTCTTCTGGGAAGGTAAAGCGGAACACAGCGGCACGCTCGGTAGGTGTAATCTCAGTGGTAATGTCATAGTCGGCCAGATAGACTTTATAGTAATAAGGGGTAGCCGTTTCAGCCTTGTGGGAGAACCAGCTGGCACGCTCTTCTTCATCAAATACCGTTTTGCCAGTCACAGGCATCAGACTGAACTGTCCGTAGTCGTTGATCCACGGACTGGGCTGGTGTGTTTGCTTGAAACCACGAATCTTATCAGCATCATATACGTATGCCCATCCGTCACCCATCTTGCCTGTCTGTGGCGTCCAAAAGTTCATGCCCCAGGGCAGAGCTATAGCGGGGTAGGTATTACCTGTTGACAGGGTATATTTAGAGTGGGTACCTACAAGGGTACTCACGTAATCAACAGGTGTCTGTGACTCAAAAGTCGTTTCCTGTGTTTGCTGACAAGCCATCAGGCAAAGCACAGATAATAATGATAGGAGTTTTTTCATATCGTAATGGTTGTTTAAAGGTATGTTCTAAAAATGTAATAATATATCATTCTGTATAGGAAACTTAATGCAATGGTAATTACAAAAGTATAACCGCACATATACACTACGAAGCGGAAGATGCTGTTTTTCCAAGTAAGGTCGTAAAGTTGCTTGAAATCCCATATCAGCAGTATACCAATTGGTATGCTGAACAAGGCAGTTGTATTGTAAGTGCCTGTTACAAGCATCAATATCAACTGGGCTATGATAAGCTGTGAGGCTAAATACACGAACATGATGATGCGCTCTGCTGCATTTTGAGTTTTCCCGATGGGTGTTTTGCGGAAACTACGCCAAGTGCAGAACAAGAAGATTGGCAGCATTATTAGCATGCCCATAGGAGCATTATTGGAAATATAGCTTGAAATTATCCCATATATAGAACCTAACACAGTTCTATCGCCCAGATACTCTTCTCTTAACGAGTTCACATCACGCATCATTTCCCCCTGAGCTCTCATATAGTCCTCTCTGGCTTTCTCAATTTGCTCCCTGTCTTCAGGATGCATTTCACTCCAATGGTTGAATCGTTGCATCATCTCATCGGTGGCTTCATTGCCAATGCCTAATGCACTGATATCTCCCCCTAAACGAATGCTGTCCTGAATGGCTCGCATCTCTATCGTTAGTATGCTGTCTTGCAGTGTTTTTATTTGATCAAATAATTCTTTTGATTCTGGTACTAATGCTATCTCTTTCAGACGAGTTATCTGTGAGTTGATAGTGTTATAGTTCACAACCTCTTCTCTTAGGAACATTGAAGGGAATACTAGTCTTACCAAAATGGCACTGATGGCACAGATGATGAAGAATAGTTTGAACGGACGGAAATAATGGGCACGCTTGCCGCTAATATAGTCGCGAATCATATAACCTGGTCGCCAAAAAAGCTCAATGATGGTGTGCAGGAATCCGCTTTCGATGTCGGTGAAATCGCTCACCACATTGTGCAGCAAATTACTCATTGTAAAACGATGAGTGTCCTGGCTTTGCCCGCATCGTGGACAGTAGTTACCTTTATAGTTTTCTCCGCAGCTCATGCAGTGATGAGACTGCATGGTGTCATGCGGTCTCTCTCTTCCACGTATCTGCTTGAGGTGTACGGCACGTTGCCAAATACGGAACCGGAGCCACCAACTTCCACTATTTTGATGACGAGTCTGACTCATGTCCTTCTATTGACGCTCAATTTTGAGCAATGCTCCTGTCACAGTGTCAAACTGTACTTTAGTCACAGTATTTCTGTTGAATAGCTGTGCCGACAGGTATTCACGTGAGCCAAACTGTGTAAAAGACATCTCTGAATTAATAATGTCCTTATGGTTGAAGGTAAGCTTTACATCAGCCTTTCCTGGTACATTGTAGGCCACACCCTCAATGGCTGTCTTGCTACCGTTATTCAGTATGCTGACAATCGATTTGCTCGTTTTCCCATCAGCCTCAACAGGTGGCTCAGGAATCAGGTTTTTGTTCACGATGCTCAACTCAACAGGTTCGCCAGACAGGTCGTCAGCATCCACAAACCCCAGTTTCTTTGAGAAGCGGAACACCACTTTATTATTCATATTCTCAGGTGTAACCTTAATCGAGAAATACTTTGTTTCGGTCTTAATTTTACCCTCAAACATCTGCACCATTGCCTTTTCCTGCTTGTTGAGATTGTCCAGCATGATTTGCAACTGAGCACCGTCTTTTGGCAGGTTTTCGGCCTCACCCCTCAGCAAGGCGTTCTTACTCTCACGAATGCTATAGATCTCGCGAGCGACTAATTCAGCCATTTTGGCGGTTGAGTTGGCCACCAATATTTCTTCCGTTAAGAATGTACGAGGATCGGGCAATACTTCTTCCTCTTGTTGTTCAACCTTGGGTTGTGTGGTCTTTTGTTCTCCCACGTATGGCATGTTGATTGAGCGTACAATGCCGTCTGTTGTCAACTCCATCAGTGGAGCAGTGGTGCGGTCTTTCATCTCTACGAAATAGATGTTGTCCTTATCAGGTACACCCACTGTCGTCAGCTTCAACTCATCCAAGGTCCAGGTAGTTTCTGCTTCCTGCTTCACACCACTCAGGCGCAGGTAGCGTTCTGCATACTGACTGAACTGTCCTGGTTCGTAATGTTGTTGTATAGCTTTTGCCTCAATGACAATTTCTGTTTGAGGCAGTATGTAGGTTACGCCAAACTTCTTACCGAATGTCACACCTGGAGTTACTTCGGTTTGGCCATAGGCCAAATTGAAAACTGAAAACTGAAAATTGAAAATTATTAAGGCAACCAAAACCTTATAAATAGTTCTTTTCATAATTTCTACAGATAGTTTTACATTATTATATTGGTCAATTTGCAAACACGATGCATACAGGCATACTAAGTTGGATGTCACGCTGGGTGTTCGTCAACAAGCCCGTCTGTAAATCGCGTTCGAATATTTCAATCTTATTATCATTCATATCAGCCACCAGCACATACTTGCCGTTAGGGGTGATGTTGAAGTTGCGTGGATGCTTGCCCGTAGGCTGATATCCCACCTTCTTCAGCAACCCCGTCTCTTGGTTCACCTCAAAGATAGCCAGTCCATCATCTGAATTGCGCACACTGGCATACAGGAACTTACCATCGGGTGATAGGTGGATATCTGCAGCATGACGGTCGCCCTGAGGGTGTGTTTCGATGGTCTGTATCACCTGAATTTTGCCATCATTATAGCTGCAAACCGTTACAGCTTCACTTAACTCACCTATAATATATACAAACCTTCCATCCTTGCTGAAGATGATGTGACGAGGACCAGAGTCGTTGTTGATGGGAGTATTCTCCAATAACAAACGAGGTTTGGCAGGGTCTGTCGCAACATCAAATTGCAGAATACGGTCGGCACTGAAGTCAGTGGCCAGCAGTTGCTTGCCATCAGGGGTGAATGCTGTGCAATGCACATGTGGAGTTTCCTGACGACTCATATCAGGACCGCCTATGTTGCCACAAAAGATAGTATCTATCGGTTCCAGAGAACCGTCATAACGCAAAGGAAATACCGACATACTGCCACCCGAATAATTGGCAGTAGTCACAATCTTGCCATTGGTAGCCACGTAGCAGGGGTCTTCTCCATAGGTGGGTTGCTGGTTCATCAGCTCGGCCTTGCCTTCCTCCTTATCAAACTTGAATGCAGCTACAGCAGCTGTTTCGTCGTGTTTCTCACTCACCACATACATCACTTGCTGGTTGGCAGAGAGGGTGAGGTAGGAGGGGTTATCCATCTTTATTACCTCCAAAGGTCTGATCGTACCGTTCTCTTGGTCAAACTTATAGGTATAGATGCCCTCGCTATCAGCGAATGTGTAAGTACCTACTATCATGGTCAGCTCGTCAACTGCAGGCTGCGAGTTGCAAGCCGCCAATAAGAGGAGCAGGCTGCCAAAGACAAAATTCTTATTCATATTCTATTTTAATTACACCAATAAATACAAACCTGCAGCAATAGCGCCACCAATGACAGGACCAACACCTGGAACCCAAGCATAACTCCAGTCGCTGTTTCGCTTACCCTTGATAGGCAGGATGAAATGAGCAAAACGAGGAGCCAGATCTCGAGCAGGATTGATAGCATAGCCAGTAGTACCACCCAATGACATACCGATGGCAACAATCAGGAAGGTAACAGGAAAAGCGCCGAGGCTACCCATTCCCAACTCAGGAGTGTTGCCTACATTGCCGATAGCTAAGATAACATAAACCAGTACAAAAGTACCAATCACCTCACTCAACAGGTTGCGCCATTTGTTTCTGATGGCTGGTATGGTGCAGAAAGAGCCTAACTTTGCATCTGCATCAGGCGTAGCATCGTAGTGGTCCTTAAAATAGATATATACCAATACAGCTCCTACAAAGCCTCCCAGCATCTGGGCAATGATATAAGGCACTACCAAATTCCAGTCGAAAGTGCCTGCTAATGCCAAACCTATGGATACCGCGGGGTTAAGGTGAGCTCCTGTGTAAGGGCCTGCAATAAAGACACCACACATCACAGCCAAACCCCAAGCGAAGGTTACTACCACCCAGCCAGCTCCTTTTGCCTTTGACTTCTCCAAACTGACGTTGGCACATACGCCATCGCCCATCAAAATCAGTATCATGGTTCCTAAGAACTCGAAAACCATTTTCTCAATCATATTCGTTCACAGTTTATGGTTTATTTTTCAATTTTACAATTTTCAATTTTCAATTTTCAATTATTAATTGTTAACGTTCTTTGTATCGCTTCTCGCCATCCTTTTACATTGGCTTCTACTTTCTGACGGTCATCTGAAGGCATAAACATCGAATCTATCTGCCACTGGTCGCGTATCTCTTCAACACTCTTCCAATAGCCTACTGCCAGACCTGCCAGATAGGTAGCACCTAAGGCAGTGGTTTCTGGATTGCGAGGACGAATCACCTTAGTATTCAGGATATCTGCCTGGAACTGCATCATCAGGTTATTGCGAGAGGCGCCACCATCCACCTTCAGTTCGGCCAATGGAAGCTCGGCATCACGCTGCATTGCCTGTACGATGTCGAGTGTCTGGAATGCAATACCCTCCAAGGCAGCACGTGCTATGTGGGCAGCAGTAGTGCCACGACTGATACCTGTGATACTGCCTCGTGCATACTGGTCCCAATAAGGCGCACCTATACCTGTCAGCGCAGGTACGAAATACACGCCTCCCGTATTGGGTACGGTAGCAGCAAGTGCTTCAATCTCACCAGATGACTTGATAATGCCCAAACCATCACGCAACCACTGTACTACCGAACCGCCTACAAATATACTGCCTTCCAGAGCGTAAGTAACCTTGTTGTTGATTTTCAGTGCGATGGTGGTCAGCAGATTGTTCTTCGACATGATGGGCTTCTCGCCACTGTTCATCAACAGGAAGCAGCCTGTGCCATAGGTGTTCTTCACGCTGCCAGGCTCTGTACAGAGTTGTCCGAAGAGGGCTGCTTGTTGGTCGCCAGCGATACCACCGATAGGTACCTGGTGGTTGAAGATAGCAGATTGGGTATAGCCATATACCTCGCTGCACGACTTCACCTCAGGCATCATTGATAGTGGAATATCAAACAATTTCAGCAGGTCTTCGTCCCACTGCAGGGTATGGATATTGAACAACATGGTACGTGAGGCATTTGTCACATCAGTGATGTGCAGCATACCCTTCGTCAGACGCCACACCAACCAGGAA
>Ga0265300_10001886_pt1 | contig 18912 bp, 15 predicted proteins | sample AusTroGonzalo_MG_FD_193482 | JGI IMG/M metagenome (GOLD analysis project Ga0265300, IMG submission 193482) | Bovine rumen microbial communities from tropical cattle in Woodstock, Queensland, Australia - Gonzalo_03 | ecosystem: Host-associated > Mammals > Digestive system > Stomach > Rumen ...
AGCCTGAAATTCACGCCCGAGGCTTGGGTGATGGAAGCCGACGACCGCCGAGACGAGAAGGCCGAGGTCGAGACCATCGTCACCTTCCGTGCTGCGCAACAGTTCGAGAAGCTACGCTACGCGACCGATGTTTATTCGCAAGACCACAAGCGTCCTATCGCATGGATGTTCACCTATGGCAATCTCGCCATGCGTAAGGCCCGCGCCAACTTCGCCTCCAACTTCTTTGCCTGCGCCGGCATCCAAGTCGTCGACAACCCAGGCTTCAAGACCTTGGAGGAAGGCATCGCCGCCGCCCGTGAGGTGAAGCCCGAGATTCTGGTCATCTGCTCCTCCGATGAGGAATACGGCGAAGGCAATGCTCTCAAGATTTACGAGGAATTGAAGAACGACACCATCGTGGTGCTTGCTGGTAACCCCGAAGGCACCGTCGACATCCTCAAAGAGGCTGGCTTGAAGTACTTCATCCACGTCAAGAGCAACGTGCTTGAGACGCTGCAAGATTTTCAGAAACAATTAGGTATAACCAAATGATGAAAGGGCAAGACAATGAAACCGAATTATAAAGACATCAATATCAACGCTATACCTAAGCACAGCGGTCTCATCCTGCCGAATGGCGAGCCTTGGGAGACCTCTGAACACATCATGGTGAAGCCTGCCTACACCGAGAAAGACCTCGAAGGCATGGAGCACCTCAACTACGCCGCTGGCATCGCCCCCTTCCTCCGTGGACCTTACTCGACGATGTATGTGATGCGCCCCTGGACCATCCGTCAGTACGCCGGTTTCTCCACCGCTGAAGAGTCCAACGCCTTCTACCGCCGTAACATCGCTGCTGGTCAGAAGGGTCTGTCTGTGGCCTTCGACTTGGCCACCCACCGTGGCTACGACGCCGACCACGAGCGCGTCATGGGTGACGTGGGTAAGGCTGGCGTGAGCATCTGCTCCGTCGAGGACATGAAGGTGCTGTTCGACCAGATCCCGCTGAACAAAATGTCCGTCTCCATGACCATGAACGGCGCCGTGTTGCCTATTCTGGCCTTCTACATCGTCGCGGCCCTGGAGCAGGGCGCCAAATACGAAGAATTGCAAGGTACCATCCAGAACGACATCTTGAAAGAGTTCATGGTGCGTAACACATATATCTATCCGCCTGAGTTCTCGATGCGCATCATCGCCGACATCTTCGAGTTCACCTCGCAGAACATGCCGAAGTTCAACAGCATCTCCATCTCGGGCTACCACATGCAGGAAGCTGGCGCCACCTCCGACATCGAGATGGCCTACACCTTGGCCGACGGTTGGGACTACCTCCGCACGGGTGTCAAGGCAGGCCTCGATATTGACGCTTTCGCGCCGCGTCTGTCCTTCTTCTGGTGCTCGGGCATGAACCACTTCATGGAGATTGCCAAGATGCGCGCCGCCCGTATGATTTGGGCCAAGATTGTGAAGACCTTCAACCCGAAGAACAGCAAGTCGCTGGCACTGCGTACCCACACGCAGACCTCGGGCTGGTCGCTTACCGAGCAAGACCCGTTCAACAACGTGGCTCGTACCTGCATCGAGGCCATGGGCGCTGCCTTGGGTCACACCCAATCGCTGCACACCAACGCCTTGGACGAAGCCATCGCCCTGCCGACCGACTTCAGCGCCCGTATCGCCCGTAACACCCAAATCTACATCCAAGAAGAAACCAACGTCTGCCGTGTCGTCGACCCGTGGGCAGGCTCCTATTACGTGGAGAGCCTCACCCGCGACCTCTACGAGCGTGCTTGGGGTCACATCCAAGAGGTGGAAGCCATGGGTGGCATGGCCAAGGCCATCGACACTGGTCTTCCGAAGATGCGTATTGAGGAAGCCGCTGCCCGCAAGCAGGCCAAGATCGACTCGGGCCGCGAGACCATCGTCGGCATCAACAAGTACCGCCTCGACCACGAAGACCCGATCGAGACCTTGGAGGTCGACAACACGGCCGTGCGTGAGTCGCAGATCAAGCGCTTGAAGGAACTTCGTGCCAACCGCAACGAGGCCGACGTGCAGCGTTGCTTAGAGGCCATTACCAAGTGCGCCGAGACCCACGAGGGCAACCTCTTGGCCTTGGCTGTCGAAGCCGCCAAGTGCCGCGCTTCGCTGGGTGAGATTTCCATGGCTTGCGAAAAAGTTGCAGGTCGTTATAAAGCAGTAATTCGTTCAATCTCAGGAGTATATTCTATGGAAACGAAAAACGATGCAAGATTTGAAGAGGCTGTCCGTAAGGCCGACGAGTTCGCCAAGTTAGAAGGCCGTCGTCCGCGTATCATGATTGCCAAGATGGGTCAAGACGGGCACGACCGTGGCGCCAAGGTGGTCGCCACCGGCTATGCTGACATCGGTTTCGACGTCGACGTTGGGCCGTTGTTCCAAACACCCGCCGAGGCTGCTAAGCAGGCTGTCGAGAACGACGTCCATATCATGGGCGTGAGTTCGCTGGCTGCCGGTCACAAGACCCTCGTGCCGCAGGTCATCGCTGAATTGGAGAAACTCGGTCGTCCCGACATCATGGTCACCGTGGGTGGCGTGATTCCCGCGCAGGACTACCAGTTCCTCTACGACGCCGGCGCCGTAGCCATCTTCGGTCCTGGCACGGTCATCAGCGATTCGGCCATCAAGATGCTGGATCTGCTGATTGCAGCGAGGAAATAAAGTTCTCGCTAAATCCAAAACAAGAAAACCGCCTCGAAGTTTCGGGGCGGTTTTCATATTAATCAAGGTGTAGATTACATCATCAAGAACGACATCATCACACCAGCTGCGACGGCAGAGCCGATAACGCCAGAGACGTTCGGGGCCATGGCGTGCATGAGCAGGTGGTTCGACGGGTCGTATTTCTGGCCTTCCACTTCGACGACGCGGGCGCTATCCGGCACAGCCGACACACCAGCGGCACCAATCATCGGGTTAATCTTCTCCTTCAGGAAGAGGTTCATCAACTTGGCACCCAGCAGACCACCGGCAGTGGCCACGCAGAATGAAGCGGCACCGAGGACGAAAATCTTGATGGAGCTCGAAGTCAGGAACACGGAGGCCTGAGTGGAGGCTCCTACGGTGAGGCCCAAGATGATGGTCACGATGTCAATCAAAGGATTAGAGGCGGTGTTTTGCAAACGCTTCACCACGCCTGATTCCTTAATGATATTGCCGAAGAACAACATACCCAGCAGCGGCAGGGCCGTGGGGCTGATGAAGGTGGTCAGGATAAGGCCGACGATGGGGAACATGATCTTTTCGGTCTTGTTGACCATACGCGGGGCACCCATCTTGATGAGGCGTTCTTCCTTGGTGGTCAGTAGGCGGATGATAGGCGGCTGAATCACGGGCACCAAAGCCATGTAGGAATAGGCCGCGATGGCGATGGGACCAATGAGGTTACGCGTGCCGTTCATGCCGTTGGCCAGACGCGAGGACAGGAAGATGGCGGTAGGACCGTCAGCGCCACCGATGATACCGATAGCACCAGCCTCACGCAGGTTGAAGCCCAGATACAAGGCACCGATAAAGGTGATGAACACACCCAACTGGGCGGCAGCACCGAGGATCATCAGCTTGGGGTTGGCGATGAGCGACGAGAAGTCAGTCATGGCACCAATGCCCAAGAAGATCAAAGGCGGATACACACCTGAGGTCACACCGAAGTACAGGTAGTTCAGCACACTGCCCTTCTGGTAAAGACCCGTCTGGAGGTTGAGTTCACCGCTTTGGAACACACTCGTCATCAAGCCTTTCACACCTTCGATGTCGTTGTTATTCAAGCCGTAGTCAGCCATGTTAAGATGTTCGACCTGCTTGATGGCTTCGCTCAACACCATGTGCTTGTCGCCCGGATTGTCGCCAAAGACGGCCACCAACAGAGCTTTCGCTGTGTCCAAATCAAAGTTGAGTGTTGCGGGATCCAATGCTTGTAGATTGGCCATGGCATCAGCAAAGGTAACGCCAAAGCCCTGGAAGAAGGGGATGTTACCCACGATGATACCCGTACCAATCGGGATGAGCAGCATGGGTTCAAACTCGAAGCGGATGGCTAAAAAGATGAAGAGGATACCCACCAAAATCATGATGATGTTGCCAATCTTGCAGTTTCTGAAACCCGTAAGTATCCAGAAGTTGCGCAGACCTTCGCTCAGACGGTCTTTGGTGGACATTTCCTTGACTTCCTCTTTTGCGACATGGGCCTTGACATTCTTGTTTTCCAAAGTCGTCACACGCTTGTCGAGGTTCTGTATTTGCTGATCCAATTCGGCTGACTTTTGCTGTTCTGCGATAATCGCATCAGCCATCTCAGCCAGCTGGGCATTGCTTTCTTCAGCAGTCATTTCGCTCACTTGCTCGGTTTTTCCGAGGTCGGCAACTCTGGTGGCGAACATCGGGTTGTTGACAACCACCATGTTCAGCAGCATCAGGAGCACCAACGAGCCGATAATGACAGCAGGCTTTCTGTAAATACTTTTCTTGCGTAGCATGACCTTATCCGATTACGATTAAAGTATCACCTTGAAGCACATTGTCGCCCTGACGGCAGTTGATGGCGGTGATGGTACCGTCAGCTTCGGCCAGCAGGTTGTTTTCCATCTTCATGGCTTCGTACATGAGCAGTTTATCGCCCTTCTTTACGGTGTCGCCTTGCTTGACGAAGATCTGCATGATGGTTCCAGGAAGCGGAGCAGCCATCTTGTAGCCCGCGCCACTGGCAGCGGTGGCAGGTTTCGAGGCAGCCGGAGCCGAACTCGAAGCGGCAGGCTTGGCAGCGGGACGGGCCACAGGAGCCACGACCGGAGCAGCTTGCTCTTCCATTTCCACTTGATATTCAGTGCCATTCACATTGACCGTGGCGATGTTGCCCTCAATGTTTTGGACTTCTACTTCGTATGGTTTCCCACTAATGGTGAATTTGAATTTTTTCATTTTTCTACAATTTAACGTTTCCAGTGTCTAACTCCGTAATTCTTATCGTTCCAAGAAGTTACCCTTCTCTCGATGGTAATCACATTGCTCTCCTCGTCGTGGAGGTTGGTGGAGAGATAGAGGGCCATGCCGATGGCAGTCAGCACCTCGGGGGCAATCTCGCCTTCAGCCAACTTGACGGCAGGCTTTACCGTCGTCACGGGCTTAATCTCCTTCACCTCGTTCTTCTTAGCATCCTGCTTCTTGAAATAGGCAGCTACGCCACGGAAAATGGTCGAAAGGATGAAGAGGGCGATGACGACAATCAGAAATCCCGCGATGGTGACAATCCAGCCTTTGGTGTAGACCCAATCTTCGTGAGCCAACAGTAATGATATTTGTAACAGGTTCATCACTTTATGGATTTAGGGTTACAGCGGGATGTTCGAATGTTTCTTCTCGGGATTGGCCAAACGCTTCGTCTCAAGGGTGCGCAGGGCACGGATGACACGGAAACGAGTGTTGCGCGGCTCGATGACATCGTCGATGTAGCCGAACTTGGCAGCCTCGTAAGGGTTGGCGAACTTCTTGGTGTATTCATCCACCTTCTTGGCAACGAACTCGGCGCGCTCCTCAGGATTTTCAATCTCGGAAATCTTCTTGCCATCCAGTACCTCAACGGCACCGCTGGCACCCATGACGGCGATTTCAGCAGTCGGCCAAGCGTAGTTCACGTCGTTGCGGAGTTGCTTGCAGCCCATCACGAGGTGAGAACCACCGTAGGACTTACGCAGCGTGACGGTCACCTTCGGAACAGTGGATTCGCCGTAGGCATAGAGCAACTTGGCGCCATGAACGATGATACCGTTGTACTCTTGTCCCGTACCAGGCAGGAAGCCAGGAACATCGACCAAAGTCACAATCGGGATGTTGAAGGCGTCGCAGAAGCGGACGAAACGAGCGCCCTTACGCGAAGCGTCGCAGTCGAGTACACCAGCAAAGAAAGCAGGGTTATTGGCCACGATACCGACCGACATGCCATCGAAGCGGGCAAAGCCGACGATAATGTTCTTGGCGTAGTTCTTGTGGATTTCGAGGAAGTCACCATTGTCAATGATAGCGTTGATGATATCGCCGACGTTGTAAGGCTTGTTCGGGTTGTCAGGGATAATCTGGTTCAACGCATCTTCCATACGGTCGATGGGGTCGTTGCATTCCACGAGCGGAGCGGTCTCCATGTTGTTCTGCGGCATGAAGGAGATGAGTCTGCGGATGATGGCAAGACCTTCCTCTTCACTTTCAGCAGCGAAGTGGGCCACACCCGACTTCTGGCTGTGGATGCGGGCACCACCGAGGTCGTCGGTTGAAACATCTTCACCAATAACGGTTTTCACCACTTTCGGGCCAGTGAGAAACATATAGCTACCTGCATTGGTCATGATGATGAAGTCGGTCAGGGCGGGAGAATACACGGCACCGCCGGCGCAGGGGCCGAAGATGGCCGAAATCTGCGGGATGACACCCGAAGCGTTGATGTTGCGCTGGAAGATCTCAGCGTAACCGGCGAGGGAACGGGAGCCCTCTTGAATACGGGCACCGCCCGAGTCGCAGATGCCGATGACGGGAGCGCCAACTTTCATGGCTTGGTCCATCACCTTGCAAATCTTCAGCGACATGGTCTCACTCAAGGCACCGCCAAACACGGTGAAGTCCTGAGCGTAAACGTAGACGACGCGACCGTCGATGGTACCGTGACCTGTGACAACGCCGTCGCCGAGGAATTGTTGCTTGTCGAGACCGAAATCGACGGTGCGATGGGTCACGAACATGTCAGTTTCTTCGAAACTGCCTTCGTCGAGCAGGAGGGCGATGCGTTCGCGGGCAGTCATTTTGCCCTTCGCATGTTGGGAGTCGATGCGCTTCTGGCCGCCACCGAGACGGGCCTCGTTGCGCTTCTCCAACAGTTCTTGTATTTTCTGTTCGATTAACATGATATATGTTTTTATTTGTTCTTGTTTTCACAGAGTTCGGTCAGAACGCTAAAGGTCGATTTCGGGTGGAGGAAGGCGATGCTCAGGCCTTCGGCGCCCTTGCGGGGAGCCTGGTCGATGAGGCGGATGCCAGCTTCCTTGGCCTCTTCAAGGTGGCCTTCAAGGTTTTCCACGGCGAAAGCGATGTGGTGCATACCGCCCTTGCCGTTGTTCTTCTCGATGAAAGCGGCGATGGTGCTTTCGGGGCTGGTGGGCTCCAAAAGCTCGATTTTGGTCTGGCCGCAGCGCAAGAAAGCGGTCTTCACCTTCTGGTCGGCGACTTCTTCAATGGCATAGCACTTGGTGCCAAGCAGTTTTTCAAAGAAAGGAATGGACTCGTCCAAGCTTGTGACGGCGATTCCAATGTGTTCAATGTGAGAGGGTTGCATAATTATTCGAATAATTGTTTGTTAAAAATACGTATTTGTGAAAATCACGGTGCAAAGGTATAATAATTATTCGAGGTTTACAAAGGAAATAATGCGTCTATTTTTTATTTTTGTAAGGTTCTCAACAATCCAAATAATCATTAAATGATTCGATTTATTGGGAAAATAAATGAACAGCGAGGGACTTTATCAAAAAAGAGTTTCTTTAGTTTTGAATATCATTATATATCCGTAAAGCAGCATCCATATCAGCAATCAGCATTTGAGTCCTAATCTTCACTCCTTCATAAATAAGATGGTACTCTGTATCATAATACAAAGTATCAGCCATCCTATATCGTTCAGGAGAAGATACTAAGGATAATTGCGCTTCTTCTAGAGCATTCCAAATCATGGTAATGTATTCTTGATTGGTGTCAAAATACATCTCTTTATAAGCAGGAGGGAATAAAAGCATAGTCGCATTTCGACATTTACAATATTGATAGAAATCCTGCAAGAGAGAAATGGTTTTGTTTTGTAACCTAAAATCATCCCATTTTTTTGGTTTCCAATCTATAGTATCCAAATGATGTCTAATTTCATACATTTCCACATCACCATATTCATTCAATGAATTCCTTGAATATGGATTATTCTCTGCTATTACGGCATTTCTGCTTTTCCGAGCTTCATCAAATGCAAAAGGGACATATTGTAGTAGATACAATTGCTGTCGTAATGAAAAACTCTTGTATCCGATAGGATAGGTGGAAGAAAGTATTCTCAAATTCGCAACATCGCCCAAATATTTATTTTTCATATAATTAGAGTATTCTGGAATTACAACCACAATATCATTTTTACAAATATATCCTTTGAATAAATTTAGTTGGGTTAATAGTCCCATTCCCGCATGGGTGCCTGTATTGCAAACAGGCATTTTGAAGTGTTCGCTAATCATTTTAGAGCATAGGCCGAAACCACAACCACTTCCACCTATTATTACGATTTTAGGCTCATCAATTGTTTTCATTCTTTTTATTTGTCTAACCACATTAACCTCATGAGATTGAAAGCAATACTCGTTAGGGAAAGATACCAAAACCCTTAAAAATAAGGCTGAACTTAGCAACAGTATTCCAAAATAAACCAAACATTTAAGAAAGAATCGCTTCATTGGATTTAGAATTGAAAATAGATGAAAGAACTTGGAGTCTCAATAGAAAGGACAAAATAATACTCAACACATAAAGCTAAGGTTATATAAACTAACATATGCCACCAAAAATGATTTTTTCTATTAACAAAGTCTAACGCATACCTCTTTCTTCGCAGTAGCCATTCCATAACTAACATGATTACGATGAACAAATTCGTCGGCCATGTCCCAGGCCAAGTGAAGAACCGATAGCTTGCACGTAAAGTTCCAAATTGCAACATCCCTTGGAAATATTCCCACGCCTGTCCAATGCTCTCCGCCCTGAATATGATCCACCCAATCACCGCCAAAATGAAGGTCAATAACATTTGGCCGGTTTCTCTCAAAGTTGGCAAAGCTCTATCTTCGGCGATTTGGTTGGTGTACTTGCGGTTCTTGCCTGTTAAGATAAGAGGCAAGAATAAGATGGCATGATACGCACCCCAAGCGATGAAGGTCCAGTTGGCACCGTGCCAGAAACCACTTAATAGGAAAATGACGAAAGTATTTCTAATGACTTTTGCCTTTGAAACACGACTTCCGCCCAAAGGGATGTATACATAATCCCTAAACCATGTCGTCAGCGAGATGTGCCAGCGGCGCCAAAACTCTGCAATGTCGCGGCTGAAATACGGCACATTGAAGTTTCGCATCAGCCTGATGCCGAACAGCTTGGCAGTGCCGATGGCGATGTCGGAGTAGCCCGAGAAGTCGCCGTATATTTGGAAAGTGAAGAAGATGGCTGCGAGAAGCAATGTACTTCCGCTTTGTTCCGTATAAGTCGAAAACACCTGGTCCACAAACATCGCGCAGTTGTCTGCCACCACAATTTTTTTGAATAAGCCCCACAATATCTGCCGCATTCCGTCAACGGCCGTGTCGTAGTTGAATTCCCGTTTCTTCAGAAATTGCGGCAAGAGGTTGGTCGCCCGCTCAATGGGACCCGCCACTAGCTGCGGGAAAAACGAGATGAAAGCGAAAAAGGCGACGATGTCTCTCGTCGGCTCAATCTTGCCCCGGTAAACGTCAATGGAATATGAAAGCGCTTGGAAGGTGTAGAACGAAATGCCTACAGGCAATATCACTTTCAGCAAAAGCCCGTCCGTGGAGATGTGGAACAGTTGCGCAAACTCTGTGACAAAGAAGTCGTAGTACTTGAACAGCGCTAAAATGCCAAGGTTCAAAACAATGTTGAGCCACATCCAAGCTTTCGCTTTTTTCTTTGATTCCGATTTTCCGATGAGTAGTCCACTGCCCCATGAGCAGAAGGAAGTAAAGGCAATCAACAGCAAGAACCTCCAGTCCCACCAGCCGTAGAATACATAGCTCGCTACCACAATAAAAGCGTTTTGCAAACGCAACTGCCACCTCGACTTGCTGATGAAGCGGTCGAAGACGAACCAATAGAGCAGGAAGACTATCGGCAGGAATATCGCGAACTGGATGGAGTTAAAGAGCATATCGGCTTAATCGAGGTTAATATTTATGAATGCGCGAGCAAAAAAGTTACAATTATTTCTTTGAATAAACTATTTGCATAATCTCATTTGCCACGCAAGATCGATAATGGCCTGCATCATAATAATTATGATAATCAAAAATCCATCGATTAATGCCGGAAAAATCGAAAACATATTCTTGACCAAACACATCATATAAAAACTGCAAGTCATCAGGATTAATTCTTACCTGATTATGACTAGGACCGATTACAATCCTATAATTTGTCATTTGTGCATCAAATATAGCTTTCATTTTTCTAATCATATCCATTCGTTCTTTATTAATCCCAGGTTTGGCCACTTTCTCAGGAAATTGTCCCTGTTCAATAATCCTTATCCTATTAGCGTCATAATAGGTTCCTTTCTCAATACTTTCTTCTTGCTTTTCCCAAATAAGTTCATTGTTAATGGGATTATAACCCAATTTCCAATTTGGATTAATAAGACGACCTTCCATATCAGGATTAAACTGTTGGTTCATTCTATAATCAATATATGACAAGAAAAAATCTATTTTGTAAAAAGCCATAAAAAAATCTATATGAAATTTAAACAGATTACTTTTTTTCAGTATCGGAGGTACCGAAAAAAGAATACCTTTATTCTCACTTGTTGATAACGAACCTATATCAAGAATCATTAAGACATTTTTAAGATCCCCTTGCCTACTAACATATTTTATTCCACCATAAAGATCTCCAACGGATCCTCCAAATACATCAAAATGGTAACAAACACTTGTTTCTGGAATATACTTTTTCCAATCTTCTTCATGATATGCAATACTTCCAGAGTTGCCAAAAATATACGAATCATAATGATATTCTTCGTGATGATTGGCATAATGCATCGCTGAAACAAAACCTCTATTCAATTGAATAAAATCATCAGATTGATAATACAAATCATAATGCCAAATCACCTTAAATGGATCTAATACAATATAAAAAATCGCCATTAGAAAAACTGGCAAACATAATAACAAACAGAATTTAAAAAACCGCTTCATTTGAATTGATTAAAACTGAAAGTAAATAAATGTTTGATTCGACTTAGCAAAAGCAATAATTGATATGATAATCAAATAGTAAATTAACCAATAAATCAATTTCCTAAAGAATGGTAGTTGTTGGTCTTCATTCAATTCAAAAGGATGTTCTTTTCCTCTATTTATCCATTCTAAAATCAACATAATAGCAATACTAATCACTACTGGAAGATAATACAGTCTATTAATAAGCAAAGGTACCGAGAACAAACTCGCATTGCACATTCCATATACATACTCCCAAGCCTGCCCAACGCTTTCAGATCTAACGATAACCCAACCAATTAATACCAAACCGAATGTCAATAACATGCAGCCCAAGTCTCTCAAAACAGGCAATCCGATTCTGTTTGTCCTCAACTGGTCTTTCTTCATAAACGCACCAGAAAAAACAAGTGGGACAAATAACAGTCCATGGTATATTCCAAATAAAACATATGTCCAGTTTGCACCATGCCACAAACCCACCACCACCATATTGATAATGATGGCTAATATCATCCCGACCTTACCCCATCGACGGAATTGAAAGTTTAAAGGCGTGAACACATAATCTGTCACCCATGTTGTCAAGGACATGTGCCAGCGACGCCAAAAATCCGCAACATTTAGTGCAAAATATGGGTAATTGAAATTACGTGTGATGCGTAAACCAAGCAATTTGCCCACTCCTATCGCCATATCACTATATCCCGAAAAATCAGCGTACAATTGGAAAGAGTAAAATATTATCGCAAGAAGTAATGTACTACCCGATTGCTCCGTGTATGTCGAAAAGACTTTGTCAACAAATATCGCGCAATTGTCAGCCACCACCACCTTTTTGAACAGACCCCAAAGTATCTGCCGCATCCCATCAACGGCCTGATTGTAGTTGAACTCGCGTTTCTGCTTTAATTGGTCTATAAATTTAGGGCGGTCAATGGGACCGGAAAGGATGCAGGGGAAAAATGCGACATAGGTGGCAAAATCTACAACATCTTGAGTCGGCTCTATCTCGCCATGATCAATCTCCAACACATAACTGATCAACCTGAACGTGAAGAAACTAACTCCAACAGGAAGAACGATATTGAAAGTGTGCCAGTTGGTATGCAACCCTATGCTTTCGAACAGTCGAGAGAAAGAGTCAATGAAAAAATTCAAGTATTTGAAATAGAACAATAAGCCAACTCCTAAAGCCACGCCCAACACCTTTAGCCACGAAGCGACCCTCTCCGTTTTCGCCCGTCCGATACCGATTCCCAAAAAATAGAAAACTATCGTGGAAACCATCAGTAAGGGCAACATCTTCCAGTCGGCGTAACCGTAAAAGAAATAACTGGCCACCAATAAAAAGACATTCTGCGCTTTCGTGTTCTTCTTCAGCGGAAACCAATACACGAAGAAGACGACAACGAAAAACAGCACAAAAGGTATGGAATTGAATACCATGGTTCTCTTAAACAGATTCTAATTTTGTTCGTTTGTGGCGGCAAAAATACAACAATTCGGCGAATCCACAATTTTACCGAATATTATAATTTGAAATCCGAAAAATTTGCTAACAATTGGCAATATTATCGCAATTCTTGAATGATTTGGATTTATTTGTCTATTTTTGCATCAAATTAGACAAAACAACAGAAATTCAAGACCTGAAAATTGATGAAAAGCCTCTTTTACAGAAACATTTTAGATTGCGTTGTATACGCCATCAATAGTTTTCCAGACCGCTACGCCTTCTGTATTGACGAGGAGCATTACACCTATTCGCAATTTGGTCAATGCATTTCCAAGATTAGATGCAAACTGACAAAGACGGATTATCGCAACACGAAAGTTGGCCTTGTTATCAATGACGATTTAGAAACTTACGCTTCTATCATTGCTTTATGGCTCGAAGGTAATTGCTATGTGCCGCTACACCCCAATTGGCCTTTGGAGCGTTGTCTCGACATCTGTAATCAGGTGGATTTGGATTTGATTCTTGATTCGTCAGAAAAGAGCCGATACGAAAAGATTCTGGTGATTAATACAACAAAACTTGAATATTCCGTTGACTGTCTTGAGCCGATAGCAAATGTTTCGGATGATGAGTTGGCTTACATCCTTTTTACTTCTGGCAGCACAGGCAAACCGAAAGGTGTGATGATGATGCGTCGCAATGTGGCAGCTTTTATGGATTCATTTTGGAAAACGGGAATCCTGATAACAGAAGAAGATCGCTGTTTGCAGTGTTTTGACCTCACATTCGATGTGTCGGTGCAAGGTTACTTGGTGCCGCTCACAAAAGGTGCATGCTGCTACACAGTGCCTCATGGTCAAATCAAGTATATCTATGCTAGTAGCCTTATTGAAGACCATCAACTGACCTTTGGCGCAATGGCACCATCTATGTTGAGGTATTTGAAGCCTTACTTTGAGGAGATTGCCGCTACAAGCCTCAAATCGTGCATCCTCACCGCTGAAGCTTGCCCATTAAATCTAATGGAAGACTGGTACAAGTGCGCCATCAATGTAGAGTTGTACGACTTCTATGGCCCTACAGAATGCACGGTTTATTGCACTTATTACAAGCTCACTAGGGGTGGTCATAACAAGACGCTCAATGGCATTATCTCCATTGGCAAACCTTTAGCCAATTGTGTGGGGTTGATCCTTGATGAAACAGGCAAAGAATGTGCCGTAGGCGAAAAGGGCGAACTTTGCATTGCTGGTGACCAAGTGACCAAGGGTTATTGGAAAAACGAAGAGAAGAACGCCAGCTCGTTCTTCTACAAGGAAGTGGAAGGCAAGAACCTACGGTTCTACCATACGGGCGACCTCTGTTACAAGGACGAGGACGGTGACATCATGTATTCTGGTCGTTTGGACCATCAAGCCAAGATTCAGGGATTCCGTGTGGAAATGGGCGAGATTGAATACCATGCCCGCGAGTTCCTTGGCGACACCAACGTAGTGTGTATGGCTTTTGAAAACAAGGATGCACTCACCGAAATAGCCATGTTTATGGAGAAAGAAGAGTTCAACCCCGATGAAATGATAGCCTACATGCGCACCAAGATGCCGTCGTATATGATTCCGACGCGCCTGTATTATGTGCCAGTGTTCCCGCTCAATTCAAGTGACAAAACGGATAAAGTGAAACTGAAAGCAATGATTCAATAAAACTGAAATTATGATAGACGATAGCAAATACATTATCCGAAAAGCGACACTTGATGATGTAGAGTTTGTTGCCACTGTTATTATCGAGGCAGAAAAAAGTATGACCAACAATTTTGGGTTGGCTAACTTTTTTGAGCTCTCCGAGGAAGATATTAGAAAATATATCATTCAAATCCTTGAAGAAGAAGTTGATGGTTGTGAGTTCTCCTTGAGCAGTTTCTTCGTGGCGGAGTATGACGGTGAACCCGTTTCCGCATTGGGCGGTTGGTTGGAAGGCTATTACGATGATATGCCCTCAGCGTTGCTGAAAGCCAATCTTGTGGGTTATGTTTTCCCGAAGGAAAACGTGTTGAAGACCCGAGAGAAAGCCGACATTGTGAAGGCACTCCAGATTGAAAGGGAGAGGGGAACCTACCAGTTGGAGTATTCATACACCCGTGACGACCATCGCGGACATCGTTTAATCCAGAGACTGATGATGGCTCACTTGGCCTACGCCAAAGAGCTTGACCCCAACGTAAAGAAGGCGCAACTTCATGTGTTTGAAAACAACCCGACAATAATAAAGGTTCATGAGCGTAGCGGTTACCATATGGCAAAGAGGTATGTTTCCAACAACCCATTGGTGTTGGGGTATTACCCCTACAATGTTGAACTGCTAATGGAGAAGGAGCTGTAGCCATGAGAATCGACGAATTGTATGTAGGGCAATTCTGCTCGTTGAGCAAGAGGTTTACACTTGAAGAAGTTAAGGCGTTTGCTGGATTAAGCCAGGACAACAATCCCGTTCATTTGAATCAGGAATATGCCGAGAAAAGCATTTTTCATAACAGAATAGTGCATGGCTTTTTGTCAGGCTCTCTGTTCTCGGCAATCATTGGCACACAGTTGCCCGGTAATGGAAGTATTTATCTCGGCCAAACACTGAACTTTAAGAAACCAGTCTATCACGATCAATTGGTGACAGCCACCGTCACAGTTATTGACATTAGAAAAGACAAACCCATCGTTAAATTGTCCACTGTTTGCAAAAACGAGCAGGATGAGGTGGTAATTGATGGAGAAGCAGTTGTAAAACTAATCTAATACATATCAAAAACATATCAAAAATGGAAAGAATAGAAATCATCGAAAAACTTACGGCAGTTTTTCACGAAGTGTTTAACGACAACAGCATCGTCCTTCGTGACGACATGACCGCCGCCGATGTCGAAAACTGGGATTCACTGACTCATATGTTTATGATTACCAAGGTGGAGGAAGTATTTGGCATCAAGTTTAAACTTAGGGAACTCAACAAATTGAAAAATGTTGGGGATTTGTGTAATACGATAGCGGAAAAGTTGGGGTGATACGAAAAAAGGAGCCGTAAATCGCGGCTCCTTTTTTCATACATCATAGGGTTGGTTTATTTATGCACCCTGCGGACAAAACTCTCCACCTCAGGCACACCGCCTTGATAGACAAGGTATCCATCGTAAGGCTCTCTCGGCGTAATCTCGCTGTTGACAGGAGAAAGCATGATGTTCTTCACTTCTTCTCTGTCGTGCGTCTGGCCTAAGGCCCAGCCCAACTTGATGTAAGCAGTCTCAGCAAGCATGTTGCCTGCAGGGATGATACCACGGTTCATCAGGTCGCGGCCGGTGTCGTAAACGAACATGTGGGCGTAACCCCAAATGGTCTGGACGGTCATGTATTGGTGCACGCCCTTGTCGGTGGCGCGCTGGATGGCATCGAACATGCCACGGTTGACGTGACCCAACCCTGTGCCGTCCCAAATGATGCCTTGATAGCCGTTGTCGACCAATGCGTCAAGCACATCGGGCTTCATGCCGGGATAGTAGTACAGGATAGCCACTCGGTCGTCGAAAGTCGGGATGATCTTCACGTCACGATCGTTGCGGCGGTGGTTGTAGACTTCCTTAATCGGCACCACACCGTTCTTTCTGTCCACAGTGGCAACAGGTGTGTCGCCGATGGTACGGAAGGTGGAACGATAGGAAGAGTGCATCTTACGCACACGTGTGCCACGGTGCAGGAAGCCGTATTCGTCAGAAGTAGGACCGAACATGCAGACCATCACCTCGGCCACGTCGCCGTGACCAGCAGCGGTCATGGCATGCATCAGGTTCAAAGCGGCGTCGGATGACGGACGGTCAGATGAACGCTGCGAGCCGACCAAAACAATCGGCACAGGCAAGTTTTGGCACATGAAGGTCAAAGCAGCGGCGGTGTGAGCCAAGGTGTCGGTACCGTGACCAATAACGATGCCGTCAATGCCGTTCTGGATCTCTTCGCCAATCTTCTTGGCCAGGGCGATGTACTCCTTGGGTGACATGTTCTCGGAGAACACGGCAAACACCTTCTCGGTGTCGAGGTTGCAGATGTCGGCCAGTTCCGGCACAGCGCCATACAGCTCACCAGGTGAGAAAGCAGGAATCACGGCACCTGTGCGGTAGTCCAAACGCGAGGCGATGGTACCACCTGTGCCGAGCAGCTTCACATGCGGAAGTCCCTCGGTATAAGGGAATTCCTTCTCCGGGATGTGGTAGTTGGCTTTCTTGTAGTCGGTCTCGACCATGCTGGTGATGGTACTGATGTCCACACCAATGTTGTAGCCCGTATTAACTTTCATCACGATGTGCTGGTCGTCTTGGAAGGCGGCGCGAGGCAAAATCGTGCCTTTGAAGAGGCCACCCGTGGTCTGGCACTCGGCCTGACTCCATACGCGGCAGTTGTATTTTTTGAGCACCTCAAGAGCGGCGCCCCAATATCCTTGGAAAAAATCTTCAGCCATGTTCTTCGTTATTTGATGTTGTTAGCCAATTCTTTCATTTCGATGTTACCCATCGCTTCGGGCATTTGGCCCATGATCCAGTTCTGACGGTCAAGGTCGCTGCACGACTTCTTCTTTGCCACAAAGCCAGCGCATAGGTTGTCGAGCTTGGTGAGCAGGTCGTCCTTGGCGAAACGCTTAAAGCCCATCTTGTCAAGCACTTGCTGCATATCCAATGCGGCATTGTCGACCAAAGCGGGAGCCATGTTCCAAGCCAGACGGTAGTCCAGACCTTGCTCCTTCAAGAAAGCGAAGAGGTTAAACAGGGTTTCTTCGTTGAACTTCGAATCGGGGTTCTTGCCCAAGAGGTGCTTCAATCTCATGCCGACAAAACGACCCACGGTGCGACCGTCCACGCCGAGTTTCTCGACAATTTCAGTCATGGCGGGGAACCAGTTCTTCGCGAAGATGTATCTGAAGCAGTCCTCCGGCACATTCCACTCCTTGAGTTTGTAGTAACGGTCGATGATTTCGGTGGGCAGCTCGGCACGCATGGCCTTGATGTAGGCTGGGTCTAACGGGATGGGGGCCGAGTCAGTGTCGGGATACATACGGTCGGCACCAGGGAGTACGCGCTCGAAGATGGTGATGCCGTTGCAGACGGCCTTACGTGTCTCCTTCGGTACGCCATCGAAGGCCATGAGGCAGCGCTCTTCCACCGTCTCAATGGCGGTAGGCATGTCTTCCTTGGGACCCCATACGAGGACGAGGGCATCCTCATCGGTGGCATGGAGACGCTTGCCGAGTTTGTGCCACTGCGCACGAGTCAGCACGGGTTCAAACATCTCGTCGTGGAGCATGTTGGGGCGCTCGAGGCAGGCGATGACTTTCAGGCGGTCGGCGATTTCGTCGGCGAACATCTTGCCGGGTTGGGTGAAGTGCGACAAAACGCCACGGAACTTTGGCAACTTGATGAGTTTCATGGCACCGCCCTTGGCCTTGTTGTCAAGGATGGGCATGTATTCGGTCGGGAACGACACATCGGCCACTTCCACCTTCCAGCCTTCCTTGCCGATTTCACGGTTCAGGCGCTCTTGCAATTGTACCAATGACCATTGACGGAAGCACTCGTTATGAGAAAGTTCGGGAATCCATTTGGCGTGTTGCACACCCTTCAACTCGATACGGGTGCCGCCCGTGCAGCTCACGTTGACGTCCTGACGTCCAGCGCCCATGCCCGTGCGGACCAAACCCGTTGAACGGCCGAGGAAGCGGATGTATTCGCAAGTCTCGCGCAGCTCGTCAGGGTTCTTGCAGTCGGGGTAGGTGACGGTCTCAATCAACGGCACGCCGAGACGGTCGGTTTGATAGATGCGGCGGTGGCCGATGTCGCTGATTTCACGGCAGGCATCCTCTTCGATGCTCAATTGAATCAAGCGGATGTCCTTCTTCGGCAGTTTGAGCAGGCCTTCTACGCCGACGATGGCGGTACGTTGGAAGCCCGTCGGGATGGAGCCGTCAAGGTATTGTTTACGGGTGATATGCACCTCGCCCACGATGTTCAAATTGGAACGCAGGGCGATGACGATGGCGTTGTGCAAGGCCTCGCGGTTGATGGGGAACGGCGGGGTGTCGTCGATGTCGTAGGTGCAGGCCGTGCCGCTCTTGATGCGGTAGACGATTTCCTTCTTCGTCTTGAACTCCATCAAGGCCGTACCGTCGTATTCGCCCAGCTCCGAAAGGGTGGGGCGCATGTGACGGATCAGCTCGGCGTCGTAGTCTTCAAACTTGTTGAATTTTCCGGCGGGACAGCGGCAGAACAGCTTCTCTTTCGTCTTGATTTGCTGGTGCACTTCCAGTCCCGACATGAAGCCTATGCGGTCATAGTCTTCTTGGGTGGCTTTCTTGCGCTCGACG
>Ga0265300_10001888_pt1 | contig 18902 bp, 18 predicted proteins | sample AusTroGonzalo_MG_FD_193482 | JGI IMG/M metagenome (GOLD analysis project Ga0265300, IMG submission 193482) | Bovine rumen microbial communities from tropical cattle in Woodstock, Queensland, Australia - Gonzalo_03 | ecosystem: Host-associated > Mammals > Digestive system > Stomach > Rumen ...
CTCTCCCTGTGATACAATCCTTATTCCCTCCGGTACATACTTGCGTATCTTGTCCAGAAGCAGCGGGTAATGCGTGCATCCCAGGATTATTGTATCTATCTCTGAGTCCTTACGAAGCAGATTGTCAATATGCTGCTTTACAAAAAAGTCAGCGCCGTCAGACTGTGACTCACCGGATTCAACCAGGGGTACCCATATGGGGCAAGACTCACCTGTTACGGTTATATCCGGGAAGAGCTTGTTGATCTCAAGCGGATAAGACAGGGACTTGACTGTTCCGGGGGTTGCAAGCAGGCCCACGTGACGGGATAGAGTCAATTCACCGATGGATTCGACTGTGGGGCGGATAATTCCCAGCACCCTGCGGGTCGCATCAAGACGCGGCAGGTCAATCTGTTGGATGGTTCTCAGAGCCTTGGCCGATGCGGTATTGCAGGCCAGTATCACAAGATGACATCCCATCTCAAAAAGCTTGGTCACACACTGCAGGGTGAACTCATATACCACCTGGAACGAACGGGTTCCGTACGGAGTGCGGGCATTGTCTCCCAGATACATGAAATCATACTCCGGCATAGCACTCTGGATATGCTTAAGAATGGTCAAACCACCGTAACCTGAATCAAAAATACCGATGGGACCGGGCTTTTCGGACAAAATGGTCTTGCTCATTATTATTGTTTGTTGTCGTTATCCACAGAATCAAGTACAGGCTGTCCGCCTTCGACAACCTTTTCGGCACGTTTCTCAATACCGATCTTAGCACCAACCTGGTCGGAGATGTCGACACCCTTCTCCTGATTAATGTACAGGTAGGTTCCCTTACCGGTATCCACCACATAATCAAGACTGAGTTCGGTACATACTTCGGACACGGCCGTAAGAAGCTTTTTCTTGAGGGGAACCAGCAACTCCTCACGTTTGGAATCCAGTTCCATCTGTACATTGTCCCTGAACTGGGCGTTGTTGTCCATCAGAAGCTGCAGCTCTTTCTGGCGCTTTGCCACGATCGATGCCGAAAGATGGTCCTGCTCAAGCATGAACTCAATATACTGACGTTCAAATTCGCGTTTGGAACGTTCCAACTCCTCCTGATACTCGGACTGGATGTTACGGAGGTTGGCTTCGGCCACAATATAGTCTGGCATACGCCTCAATGTGGCGTTGAAATCTATATAACCGAACTTTCCCTCCTGTGCATGGAGCATAAGGAAGGAGTTGGCCAGGATTAAGGCAAGAAGGATTCTGACTTTCATAATATCGGGTTAGTTTTTTTAGCCGTTAAGGGGAATCGGACAAGAAGCCGGTTCCCCTTAACAGTATGGTGTAAGTTCAATTACTTAATGCCAAGTTTGCCTTTTACGGTATCGGTTACATCGGTGGTCAGAGTTGAGCTGACAAAAGGAACACCACCTCCTGCAACATCAAAGATGCAGACATAACCGCCCTCCTCACCGACTGTCTGGATAGCTTTCTGAAGCTTGGTATTGATACCGTTCTGAAGTTCATACTGCTTCTGCTCCAGATTCATCTGGCAGTCCTGAAGATACTGGCTGATTTTCTGCTGGCTCTCACCGAGCTCCTGCTCGCGACGGGCACGGATGCTCTCGGGGAGTGACTCGCGGTTGGTCAGGTAGTCATCCTCCTTTTTCTGATACTCGGTCTGCATATAGTTGAGCTCCTCCCTGTACTGCTTCTGCAGTTCCTCAAGCTCACTCTGAGCTGATTTGTATTCAGTCATAAGAGGAATGATATCGGCTGAATTGATGTGTCCGAACTTCTGAGCGAAAGCACCGAAAGGCAGAACTGCCATAAGTGCGATGATAATAATCTTCTTCATATCGTAGTCTTTTTTATTTCCGTTATTATTAATGAGCTAGCAAAGATATGCAATTAGTTTGAATAACCCAGTTTCTTGAGCACCTCATTGCTGATATCGATCTTGGGTGAGGCGTAAATCATACTGCTGGCCGATGAGCGGTCTATCACTGCCTGATAGCCTTCGGCTTCGCTGATCTGCTTGATGGCTTCATAAATCTCATCCTGGATGGGAGCCATAAGACTCTCCTGCTTCTTGTAAAGCTCACCCTCCGGGCCGAAATACTGACGCTTAAGGTCACTTGCCTGCTTCTCCTTGGCTACAATCTCATCCTCTTTCTTGGCTTTCTGTTCCTCGGAAAGGAAGAGAGCCTCGTTCTGGTAGTTCTTGTAAAGGGTCTGGGCCTCAAGGTTCAAAGCCTCCACTTCGGCCTGCCAGCGTTTTGAGAACTGATTGAGCTGCTCATTGGCACGCTCGTATGCGGGAATCCTGTTAAGGATATACTCCATGTCTACCAATGCAAACTTCTGTGCACCTGCACTGATGCAAACAAACAGCAACATTGCTGCGATTGATAATGTCTTCTTCATAAGCCTTTTTTTCAATGTTGTTCTACCTATATTATACCGGTTGGACCGGACAAGTTAAAATTCCTGGCCAAGGACGAAGTGAACCTGACTGCCTCCATACTGCCTTGAACCGTATATCGGATCGAAACCGTAAGCCCAGTCAATACCCATCATTCCTATCATCGGAAGGAAGATACGCACACCTGCTCCGGCCGAACGTTTCAGGTCAAACGGATTGAACTTGCCTATTGAGTTCCATGCGTTACCGCCCTCGACAAATGCCAGTGCATATATGATGGTCGAGTTCTCGTTAAGCAACGGGTAACGGAGCTCGGCTGCCATACGTGTATAGGCGTAACCGTCCGAATAAGGAGTAAGAGATCCGTTGTCATAACCGCGCAGACCTACAATTTCGGTAGCATAGGTATAGGATCCTCCCGACATTCCGTCACCACCTACCATAAACGTCTCGAACGGAGACTTCTTGTACTTGTTGTAGTGTCCCAGCAGACCAATGTCGAAACGGGTCATCAGCACCAGTTTACGCTTGGCTCCGTTGGTAAGTGCGGTATATGTCCTGCTGCGGAATTTCCACTTGTTATATTCAATCCATTTGTGTTTCTGACGCAACTCATCCTGGTAAGAGGCCGATGTACGGTCAGCTGCCAGATGTTCGTAATCCTTACCGTCCCATAGTGAATACGGGGGAGTGAAATAGGCGGATACCGAGAACTCCGAACCCGAAGTCGGGAAATAGGGATGGTTGATGGTGCTTCGGCCCAGGGTAATACCAAGGTTGATGTTGTTGCAGGTTCCGTTGTTGATCAGGAAGTAATCCCACTGCTTAAGCTTGTAACGGGTGTATGAAAGCTCAGTGAAGACAGTGAAATTATAATCCGGCCAGCGTAGACGGGTACCCCAACCCACGCTTGCTCCCAACATCGTGATGTACTTGTCGGGATCGTAATACGACTCGTAGTTATTGTAATAGCTGCCGTATCCGTAATTACCGTAGTAGTTGCCGTATCCGTACATGTAGTTGTACATGTTCTGGTAGTAGGCCGAGTTGTAGTAGTTGCTGCTGATATCGGTCTGTTTTGAATAGAACAGACTGACGGAGAGCGAATTGGGACGCTTGCCTCCAAGCCACGGCTCCAGGAACGAAATACTGTACGAGTGATAGAACTGACCGTTGGTCTGACCGCTGAACGAGAGTGTCTGGCCATCACCCTGCGGCAGCAGGAAGCGGCGGTTGTCACTCCTGTGGAACAGGTTATAGGTCGAGAAGTTCGTGAACTTGAGCGCTACCCTTCCTATCAGTCCGGTCTGACCCCAACCCATGGAGAGCTCTACCTGGTCATTACCCTTGCTTTCAAGCTGCCAGTCAAGGTCAACAGTACCGTTCGAAGGATCGGGATGCATGTCATAATTGATGGAAGTCTGTTCAAAATGACCCATATTGGCCAGGACGCGGTATGTGTTCTCAAAATTGTCGTATGAGAAAATGTCACCCGGACGGGTGTAGAGTTCACGTCTTACCACGTTCTCGTAGACACGGTCATTGCCGTGAATCTCGACACGGTTGATCGAAGCCTGGGGACCTTCGGCCAGACGTATCTCAAGGTCTATTGAATCACCGATGACATTGGACTCGACCACATCAAGCACCAGCATTACGTAACCGTTGTTGTAATACATCTTGTTGATGGCATCGGCATCCGTAAGGGTTCGGCCGTTAAGTTTCTTCTGGTTGTATACGTCGCCTCTCTTCATGCCAAGCATAGCTGAAAGCTGCTCGCTGGTGTAAACGGTATTTCCGATGAATGTGATGTAACGGATGAAATACTGTTCACCCTCCTCAATGTTCAGCCAGACATCGACGGTGTTGTCGTCACGGTTCGATGCCACACTGTCGGATACGATAACGGCGTCACGATAGCCCAATTCACCGTATTTTTCAAGAAGTTTGTCCTTATCGCCTTCATACTCGTCATTGACGAACTTCTTGGTACGGAAGAACTCGCTCAACTTACCCTTCTCGTTGGTCTTCTTCAAGATGCGCTTTATGCGCTTGTCGGTCAGGGCTTCGTTTCCATCCAGATGTATGGTGCGGACCTTGACCTTGTCCTTCTTGTCGACATAGACATCCACGTATGCAAGGCCGTCCTCGTCAGGCTCGGAACGCTGCTGAACGCGGACATCGGCATCCTTGAATCCTTTCTCGTCAAAGTACTTGCGTATAAGTTTCTCGGAACGGTTCAATCCGTTCTGGGTAATCTGGCTGCCCGGGAACATTCCTATCTTGTCCTCCAGTTCCGACGCCTCACCCTTACGGACTCCGTGGAACACAACCTCCTTGATCTTGGGATTCTGCTCTATGTACATCTCAAGCCAGATCTTGTCGCCCTGTATCTTGAGAGCCCTTACCTTGACATTTGCGAACAGACCCGTGCCCCACAGACGTTTCATGGCCTGGGTAATATCCTGTCCGGGCACCGTAACACGCTGACCGACAGCCAGACCTGACAGTTTCAGAAGGGTCTTGTGGTTGTTCTCTTCAATACCTGTCACCACTATGTCCGCAATCTCGTATCTCTTGGCTGAGCCGGAATAGAGAATCACGGGATTCTCCTGTTCTTCAGGTTCATCCGTCTGGGCAAACACAGGCAATCCTGCCAGAATCAGCAGTGACAGTGTGATTATATGTCTCAATCTAAACTTCATCATTCTTGGGTCTTGTTCTGTTTCTGCTCAGCCACCTGGGCACCGGTCTTGCCGAAACGGCGTTCACGCTGCTGATATACATAGATGGCCTTGCAAAGCTCCTCCATATTGAAATCGGGCCAGAAAGTATCACAGAAATAGAGTTCGGTGTATGCTGACTGCCACAAAAGGTAATTACTCAGTCTTATCTCACCGCCGGTTCGTATCAGCAGGTCGGGATCGGGCATGAAACTGGTCGTCATGCTGGCCGATACCATATTCTCATCAATGTCTGAAGGGTTGAGTTCTCCCTTTGCGGCTTTATCGGCAAGCAATCTGGCGGCACGGGTTATCTCCCAACGTGAGGAGTAACTCAAAGCCAGCACCATGCAGGAACGGTCAAAGTCCTTGGTATGCTCTATGCACTCGTTCAGTTTTGCCTGAATGGGAGCGGGAAGTCTTTCAATATCACCTATGACGCGGAAACGGACCTGGTTCTTAATGAAGACATCCTCCTCGATATTCTTGAACAAAAGACCCATGAGAGCGGTCACCTCCTGCTCGGGACGGTTCCAGTTCTCGGTTGAGAACGTATAGAGCGTGAGGTATTTTATACCCAGTTCAACGGCGTTCTCCATTATCTTACGGACTACCTCGACGCCACGGATATGACCCTCGGTACGCTGTTTGCCACGCTGCTCGGCCCATCGGCCGTTGCCGTCCATGATGATGGCCACGTGCTGCGGTATCCGGTCTTTGTCCAATTGTTCCTGATATGTCATGTCTCTTTACTCTTCGTCGTTACAATGACAAGGACGTTTGAAAACGTCAAATGTAACATACAGCATAGTGAAACTGTAGCTGTCCTTGTTCTTTATTCCCTTTCCCTTTATCATGAAGGGGTCCTGAAGCGACGTTCCGTCAGTACGGGTCACATCCAGACGGTCACTGGTGGAGAACCTCATAGTCCACTCCAAACCGATGTTAACCCTTTCCGACAACTTGTATCTCAGTCCCAGTCCGACCGGGAAATTGGCTGCAAAATCATTCTGTGCGGGTTTAGGGGCAAAAGTTACTCCTATTCCCATAAGGCCGTATGGAGCCAGACGATGGTTTCCGCCCCATCCTTCCATACCGTAGCCGCAGAACCCCCACTCCACCTGTACTCCGAAATCATACAGGGTACGGCTGAACTTGAGTTCATCGCCCGGAACAACGCCGTATGCATTCTCCGTTGAACCCGAGATACCTGCCGACGACAGGTTTGCCTTAAGCGAGAACCTGGGGTTCACGTTATACCTGGCAAGCACCGAGAAAACACCGTTGGTGTTGTTGAATAACCTGCTGTTGGCATCGCCCATATAAAAACTTCCACCACCGCCAAGGCCCATCTCCATCAGATAGCCGTCTTCCTCCTGCGCAGCAGCGAAATTGCAGAACGCAAGGAGTACCATGGACAGGAGTGTCAGTCTCTTTTTCATATCATCACTTTGTCAGACGGCTGATGGCACCGCGCCACACACGTCCGTCATCTGTCATAATCCACATGTAACCCTTACCGTCAACGGTAGCCGTGAAACCTGCATCATACCCCTGAAGGGATTCGGGCAGCTGCATGAAACGGTTCCATGAGGAGTAATCCTCAGCATATCTGTCGCACTTGTACCAGGTCAGGCCGTTGTCGTTGGACTGTCTGAAATGTTCAAGTCCCTGTCCCAGACTAAAAAGCGCACCGTCATAACTGAATACCGTCAGATAGTCAAGGGCAGGCAGTCGCAGCTCCTTGTCAGCCGGCATGTCAACCTGCGTCAAGGCGATATCGCTCGACAGGATGGTCCACACCGATGCGTTCAGGGAATCATCGGCCAGTCCTGCAATGACGGTCCTTGTAATAGAGGCATTGGTTGACAGGGGATAACTGAACATGAATGCGGCCGAATCGGGGAAGTTTGCGGGAATACGCTGTATGGTATCCCATTCAGTCATATCGGATGACTTTATCAGATTGCTGTCCTGGCTGACGGCCCAAAGCTCCGTGCAACCCGCATCGGCCAATAACAGACTCTTGATGCCCGTTTTCACGTTACTCCAGTTTACGGCATCCGATGAAATGCAGACGGAATTGCCTGAAACAGTATAGAACTTTCCGTTGAATACCGTTACCCTGCTGTTCCAATCGGATCCGTTTATGCCGGTCATGGGATTGGCGCCGTTCCAGTTTCCGGCCGAGACGGGACGGAAAGATACTGACGGAGTTCCCATTGAATCAATACCGAAACAGAAAACGGAATCATTCCTTACGGCCGATGAAATGCCGGAAAGTACGGGAAAACCAACCGTATCGCGGACACTCCAGTGCAACGAATCCGGGAAGACCTTGCGGACATTGACCTGGACATCGTACACTCTGGTGTATGAATCATCAGTTGACTTTACCATGAACTGCAATCCACGTGTAAAGTCTATTGAATCCACTGACCTCCAGAGATACTCATTGGTCGGGTCATCGAGATATCTGTATCCGATAGTGCCGTTGCCGTTTACGGTGCTTGTCACTTTGGTCAACACAGAGCCGTATGCCATGGAATCGGCATTGAAGATTCGGTTGTTTATCTGGTCGATGGTCATGGGATACATGACTCCGCCCTCGCGGACGTTCACGACCGTATCCCTGCCATGAATGTTCAAGTCATGAACCTTTACATTGTAATAGCCTATGGTGAACGAGGTTATGGCTGCCTGCGGCGTTTTGTATGAATTGTCTTCTTTCAAACAGGAAACACAGGACAACAACGCTGCCAGCAAGATTATGTAACGGCCTCTCATCGTCTGTCTTAAATATTTTTTACCGCGCAAATTTAAGAACAAAATCCGTAGAGACGTGTGTAATAATGTTGTTTTATATTAAAGATTGGGCATATCAGCCATTATTTAGTAACTTCGCGCCACAGAAAACAAAAACAAACAGCATAATATGGACAACATTAAGACTCAGGTGGCACGCGAACTGCTGCGCATTGAAGCCGTCAAGGTTCAGCCTGACGCACCCTTCACATGGGCTTCAGGATGGCGTTCACCTTTCTACTGTGATAACAGGAAAGCACTTTCTTTCCCCGAAGTAAGAACTCTGGTACGTGACTCTCTGTGCAACGTGATAACCCGTGATTTCCCTGACTTTGACGTTATAGCAGGAGTAGCTACAGGCGCTATCGCACAGGGTGCCCTGGTTGCTGACCGCATGGGCAAACCTTTCGTATACGTACGTTCGGCTCCCAAGGATCACGGACTGGCCAATCTGATTGAGGGTTATCTGGAACCCGGCAGCCGTGTGATGGTTGTCGAGGACCTGGTATCGACCGGTCTGAGCAGCCTGAAGGCAGTCGAGGCTATCCGCAACGCCGGCTGTGAGGTGGTTGGCATGGTTGCCTCTTTCACATACGGTTTCCCCGTAGCCGAGGAGGCTTTCCAGAAGGCAGGAGTAAAACTCTCAACTCTGACTGACTACCCCGCTATGCTGGAGACGGCAGTGACTTCGGGCTACATCAAGGTAGAGCATCTGCAGACACTTAACGAATGGCGGCAGAATCCGTCAGAATGGGGCAAATAACACGATGAAAAGGATAGAAAGCGGAGTCAAACAGATTCCCTATTCCCAGGAGTCCGTCTATAGTAAGGTTTCGGATCTGAGCAATCTGAAATACCTGATTGACCGTATCCCCGAGGATCAGAAAAGTCAGGTCAAGGCTCAGGATATGGAGTTCACTCCTGACCGTGTAAGCTGCACCGTATCACCTGTAGGACAGATAGAGATAGGCGTAGTGGCACGTGACCCGTTCAAATGTGTCAAGATGGAGACCCTGCGCTCACCGATAAAACTCACCATGTGGATCCAGATAGTATCCACCGGCGATTCCAGCTGCAAGATCAAACTTACGGTCGATGCCGACCTGAACATGTTCATGGCCAAGATGGTTGAGAAACCTCTGACCGAGGCAGTCGGCAAGCTGGCCGATATGCTCGCAATGTTACCGTATTAAAAATCCTATTATGAAACCAATCTGGGACAAGGGTAAACCCGTAAACGAACTGATTCAGAAGTACACGGTGGGACGTGACCGTGAAATGGACCTCATGTTGGCAAAGTATGATGTCCAGGGTTCACTGGCACACATCACAATGCTCCAATCCATCGGCCTTCTGGAGGAGGATGAACTCAAGGCTCTGTCGGCTGGTCTTAAGGATCTGCTTCCCGTGATAGAGCGCGGAGAGTTTGTCATTGAGGACGGAGTGGAGGATGTCCATTCACAGGTGGAACTCATTCTCACCCGCCAACTCGGCGACATGGGCAAGAAGATACACAGCGGCCGTTCACGCAACGACCAGGTGCTCGTGGACCTGAAACTGTTTACCCGTGACCGTCTGCGCGGCATCGTGAATGCAGTAAAGAGCCTGTTTGACATCCTGATCAAACAGAGCAACAAATACAAGGATGTCCTGCTTCCCGGTTACACCCACCTTCAGATAGCAATGCCTTCATCGTTCGGACTCTGGTTCGGCGCTTACGCCGAGGCACTGACCGATGATATGCTACTGTTGCGTGCCGCCTTTGACCAGGCCAACCGCAACCCGCTGGGATCGGCCGCCGGTTACGGTTCGTCATTTCCCCTTAACCGTCAGATGACGACCGACCTGCTTGGTTTCGAGTCCATGAACTACAACGTGGTATATGCCCAGATGACACGCGGAAAGATGGAGCGTAACGTGGCATATGCGCTTGCATCGGTTGCAGCCACCATCAGTCGTCTGGCTTTTGACGCCTGCATGTACAACAGCCAGAATTTCGGGTTCATAAAACTGCCCGATGACTGCACCACAGGCTCCAGCATCATGCCCCACAAGAAGAACCCCGATGTATTTGAACTTACCCGCGCCAAGTGCAACCGTATACAGGCCATTCCGCAGGAGATAACCCTGATGACAAACAACCTGCCCAGCGGCTACTTCCGCGACATGCAACTTGTCAAGGAGGTGTTCCTGCCCGCTTTCCAGGAGTTGGAGGAGGTCATCACCATGACTGCCTACATGCTAGACCACATCAAGGTTCGTGAAGATATCCTGTCCGATCCCAAATACGATGCCATATTCAGCGTCGAGGAGGTTAACCGTCTGGCTCGTGAGGGCATGCCGTTCCGTGAAGCTTACCGCAAGGTGGGAGCCGAGATAGAGAACGGAACATTCAAGGCTGACCATAACATACACCACACTCACGAGGGCAGCATAGGCAATCTCTGCAACGACCGCATATCGGCCCGTATGGATGCTCTGACCACAGCCTTTCCGTTCGGCAGGATAGACGAGGCCATAGCCAAACTGACATCTAAGTAAAAACCCGATGAAAAGGGGGTTGATACTGTTATCTCTGCTCTTGCTCGCATCCTCTTGCGAGAAGAACAGTTACAGCAGGTTCTCTACCAAGTACAAGGTCAACTTCCATTGTGACGTCACCATATACCCGTATAACGGAGTCACCACCTACGGCCGTTTTCTGACGGTAAGAAAGAGCGAGGGAATGCTCCTTATCGTTGACTCCGACGGAAAGGATTTCAAGCAGCCCCTTGCAGACGATGACAACAGGTACTTCTTTCTGGGATTGTCAGGATTGATTATCGGAACGCCCACCTTCAACAACGATGACATATCCGTATGGGCATATGATCTGGGCTGTCCCGAATGTGACGCTCCCAATGTCCGGTTAAAGATAGACCGTCTGGAACGTACGGCTTCCTGTTCCAAGTGCAAAGGGAAATGGAACCTTGATGCCGACGGCACTCCAATAAACGATGACGGAAAGGAACGCCGGCCGCTGTACCGTTACCCTACCTCACAGCACGGCAGTAACCTTATAGTCTCAAACTAAAAAATGCCGGCCCTGACGGGTCGGCATTTTTTATGAATTCATCGCAGGATTACTCCCAAGGCAACTTAGTGATAGGCTGACCTAACTCTGAGTTCTCAACGTCATTCTCATCAAGCTTGAAGATCATGAAGTTGGGGTTCTCTTTGGTGCAAGGCTCCCACTCGCCGCCATCCTTACCGTTAGGATCGCCGTACTTGCAGAAGTTGGTCCATGCGGTCAGCATCTTCTCTGAAAGATCCCAGTCACCCTTTGTCCAAGGTCTCCAGCAGTGCTGCAGTGACTTGAATACGAACCAGAGGTCTGATGAGTGGAAAGCGCCACGCAGTCTCTGTGTAACCTCAGGATTCTCACCGGGCAGAGGACGTGCAAACTCATAAGCCCAAGCCTTGTTTCCAGCCTCCTCACGATTCTGGCAGAAAGCAGCGATACCTGCACCCATGTTACCCATATCATTCAGAGTGTAACCGATCATGTAGGGAACATCGGCAAGAGTTCCGTCAAGAGCAGCCTCATCGAAGCTCTCTTTTGATACGTAACCGTCTACGATAGGCATACCTGTGATGCTTCCCTGGTTGCCGGTAGCATTGGTATAAATTGTAGCTACAGAATGGATAGCCTCTGTATCTGCATTACGCATTTTCTGGAGAGTATTGTAACCTGCCCAGTCCATGATAACCTTGGTGTTGAACTCGGCGCGCTGCAGAGCGTTCAGACCCTCGGGAGCCTGGGGAGCCTTGTAAGCAGCCAGTTTGGGAGTGTTGTTGTTATTGCCACCGCCAAAGCCGGGGAATCCGCCCATCATACCCATGCCACCGCGCATGCCGCCCATACCACGGCCACCAGCTGCATTATTGTTGGGAACGGTAAGACCGCCGGCGCTCATGATGATAGCCTTGTTGAAGAGGCCGCGTGCCAGAGGAGACTCGCAGAGTGTACGTACGCTACCGCCACCTGCTGACTGACCGAATATCATTACGTTGTCGGGATCACCACCAAACTGTGCGATGTTCTTCTTGATCCACTTAAGTGATTCGATCTGATCCAGGATACCGTAGTTACCCGATACTCCGTTCTCGCTTTCAGCTGAAAGATCGGGGTGTGTCAGGAATCCGAATACACCAAGACGATAGTTGATTGAAACCAGGACTACGTCCTTGCCGGCCCACTCCTGAGCATCGAACTCAGGCTCTGAACCCCAACCCTCGCGGTAACCGCCGCCATGTATCCAAAGAGCTACAGGCAATTTGGCGTTTACATCGCCGGGCTTCTTGGTCCATACATTCAGATAAAGGCAATCCTCGCTGAAAGGAGCCTCATCACCATAACCCCACTCTGTATAGTAGCCACCTCTGAACTGGATGTGCTGATAGCTGGGGTGCTCAAAACGGTTGCAAAGCTTAATGCCCTCCCAAGGAGTTACAGGCTGCGGAGCTTTCCAACGGTTCTCACGAATAGGAGCTGCTGCATAAGGAATGCCGCGGAATACGAATACGTCCTTTACACGGTCTACACCAACGCCCTGTACCTGTCCTCCCTCAATGCTGAGAACGGGGCTGAGCTTCTCTTGGTTGCACTGGCAACTGGCCAGAAGGGTCAGAATACCTGCAAAAAACAAAAGTTTCTTCATAATGATTTGTGATATTGGTTTGAATTAAAGATAAGTCCCTCTGTTTGCTTTATGAACTCACAAATGTAATGTATTTTATCAGTCGTTAAAATTCACCACCCTAATTTTTGATATTTTTTTGGCTAATCCCCCAAAACCAAGTACTTTTGTCCCGCAAATGATGCTCGAATGGTGGAATGGTAGACACGAGGGACTTAAAATCCCTTGGCCTTTATCGGCTGTGCGGGTTCGAGTCCCGCTTCGAGCACTCCCTTCAGGACTCAGCAAAAACCTTCGTTGAAATGGTTGGCGTAAGATTTTTCAGATCATCTCTACTTGCTCTCCTTCTGCTGGTAACACTGCACGTCAGCGCATCCGATTACAGATTCAACCTTTACCTTAGTGTCGGCCCCATAAAGATGAAGGCCGGAACTGCCCGTCTGTATGATACCGATGTCATATTTGACGGCCGCCCCGCTATCAGGACCGCCATGGAAATGGGCACCAACTCCACAGCCGACAGGATATTCTGCCTGCGTGACACCATCGAGTCATACAACACCGCCGACGGTGAAAGCATATTCTTCAGCAAGAAGGTGAACGAGGGTAGCAAGCACAACCTGGAAACCGCATCGTTCTCAAAGGACAGGGACAAGTACATAGTGAACCTGACCACCTGGGACATGAATACCGGCAAACGCACAAGCCATTCGACCGAGTGGCGTCCCACCCGCATATTCGACCTTATGAGCATGATTGCCTTCACGCAGAAGATTGATACGTCGGACAGCGAACCCGGCCGTACCGAGTCGCTGCCCATGGTAAACGGAAACATGGTTGTGGAACAGTATCTGGTCTATACCGGCAACAAGAAGGTAAAAGCCGATAACGGACGCTCCTATGACTGCATGGTCATCTCCATTAGGGACTACAAGGAGGGTAAGGAACGCGAGACCGTCAAGGCCTACGTCACCAATGACTCAAGACATACACCGGTCCAGCTGGACATCATACTGGGAACCGGAACTTCAATTAAAGCCGTACTCAAATAATATGAAACTCACTGATAACCGTTGGCTCACCGGACGCGGATTCGGGGTACACTCACCCTGGGCATATGACCTTATCGACAATGTAATCAACGAGCGTCATCCGTATTACGCATATGAGGACCTCTATCCCTTCTGGGAGAAAGCTCCCCAGTACCTTCCGCAGTATCCGCAAAGCCGCGATGAGCTGCTGTTCCGTCTGGTAAACCGTTTCAACCCCAGTTTTATACTTGAAGTGGGCACAGGAGCCGGTGTAAGCACCGGTTATCTGGCATCGGTCTCAAAGAGTTCCAGGGTCGTTACGGTCGATTTCCCGCACCCTGCTCAAAAAGAGGTACGCCGTAACCTTAAGAAAATCCCGAATATTGAGTATATTGCAGCCGATGTCATTGAGACAGTGCAGGATATCCTGGACAGCGGCAACATACCGCAGTTCATACACATAGCCCACACCGCGCTCTGGCGTCAGGTTGTTGAGATGATTCTGCCTTATGCCAAACCCGACACCGTGATTGTAGTCGAGGATATGGGTAAGAAGCAGAAAAAGGAGTGGTGGAAAGAGATCATAGAAGACGAAAGGATAGGGGTTACCTTCCAGATGAAGAAACTGGGACTTCTGTTCTTTGACCCAAAAATGACCAAACAACACTACGTGTTATGAGCAAGATTTATACCCGTACGGGTGACAAAGGAACCACCAGCCTGGTTGGAGGCAAACGCGTCAGCAAGACCGATCCGCGCCTTGAGGCATACGGCACAATCGATGAGCTGAACTCCTTCATAGGACTCATGCAGTCCGTAATGGACGGCAAGGCCGAGACCGAGGAGAACATCCGTTGGATCCAGCAGAAGCTTTTCAATATCGGAGGCTGTCTGGCAACCGATACCACAGCGTTCCAGCTGCCCGACAGCTGCAAGATCCTGCAGACCGATGTGGAGCGCATGGAACATATGATTGATGCCGCTCAGGAGGGTCTGCCCGAGCAAAAATCATTCATTCTTCCCGGAGGGACTCAGGCTGCATCCTACGCCCATGTGGCACGCACAGTCTGCCGTCGCGCCGAGCGTATCATACTGGGTCTTCCCGAAAGCGCCAAAGCGCCTTCAGAACTGCTCCAGTATATCAATCGGTTATCGGATTATCTGTTCGTTCTGGCCCGCCGCATAAACTTTTTTGCAGGTGCCCCTGAAAAAATATGGTAGAACTTTTGTATAACTAAATTTTTTATACTTTTGCACCCCATATAAGTAAACCTTAAAACACCACTTTTTACTATGTATTGGACATTGGAACTGGCATCAAAACTTGAAGATGCACCCTGGCCCGCAACCAAGGATGAGTTGATTGATTACGCCGTCCGTTCAGGAGCACCTCTTGAGGTAATCGAGAACCTTCAGGAGATAGAAGACGAGGGAGATATTTATGAAAGCATAGAGGACATCTGGCCCGATTATCCCAGTAAAGAGGATTTCTTCTTTAACGAGGATGAATACTAATGGGTTTCTAAAGGAAAAATAAGACTTAAAATACTGATAATCAACAAGAGAAACAAGGAGGCAATTTCCTTGTTTCTCTTGTTTTTTGTTTCCCTTACACGCTATTACACCCCTTTCACAATACGCTATTGATAGGGCTAATTTTATTTCCTTGTCTATTTTCTATACCATGTTCTCATCCTTTTGCATATCTTTACTCCCTAGAAATAATCATTAAAACAGGATATTTATGAAAAGGATTCTATTTCTTACACTTACCCTATTAACCATCTTGGTATCCTGTGAGAAAGACAAAATTGAGGTGCATACCGTTCCAATCACTGATATCACCAACATAACCTATTTTGATGGGCTTTTACACTACGGGGTAACTTCCAACTCGCCTTGCGAAGTTTGCGTATTGAAGGCTGAAAAAACTACAACAAAAGTTGAAGTTCCTTCTACTATTGAGATTGAAGGTAAAATATACTCATGTACAAGTATAGCACCCTATGCTTTTAGTGATTGCCGCGAATTGACAACTATAACCATTCCTGAGAGCATTATGAGGATTGAAGGTTATGCTTTTGAAAGATGCAGCAAATTAACTTCGATAACTATTCCCGAAAGCGTTATGGGCATTGGTGAAGGAGCTTTTATTGGTTGCAGTGGATTGACAACTATAACCATTCCCGAGAGTGTTACGGGCATCTCTAGTTATGCTTTTAGCGAATGCAGCGGATTAACAACTGTAACCATTCCCGAAAGCGTTAAAGGAATAGATTGGAAAGCTTTTTCTTTTTGCAGCGGATTAACGTCTATAACTATTCCTGAGAGCGTCACGAGGATTGGAGGTTATGCTTTTGAAAGTTGCAGCAACATTACTTTGGTAACCATTCCCAAGAACGTCACGAGCATTGATGAAGGAACTTTTATTGGTTGCAGTGGATTAAAAACTATAAACATTTCCAAGAGTGTTACGAAAATAGGAAATAGTGCGTTTGAATGTTGTAGTGGATTAACAACTGTAACCATTCCAGATAGTGTCACAAGCATTGGGAGTCGAGCTTTTAGTGAATGTAGCGGATTAACAACTATAACCATTCCCGAGAGTGTTACGGGCATTGGTGGAGAAGCTTTTAGTCGTTGCAGCGGATTGACAACTATAACTATTCCTGAGGGTGTTACGAAAATTGGTGAAGGGACTTTTAGGGGTTGCAGTGGATTAACAACAGTAACCATTCCCGAGAGCGTTACTAGCATAGGAATAGAAGCTTTTAGGGATTGTAGTGGATTAGAATCAGTTGTATGTAAAAATAATACTCCGCCTTCATGTTATGGTGATGCTTTTAGTGATAAATCTTCCATTGTTTTATATGTTCCGCAAGGCTCCAAAGAAGCCTATCAAAATACATATCCATGGAAGGACTTCAAGGAAATCATTGAAGAAGAGTAAAACTATCTTATTCCCTTGTTCAGAGCTTTTTGGTGCCTTTTGCGGACAAATAACCTTGTTTATTTCTTACAAACCAATTTGTAAAACGCTGATATACAAGCAGATATATTTTTAAAAAACTCTTTAACGAAGACGAGTACTAAACCGCATCTTATAGAAATAAAAGAGACCGGCTGTTTTCAGTCGGTCTCTTATTTTTGTCTGTCCGGGTCAGGGTTTGGCTTTCAGGGTGTCATACTCTTTGCGGGCCTCTTCAAGCAGTTTCCGGAATCCCTCTTCAGAATTCAGATGAGACATTGACGCCGCTGCCATGATACGTGCGACCGTGATATCGGTTGCCCAATGCTGTCCGGTTATAATTCCACTTTCTCCTATGCGGAATCCCAAAGAGAGGATGTCATTTGCCCTGTCGGGAGCTATCTCGGTAAGCAACAGTCCGATACCCCATCCTATCTCGGATTCCACCGATGGATACGATGATTCCGTCCTGTTATCGGCCCCTGCAAACGGGGTCTCGCCAATCTGCACATAGGGGCGTTTGCGGAAGGGTGCAGCGCCGGCCAGGTCCGATGCGTTTTTCTGCAAGGCTTTGATGGTTTCAGCAACCAACTCCGCTAGTTTGGGTGTTGACTTGGAATCCATCTTTATGCCTAAGGGTTCAGAGAAAGCTTTCAGAAGTGATTCCAGATTGCAGTCGGCATCTGTTATTGCCTGCTCACCACGCTTGGTTGAACGCTTACCCTTAGCCTCCATATACTGAGCTACATCACCATAGTAACGGTAGCTGGCGGTATCGACCGGCTGTGACAGGATACGGCGGCCGTCAGGTAGGTCAGTAGAGCCCGTAGGTTTACGTCCCGACTTTTCATAATACTCAGCCTTTGCGGCCTCCATATCGGTCCTGAAATCAGGGACGGAATGCATTGCGGCAACAATGGCCGATGCACACATGTATCCTGCCATGACATCGCTCTGATAATGAGCAGAAACGATGACGCGGCTCTCGCCATACTCAAAACCGCGGCGCAGTATGGTATCCTGATACTCGGGAGCCATCTCAGCAAGCACAAGTGCAGTTGCCATTCCACGGGTGGTATGACCTGATGGATACGATCCACTGGTACGCAGGCTTTCAATACGGTCCGCCTGACCGGTAGGTGTCTCGTTGAAACGGACCACCGGACGGATTCGCATATACTTCTCTTTGGGATTCTTGGATGTCTGCTCGGCAGTGTGATAGCTACGTGACATCAGGTTGTAGATGGCGGGAGTCTCCGAGCGGCTGATATTGAAACCCAGAGCTTCGGAATATATTCTTGCCATCTCGGTAGTACTTGACTGTGATTCCCGGCTGGCACGCTCGCCACGTTCGGTAGGACGTACCGTCTTGCCCCACTGCCACTGTACGAAATCATCGATGTATTCCACATCACAAGTGTCAGGAGGAGCAGGCAGGAATATTCCGCCGTCGGGCTGATTCTCCCTCTCAATATAAAGATTGACGGTGTAGCCTCTCTGCGGGAACTGGCTGTAGCCCCACTGAAAGGAAAACAGCACCAGTAATGATGCGAGGAAAATGCGGATAGTCGTTCTCATAGCTCTTTAATTAAAAAAACCGTGGTGAAAAGACATTATTTCACCACGGTTTTGATATTGGACCAGAATCAGTCTGCCAGCTTGGCTGCGATGAACTCGCGGTTCAGGCGGGCGATATTGCTGATGCTGATGCACTTGGGGCACTCGGCCTCACAGGCGCGGGTGTTGGTGCAGTTACCGAATCCAAGCTCGTCCATCTTGGAGAGCATGGCCTTGGCGCGGCGGGCAGCCTCTACCTGACCCTGCGGGAGCAGAGCAAGCTGGCTAACCTTGGCACTTACAAACAGCATAGCTGAACCGTTCTTGCAGGCTGCAACGCAGGCACCGCAACCAATGCATGATGCAGCATCCATAGCCAGGTCGGCCTTCTCCTTTGAGATAGGAATTGCGTTGGCATCGGGAACACCACCGGTGTTGATTGATACGTAACCGCCGGCCTGCATGATCTTGTCGTATGCACGACGGTCAACCATAAGGTCACGGATTACGGGGAAACCGGCTGAACGCCAAGGCTCAACGGTGATGGTCTCACCATCCTTGAAACGGCGCATGTAGAGCTGGCAGGTGGTAGCACCTGTGGCAGGACCGTGCGGATGTCCGTTTATGTAGAGTGAGCACATACCGCAGATACCTTCGCGGCAGTCATGATCAAATACAACGGGTTCCTCACCGGCATTGATGAGCTGCTCGTTCAGAATGTCAAGCATCTCA
>Ga0265300_10001889_pt1 | contig 18882 bp, 11 predicted proteins | sample AusTroGonzalo_MG_FD_193482 | JGI IMG/M metagenome (GOLD analysis project Ga0265300, IMG submission 193482) | Bovine rumen microbial communities from tropical cattle in Woodstock, Queensland, Australia - Gonzalo_03 | ecosystem: Host-associated > Mammals > Digestive system > Stomach > Rumen ...
TAGCAGCTCTCTCTGAACTTCATGTTCAACCTCGGTATGAAGGTGCGTGTGCAGCCCAGTTACTCGCCTACCTATTATGATCGTGGATTGAACACCAATCACGACATCTTGAATCGTTGGACGACCGATAACCCATCTGCCACGATGGCGGGATTGATGGTGAGTACGCCTGAGCGTGCTTCTGCCTATACTCACTTCTCTGAGTATCAGACTTACTCCATGCTCGACACATGGGTACGCAATCGAAACTATTTCCGTTTGCAGTCAGTTCGCCTTGGGTACCGCATCCCTAAGAAGGTGCTCCAACCTATTGGCATCACTTCTGCCAGTGTCTCTCTTGAGGGACGCAATCTGTGGGTCTTCGGTAGCAGTTACCACAATTATCTTGATCCTGAGACAATGGGTAACCCCTATGCACAACCTGTCCCTAAGAGCTTCATCTTTGGGGTAAACGTGAATTTCTAAAATAACCAAGCCAATGAAACTAAAAAACATTATATTATTCATACTGACAGCCATCGCCCTTACTTCTTGTGATGACTTCCTTGATATTACCCCTACAGGTAAGGTAATTGCCAAGACGGGTGAGGAGTATCGTGCCTTGCTCACCTACGAATACAAGTATTTTAGTAAGGATCGTTACATGACCACTTTGCGCACGGACGAATTGCTGATGGACAAGAAGAAATCATCTTCCACGGATCTGGATGCCTACCTTGACCTCTGGCGATGGAAGGATGAGAATCCATCACCTACCACCAGTTACTTCTCATGGCGTGGCTACTATCATACCATCTACATTGCCAACTATGTCATTGAGCATCGTGATGAAATCACCAATGCAACACGCGACGAGGTGAATCAGTTGGTGGGTGAAAGTTATATGCTTCGTGCATATTGCCATTTCCTGCTTGTCAATCTTTATGCTGAACCCTATACTCATTGTCAGCCTTCCACCACACGGGGTGTGCCGATGCAATTAGTGGCAGATGTCAATGCCATTCCTGGTAGCAGTAGTGTAGATGCTATTTATCAGCAGGTGCTTTCCGACGTTGCTGAGGCTGAGAAATATCTTAATGTCGAGACATGGGAAGAGGGTACAAACTACCGATTCAACAAGATTTCAGCACAAGCACTTCGCGCACGTACATATTTATATATGGGGGAGTGGCAGAAAGCACTGACGGCTGCTAAGGCGGTTATGGAGGCACATGGCGAGTTGGAAGATCTGAATACCTCCACCACGTTGCCCAATAGCTACAAGTCGGTGGAGAGCATTGTAGCATTGGAGAAGTTTTCTGGTAATCTCTTCACTGTCATTGATGTACCAGCTCCTGACTTTTTGAATCTTTACCGGACTGGTGATCAGCGTCGTACGAAATTTTACAAGCGTGTCACTTCCTCCACTTACAATCTACAGAAGGGTGGGGATGATGAGTTCTCTTGTTCTTTCCGTAGTGCTGAGGCATATTTGATCGCTGCCGAGTGTGCCGCACGTTTGGGCAATACAGCTGAAGCCATTGACTTCCTGAAACCACTCCTTCAGAAGCGTCTCAATGCCACCGCTTTGCAAGATGAATTAGATTTCGTTACATCAATGATGCAAGAGGCTCTTATTGCCGAAATCCTTGACGAGCGTGCTCGTGAACTTGCCTTTGAGGGACACCGATGGTACGACCTCCGTCGTACGACACGTCCTGCCCTTACTCGCACCTATGACGACGAAACTTTTACTCTCACGCCTGAGAAGTACACGATGCGCTTCCCCACTGAGGCTGTGGAGGCAAATCCGGAGATAGAGCGATGGGAGAATAAATAGAAAATTGTTTTAATCAACCTTAATATTAACCTTCAAAAAACAAAAAAATTATGAAGAAAATTTTACTTATGATGGTAGCTTTCGTAGCTACATTTAACGCTTTCGCACAAGATGAAGAAGTTGACGGAGGATGGATTGCCTCATTCACTCCAATTGAAAATGCTGACGATCAAAATGCAGTGCGCATAGCACAGGCTGGTGATGGTTCTGTTTATGCGTCCAGCACGTATGACCAGCCCTTCACTTTTGCAGGTAAGGCACTACCCGATACAGAAGGTATGCTTTCATCAGTTATTGTGAAATATGACGCCAAGGGCAGTGAAGTGTGGGCTGTCAGTTTGGTGGGTAATGCAACAATTACAGCTATGGCTGCTGATAAGGATGGCACGCTGTATGCAACAGGATCATTTCTCGACGAAGTGGATTACACTGGTACAGATGCAGTAAAAGGCACGATCAAGAGCTTTGGTGCTGTTTCTGCTTTCGTGGCTAAGGTGAGCAAGGATGGTAAGTTTGAAGCTATAAAGGTTTTTGAACCTACAGGCAATTTGGACGTGGTTCTCTCAGAATTCCCATTCTATCTCCCTGATGAAGACCCTATTGACATCACACCAAACAACATCCAGATAGATGGCGATAAGGTGTATGTGTCTGCTACTTACAAGGGTGATGTGGCTGATTTCGGTTGGAAAGGTGCTTATCTTGTCAACTATGATTTCGGCATGTATATGGACAATGCCAGTGCAGGTGTGTTCTCTCTCAACAAGAGTGACCTTTCTGGTGCTGCTAACGTAGCTTACGTGCAGGCAACAGGTACAATCTCTGAGACTCAGAACTATCCAGAAGCCATCAACTTCGTTGCAGATAATGGTACTGTATATGTGGGTTTCTTCGGTTTTGGTAATCTGACCATCACTACTCCAGCTGGTGCAAAAGATTTCACTTTTGCAAGCGATGGTGAAGGTGCTAATGAGCACGGTTTTGTGCTTGCAACAGTAGGAAGTTCCTTGATAACCAAAGTGTTCAATGCTGCAAAGAACGACAAGGTGGCTAAGCCATACAAGGTGGAAATGGCTATGGATGGTGACAACATCATCATTGGTGGTACGTTCTATGGTGTATTGCCATTTGCTAACGCTAAGACTTCAGGAGATTTTGCATTTGATGCATTTGCAGTGTCCGTAAAGAAGGACGGTGCAGTGAATTGGGCAAATGTATGTTCAAAGGAGTCAAAAGCTACAGCTATGGTTGTGACAGGTGAAGAGGTTCACCTCGCTACTACAAATAGTAATTTCACTATCGATCCTGCCACAGGTGAGATGGAGGCTGACGACGATGATGATACTGACGTGAGTGTTATCTCTGATGCGGCTGTATGGGGTAACGAATACGCTGCAGTTGTCTTTGCTGACGAAAATGAGGTGTATGTAGTATCGAAGAATATGAACGAAGAGGAAGAAATGGAAGAGGGTCTCGTCGAGATTCCACAGAGCCAGGGCTTCGAGTACGATGAATTTGCACGTGCTACTTTAGTTGAAGGCGAAAAATACAACACCTATACTGTCACAAAAGACCTCCAGATTGCTATCAAGATGATGGATGTTGATGTGAAGGATTGCGACTATGTGGTTGTGAAGTTTGCAGAGCCTGTAGCTGCTGGTTGGAGACTTGCCTTCTGGTCTAACCAAGACTTGACAGAAGTGCCTGAAGGTGCAAAAGAATACAAGTATGTGTTTGCCGATGATCCTAAGTGCGGTGTCACTGACGGTATTCTCCCACAAATTTGTATGATGACCTTCTTCGGTGGTTTCACTGCTCCTTTGGAAGCGAAGGTGGTGGGCATTTACAAGCACATGATCACGCCTGATGACATTGATGCTCCAGAAGTTGCACCTGCAGTAGCTGAAGATGGTCAACTCTTTAACCTTCTTGGTCAACCCGTTGATGAAAACTACAAGGGTGTAGTCATTATGCCTAATGGTAAGAAGATGTATATGAAATAAATAGATTGTTGCGACACTTAGAGCGGGTAGTGATGAGCTACCCGCTTTTTTACCTTTTTAGTTATGAAACACATACTTCTATTGTTGGGGTTACTGATAGGGCTTGCCATTCATGCCCAACGTACAGATATTCTACCCATGCTTCCCACGCAATGGGGACAGGGAAGTCCCTATAATCTATTATGTCCATCCATCGCAGGACAGCATTGTCAGACGGGATGTGTCGCCACAGCGATGGCGCAGGTGATGAAATATCACGAATGGCCGAAAGCTGATTTTCAGTGGGATAAGATGCTCAACCTCTACGACTGTGAGGCAACAGAGGAAGAACGTCTTGCCGTTGCTCAACTGATGGCAAGTTGTGGCGAAGCGGTCAATATGGAGTATGGTTTGACCACTTCCGCTGCATGGGAAGGGGATGCTGCTATAGCTTTACGTGAAGTATTCGGTTATGCCCCCTCTGTTCGTGAAGTGTTTCGCAACATGTATGGTAGAACGGCATGGGAGAACCTGATCTATCATGAGTTGTCACAGGGTCGCCCCGTCTTTTATGGAGGTATGCCCAGTGGGTTTGCCCATCAATTTGTTTGTGACGGTTATGCTGACGGAAAGTTCCACTTCAATATGGCATGGCAATACCTGTCAGATGGCTACTATACTGTCAATGAACTCGATCGCTATCCAGAAGGTCAAACAGCCATTATTGGCATCCAGCCTGTTTGTGACGCAGACTTTGGCCAAGAGTTTTCTCTTGAATCTCTTACTTACACTGTGACAGATAGGGGTGAGGTTTCTGTCCGCATGAACAAAGAGAATCCTCCTGTTGGTAAACTTGATATTCCAGCTTCTATTGAATGGAATGGCAATACCTACCGTGTTACAGCTATTGACTATGCAGCCTTTGAAGATTGCATCTCCATAACTGCTCTTCGAATCCCTGCTTCCGTTGCTATCATTGGCAACCGCATGGTGCTTGGTTGTACACAACTTGCAAGCATTGAAGTAGATGCGGCGAATCCTTGGTATCTCTCACAGGATGATGTACTTATGGGGAAATATGAACTTGTTTCTTATCCTATTTCAAAGTTCAATTCCTCTTATCGTATCCCTGATGGAATCACAACCATTCCTGCTTCCTTTTTTCGTGGCAACACACACCTACAACGCATTGAACTCCCTGCTTCTGTGCAGTCCATCGACATCCTTGCTTTTCGAGGTTGCTCTGCTCTTACAACCATTGTAACTGAAAATTCCGTACCCCGTGCCATTGAGGAACTTGCTTTCGATGATGACACCTACGACACTGCAACCCTCATTGTTCCTGCAGGTACTGCTACTCAATATAAACGCCTTGGTGGTTGGAAACGTTTTCAACATATAGAAGAAGTCACACCTGCCAGCATTTCATCTCATTCCTCATCCCTATCACCAAATTCTCAGATTCCTTTATTCCAAACTTCCTCTCATACTATTTCTTTTGACTCCCAAATGAATAAGAAATACCTTTTTTTTGACCAAAAATGAGAAAAATGAGATAATAATGTATTTTTTTTAAGTTTTTTTCGCACGGAATGAAGAAAAAGCTTTATATTTGCACAATTATTACGCACGTATAATGCGCGTGTAATATCAGTTAGTTGATATATGTAGATCAAACAAAAACAACAAAACAATCAGGACATGAACAATAATAACAAACAAAATATGAAGAATACAATGAAAATAAAGAGCTTACTTTCATTCTTCGTGCCTGCCGCGTTGATGACGCTGGTTGTGGCAAGCTGTAGCGATTACGACAATGGCTACAACGAGAGTGCCATCAAATTTCAGGAGGAATTCCGCAAGGCTTTCGGTGATATAGACCCTGAGCAGGATTGGAACTTGGCAGAACGTGCAACTGTGACTGTCTCCACCATGAAGGAGTCGGAAGTGAAAATCTATGCCCTTCGTGGTGATGAGTACGTTCTCGTTGGTGACTACGAAGGAGTAAATGGCACTCGTGTGCTTGGTTTCGATATGGTTGAGGGTACTACTAACATCATGGTGACTGATGGAGAAACAGCAGAACAAGCGGTGCCAGGTGGTGTAGTGACCTTTGGCGGCACTCGTACTGTCGGTAGTGGAAATGGAACTGTTGGAATCGAAACAATCACCAATGAAAATGGTGATGAGATTAATAATGTGAATTATCCGAAGTATAAGGAAGCTACTTCTGCCGATTATGACGCAATGAAAGCTGTGATTCCCGAGATTGGTTGGCGTAATAATTACACAAACCTAAACAAGGTAACACACGATTTCACATATGTATCGAATGGTACGTTTATTGTCTATCCTTACTATTGGGAGACTAGCTCTAATAATACTATAGGTATTTATTATTATGAGAATGGAATTCGTCAAGAGGTGGATATTTACACCATTAAGGCCGGTAATGAGTTCCAGTATGCGACTTCTCAGCAATACAGTGAGAAGGTTGGTAATGCGTCTGGTAATGTGTCTGGTGGTAAGAATACAACTAATAGTAGAGCGACGCTTTGGTGGAATTTCTCAAACTGGTACACAGCTCTTACATGGAATGAAACTTGGGGTAATGTAGCGGGTGGTGATGCCTCCAATTTGTTTGGCTTTAGTGCAGACGACATAAGAAATGCCACGAAATTGGTACTTGAAGGCATTGATTTCCAGCAAGACACAAAGGCTTTTCGTGTCATCTTTTTTGGGGAGAATGGTCAACGTAAAGAATATCCTGTATATTCTGATGATGTGCATGATGGAAAGTATGAGTTCTTACTTTCTAATTTGTCAACAGAAATTCGCAATAATTGTACAATTTGTTTGGCTGGTGGTTATGGTGCATATCAAGATGGTGGTGATAATCCTCAATATAAGTTCAAAGAATATGACGGTCAGGGCGATAATTACGTGTATGGTGAAGTACGTTTCTCTTCTATCAAGCTTGTGACCGACGATGGCTTAGGTTGGCAGGACTATAATCAGAATTTCTGTTCAGAGATTTTCTCAAAGAATCTTGGTACTAAAGTACGCGGACAGGGCATCAAGGTGACTCTTAATCCTGGTACCGTATTTGGCATGTATCTGAAAAAGGCGGATGCTAGTGGAAACTACACTTTCTACTCTCAGAGCGAGCTCAACGAGGCTGGTATTGTGGGTAATGGTGTGATTGATAATGGTGCAGGTTCTGTGACCAATGTGTCTGGCATGCATCCTTGCTATGCATCTACTTTCTATGTGGGCAATCAGATGTTCCTTGGTTTTGAGGATTGGCCCAACGTCTATGATGAGAGTGATTTTGACTTAAATGACGTGGTGTTTGCCTTCGATGGCTGCAAGCCAACCGTTATTAATGAAGATTCAACTCCTGGTGGCACATGGATGCTCGTTTGTGAAGACTTGGGTGGTTCGTTTGACACAGACTACAATGATGTCATTTTTAAGGTGGAACATATTAGTGGTCAGAAAACAGCAAATGTGACAGCATTAGCAGCAGGTGGTACACTTGCTTCTTACATCTTTTTCCGTGACCCGACCACATTGAATGCTGATGATCAGGTCGTTGGTGAGATTCATCAGATGTTCAATGAGGCTCCCGCAGTGAGTGGCGCTTACACTCCTATTAATGTAGGTTATCCTAGTGGTACTGATCGCTTTGAAAAGAATGGTAACACGGTTACTATCAATGTGGGTGAGAATTGGACAATGGCATATTATCAAGCAGACCAGTTCCATGAAGGAAACAAAGGTGCCTTTGGTGATGAAAATACTAATATGGGTGGTTTTACTATACGGACGTTGATGGCGACTACGGAAGCTCCAACGGGTATTGTGACGGCTAATCATAGTGTTTTCGGTAGCTCTACATCATCTGTTATTGCTGCTCCTAATAAGGGAGATGCACCTTATATCCTTTGTCTGCCCTACTCTTATATTGTGAATGAGGGCAGGTGGCGCAATGAGTATGTATGGGCATGGCCATTGGAGCTTTGTACCATTTGTTCTTCTGTGTACGACCAGACAAGTAAATATAGAGATGATAATGGTGGTGCATATAACAAGTTTGGAGTTTGGGTACAAAACTACCAAAACAATAAGGATTGGTATAAATTGAGAACGAACTACAATACAGTAGATCTGTTGCAGCTCTCTGCAGAGTATATCCAGCAAAATACTGGTGAAAAACAGCCAAATCCGATTAGTAGTGTTGCCGCTTCTCTCATCTATGGTAGGGGAGTAAACTTTAAGGATTTTGTGATATTCCCAGAGGGCTATGAAAACAATGTAACGTATCAGGTTAATGATGGAACTGCAAATTATTCAGATTATTTCCATCCAGATGCTCCAGGTACATACACAATCACGGTCACTCAACAGGCCAACGATAAGTATGAATCTGGTACAACTAAGTTCACGCTTATGGTACACCAAGCTTATACATTAACAGTTGATGGAAAGATTCTTGGTTATGATAGTGGTGCACTTAAATTGGTTAATTATACAAACAATAACACACGTTGGGTACTTGAACCTACTGGAGATGGAACAGGTTCTTTCTATATGTACAACGTCGGTGCTAAGAAGTATCTCACGATTCATAATGGATATACACAAAATGTAGGTTCTTTCTATGCTGAATGGGCTGATTCGCCAAAGGGAATTCAGATGGCACGATTCTGGGAAGTTGATGGTAAGATCCAGAGGTATGGTGGAGATAGATACTTAGGTGCTAATCCAATTGCCGATTGGTCGGTAGTGGATGCAAATGCCGGAGCGTCAGGTGGTTCTACAGCGATTACGTGGACAAAGACTGCAGTATCAGTAGACTAATTCTGCAAGTATTGTACAAACAAGATATATTTATCTTTTTAGAGCAGTTTATGAATGTAAAGGGGTGGTTTACAATGACCACCCCTCTTCTTGTGTAACAACAGTTTTGCGTGTCCACCTCAAAACAATCCCATTGTTTCGGTCTTTCTACGCAGTTGTTTCATCAAGAAACAGTGCTGTTTTTGTCGTTCCTTTTGAGGGGAATATCTTTCTGTTGCCCAACTGGAAGAATGTTTCTTCTTACCTAGGAAAAAAAGCATGTTCTAATTGGATAATTTTGTGAAGGTCATTTTCGATGTATTTTTGATATACCCACATTTCTGAATGGGGAAGATCGACATTTTTCGTATTTATCTTTAATTTTTGCGTTTATTGTGCTTTCAATGTGATGAAATTCGTGTTTTTTCATCTTTTTTGTCATTTTCTTTGATTTTTTCTTGCAAAAGTCGTAAGAACTTCCTATATTTGTACATTATGTATACGCCTCTATACATGTAACCTTGAATAAAGAAGAGTAATAACCTATTAACCATAAACAATATGAAAACTAAAAAAACATTTTCTATTTTGATGTCACTTGCAGTGGCAACAATTATCCTTGTGGGATGTAGCGATTATGACAATGGATTTACCGAAAAGGAAATCATTTTCAATGCGGATTTCAACAAGAAGTTCGGTTCGTTTGACGAGACACAGGACTGGAATTTGGCAGAACGTGCCAACGTGACAGTGACGACTTCGTTGCGGAAGGATATGAACGTCTATACTGAGAAGGACGGCATTTATTTGCAAGTGGGCGCGTTCAAGAACGTTTCAGGTACAAAGAAGCTAGAGTTCGACGTGATTGAGGGTATGCAGAACCTTGTGGTGAGCGATGGCGATGTGGCATTGCGTGCTGTAGTGGGTGGAACGGTGAATTTCGATGACATGAGTTCTGTGGCTGGTCAGGTGATAGAGACTCGTGGTGGCGAGTACGTGGATCGCAATCTTTGGTCAAGGGATTATGTAGTGCCAGCAAATATCACTGAGCCTGAGAGTTTGGCAGTTGTGGCAGAGTTCAGCAAGCAACATTATGGTGCTTATAATGAGGTGTTGGTTCCTTGGACCGAACTATTTGTGCAGCAGGTGCATAAGGGAACAGCTCGGTATTATGATGCTTTCAATCAAGCGACAGGAACGGCGAGTGACAAGATGAATCACTTGCTGATTTATGACAATTCGGCAGGCGAAGGTGCATTTAATGGAAGTTATATCCATATCAATGATTTCAACAATGGCAACCAGACAACGGTCGCTTACGATGACAACGACACGAATCACGAGTATCCGATCAAAGGTCTGACTTTGATGCGTGGCATTGATCCTGCTGGTTGTCCGACAGAGGATTTTAACTTCCAAGGTGTGGATAAGCATTGGGTGAAGCAATTTTGCTATCACAATGCCCAAAGTGATGAATATCAGCCTACTTACATCATGAAACGCGTGACTTGGTTGGAAGATGGCATTACAAAATCTGGTCTCTATCTCGGTTTTGACTTTTATGCTCAGAAACGTCTTGACCAACCTGCTGACAAGAACATGGACGTGGAACGTGACTGGATATTCAATGACTGGATCATCAAGATGTCGCAGGGACTTGATGTGAATGTTCCTGTGAGTGAATTGGAAAATGCAGAACCTGCAGCATGGATTCTGGCAGGCGAAGACCTTGGCGGTGGGTTTGACATTGATTATAATGATGTGGTTGTAAAGGTGGTGCGTCTGGCAGGTGAGGACAAAGTTAAGGTTACTCCATTGGCGGCAGGTGGTACATTGGCTTCCTACCTCTTCTTTGGAGAGAATTGCATTGGCGAAATTCACCAGCTGCTCGATGCCAGTCCGGCTCGAAGTGGCAGTTATCAGCCTATAAACCTTGGTGACGATTTGAAGGTGGCTACTCAGCACGTGGAGGTGAATGTGACAAAAGATTGGGGGTTGAGCGAGGATGTCAGCAAGGCGAACAACATGGGCGATTTCACCATCCGTGTACTACCTGCAGGTACAGAACCTAAAGCTAAGGTGTTGAATTATGATGACAAGGCCTTTGACAAGGCGACGGATGTGAAAGCTCCTGTGGAAGGTGTGGCTCCATATATTTTGTGCGTGCCATTCGCTTACACACTTACCAATTATCCTGAGCCTGGAGAAAAAATGGCGAATGTATGGTCGTGGCCAAACGAACTGACACACATTAATGAGCCTTATCCGGAGTTTGAGGAGTGGGTGAGGAATAAAGAAAGTCACAAAGATTGGTTCTCGAAGCCAGGTAAGAAGGGCTTTGTTTCCACTAAGGCGTTTACCCAAAAGGTATTGGGTGTTCAACCAAAGCCGATGACGGCTCATGAACTTGAGGTATCGGGCAATCCTAATGTAGACGTGACGTTCTACAATTCGATTCTTCCATCTGTATATCCAGAACTGGCTGCACCAGAGGCAACGCTTAGGTTGAAAGAGGGACAGACGAGTGACATCTACGTGATGAATGGTGAAGAGATAAATGTATTGAATTACGTTGATGTGACCGAAGCATATAAAGAAAAGGTGTTCTGTGTGTCGGGAAGTACGGGTGCAATGGCACCAGTCGAGGGTTCTTTCACGAAATTGAGGTGCATAGAGACGAATCCTGGTTCGACTACCATGAGCATTAGGCTTGCTATGCCAGGTGGTGTGTTGAAAGTGGATATGACTGTGCACTATAATGATAGCGGCTCGGGTAGTGGTGACACCGATAATAGGGAAACCAACACAATCTCCATCAGTGAAAACGGTAATCTAATCTATAATTTTGACGGTGTGACAGTGGGGGCAATAAAGACTTATATTATCAATACTAATGGTAGCGGTACCTTGTCTGTTTCTACTCAGAACGGTGGTAAGTTTAATGCTTCTCTCAGTGGCAACACGCTTACAATTACAGGTGTGAGTGAGGGTGGCGACAACCTCATTATCAACAAGGACGGCGACGGCACTTACAAACCTGCTTCTATTAGCTCCTGGGTTAATGTGGGAGCAGCAGAGGGTGACCCTGATGAAGATGCTGGAGATGATGAAACTTCTGGTGGAGGTTCATATTCAGTAGTTGGTAAGCAAACATCATGTGAGTTTGTTATAGAAGAAGCATCGGGTGGTAAATATAATGTGAAATACAAAAATGAAGTTGTTTTTGCTAACGTTTCCACGCTGACATTTAACTGGAGTGGTAATTTTCAACCAGCAGAATGGGGAGGGAATCCTGGAGGCATAAAGGTCAACAGTCCGTGGAGTACAGTATTGTATCAACCGTCAAGTGTAGCACAAGGCTCTTATATTGTGAATTTGAACTCTGCGTTTAGTAATGGGGAGGGAAAAACTATTACGTTCAGTAATAACAACTCTGGTTCTTCCTTCTATTTAGAGGTTGTGGGTAATTAATATGGATGAAAAAAAGAGAGGCGGTCTAATCAAGATAGCCTCCTTTTTCTTTCTCAAAAACTTGCATAGAAGCTATAAAGTGCGTAACTTTGCAAGCGGTTTACGAAGATTGTTCATGTTACTCAACATCTTATACATCCTTTTGGGGTTCTTCCTTCTGGTGAAGGGAGGCGACTTCTTGATTGATGGTGCCGTGACGATAGCTCAGCGGGCGAAGCTCAGTGCGATGGTTATTGGCATTACCGTGATTGGATTCGGTACTTCGATGCCAGAGCTGCTTGTGTCCACACAGGCGGCGTGGGTTGGCTCGTCGGGATTGGCTATTGGAAATGTGGCAGGATCGAACATCGCTAATATCGCCTTGATTCTGGGTATGACCTCGTTGGTCTGTCCCTTGCCATCGAAGCGTACGATGATGCGGGTAGACATTCCTTTCATGCTGTTGGCGATGGTGCTATTCATTGTGGTAGCATATACGGGGGATACCATCCAGCGTTGGCAGGGTTTGTGTATGGTGGCATTGTTGGTGGCATTCATCTCATGGGAGGTGTATCGTTCGCGCAAGAAGATGAAAAAGGAGGCAGAAGTGTTGATTCCTTCGATGCCGTTGTGGCGTGCCATCTTGTATGTGTTGGTGAGTTTGGTGGCGATGGTGTGGGGTGCAGACCGTTTGATTGAGGGGTCGAGTGCCATTGCGATGGAGTTGGGCGAGTATTTCGGTGTGGCGAAGGAAGAGATGGAGCGCATCATCGGACTGACGGTTGTGGCTGTGGGCACGTCGTTACCAGAACTGTTTGCATCAGTGATGGCGGCACGGAAGGGAGAAACGGATATGGCAGTGGGTAACATCATAGGGTCTGTCTCGTTCAACATCCTTTCGGTGGTGGGTGTGGCAAGTGCCATCACGCCGATACAGAACGCGTGGACGCCGTTTGCCATTGACTATGCCGTGATGATAGGGCTAGGGGTACTGCTGTGGATCTTCCTGAAAACACATCGAAGGATTGTGCGTTATGAGGGAGCCATTTTGCTAATTATCTATTGCCTGTACATCGCGAAGACGTTGATGGTGTGAAGTGACTATTTACTTACCTATAATATAGAAAGATATGGAAAAAATGGGATTTATAGTGATGGTGGTCGTGCTTGCCATCATTGCAATCGGAGTGTATGGCTACATCAAGACGCAGCGTGCGCTGGTTGATATGGATGAGAAGTGCAAAAATGCGCTGAGTCAGATTCAGGTGCAACTCAATTCGCGATGGGATGCATTGTTAGCATTGGCAAAAGCTGCCACTACTTATGCACAGCATGAGGGTGAAACTTTGGCAGCCACTATTGCAGCACGTCGTGGGGTTGAGATTCGTACGGCAGCCGATGTAAACGAGCAACAGGATGCTTTCTCCGAAGTGCTGAGTCGCTTGATGGTAGTAAACGAATCATACCCTGAATTGAAGGCTTCCGGACTGTATGAGAAGACAATGAGTGGCATCAAGGAATACGAAGAGAATGTGCGTATGGCTCGTATGATCTATAACGATACTACAACGCGCTTCAATCGTTATGTGCGTCAGTGGCCTTCGAGCATGGTTGCAAGTCAGTTGCACTTTGAGACGAGGGAATATCTGATGGTGGACGATAAGCAGAAAAAGAATATGCCAGAATTGTTTGGAGAATGAAGAAGAGAGTTCTGCCAAGGTTAAAGAGCTTACTTTTAGCTCTTTTGTTTTCTCTCCCTACTTTTGCCCAGCATCAACTTGATTCCGTATTTGTCATGGTGAAGCTGATGGATAACGGCGATGCTCAGGTGATGGAGCGGCGTGATGCCCACATGAGTGAGCAGGGTACGGAGGGCTTCATCACCTTCAACAATATGGGTGACATTGAGGTGAAGGATCTTCAAGTGTTTGATGAGGATGCTGTAGCCTATCAAGTGGAAGAGGAATGGAATGTGGAGCGCAGTCGTGAGGAGAAAACCAGACGATGTGGTTACCACCGTACTTCTGAAGGTGTGGAGCTTTGTTGGGGTATCGGTAGGGCAGGGAAGCGTAGTTACTACATCAAATATACGCTCACTCATCTGGTGAAATCCTATGAAGATTACGATGGTTTCTGTCATTCGTTCTATGAGACAGCTAATTCACCAGCTTCCTTTGCGATGGTGACTGTCAAAATGGATGTGGACTCGCTCACGAAGAATGAGGCACGCATTTGGACTTTCGGCTATGACGGTTGGAAGGGACATGCAAGCAATTATGTATGGGCTCGGACGGAAGAAGATAGCCCAATGCGTAATGGAGATGCAGTGATTATATTGATGGAGATGAAGAAGGGTTTACTGCATCCTGACGTGAAAAAGGAGGGGCTGTTCAAGGATTTGGTGAAGCGTCCAGCTTTAACAGATAGCGATTATGATATAGAGGTGGCAGTGGGCGATACATTGGAGGATGGTACTATGCGCAGTTCGTTGATGGGTGGTGAAATAAGTTCTGGACATCATGAAATGGCACAATTTTCTTCCAGTTCCACTTCCAGCGATGATGGTGGCGGATTTCATTGGGAGTTAATAGGTGGTTTCCTTCTTATTGTAGGGCTTATCGGTTGGGCAGCCAAGGATCAAATCAAAGGCAGTTTTGATGAAAAGAAACTGATGAAGGAGAGACTCAAGCATTTACAGGAACTGATGGGCGGTAAGAAATGGAACGAACTTCCTTACTGGCGCGAATTGCCCATGCAGGGTAATCTGTTGGCATCAAGCGGCGTGTTAGCTTCCGTGATTCAAACCATGAAGTCAAATGGTGATTCTATCAAGGGTATAGAATTCAGTGTTCAGCACCTCTATGAGGCGTTCATTCTCCGTATGTTCTATAAGGGTTGCATTTGCCTCGATTATGATACAGACAAACAAGGAAAGACTCGTTTGCTTTTCCGTGTAAAGGAGCCTGTGAAACCAGAGAAGCAGCCAAATCTTGATATAACAAAGAAAACCACAAGTGCCTATCCCCTATATGGAGCCAGACGTCGTGAGGTGGAGTGGGCGTACAAAGGATTGATTCATGACGATGGTATCCAGTATATGCTGCAAGATCTGCTCTATAAGGCGGCAAATGACGACCACCTTCTGCAACCCGACGAACTGAGGTCTTATGTCAATAAGAACCTTGAGAAATTGCGACCAATGGCAGATGCACTCTATATGGTCGCTGAAAGCCGTACAGCCGATGCGCATCTCCAAGCAGGTGAAGTGCAGCAGGTGGTGGGTTTTGTCCATTATCTCAAAGATTTTTCGCTTGTTGAAGAGCGTCACATGGAGGAGGTGAACTTATGGAAGGAATACCTTGTCTATGCTTCTTTCTACGGCATTGCTGACCAAGTACGAAAGGACATGAAGAAGGTGGCACCTGATACAATCAAACTTGATCAACTCATTCCACCTCATCAGGTGGTAGAGGATTTCAAACCTATAACGATAGCGCTTGCAAGCACCCTTTACTCGGCACGTATGTACGAAACTGCCTACGAGCGAGAACAACGCCGTGCGTCCTATAGTAGCAGAGACAATGATTATAGTAGTCCTCGCAGCTACTCCAGCAGTAGTGGTAGCCACGGACACAGTAGCTACTCTGGCGGTGGTGGTCACTCTGGTGGTGGTGGTAGTGGATTTAGATAAAATAACGTGATAACGTCATAGCGACATCTCGATATAACGGCAACGTCATAACGAAATAACGATAAAACGAAAATAATAATAGATTATGCAAATAGAAGAATTACCAAATGGGCTTCTGAAGAAGAGCCTGGTCGGTCTGCTGATACTGGTCGGTGTCAGCGTTGGTGCACTAGTTTTTACCCCCTCACCACCTGATTCGGTCGTGTCGCTCAGTGATGCTGGGGACATTATCGCAACAGTGGCTGCTACAGCATGCGGATTGCTTTGCTGTCCAGGATTTCTATGTATATTCATCAAGAAGTGGCGCTTCCCCATGTTGATCATTACTGCCTTCGTGCTGCTCCTATTCCTTTCGGCAGTGTGCATCGACCATGCATATGAGCATCTGAACTACGCTTTCTCGAAAGATAAGACGCTGGTGGAACGACTTTGTGTCATCACTCACCACAAGCATAACCAAAGTACTCACATCCGAGAGTCTCGTCGTACGGGCAAAGATGTGTTTGGCAACAAGAAGGAATATGTGACAGAATATGAAGAAACCACAAATCAATATGAACTGAAGTTCCGCTTCATTGAGGGGGACAAAAAGGAGCTCACGATTAGTCGTGACAAACCTTTTGAGTTTTACAACCGTGTTTATGAGGGTGATACCTGTATAGCGTATATCCTTACAGGTGCTTTGGGAATTGATTATGTACAGGATATGCGTGTGAAGAAGAGAGCGCATTGAGGAAAAAGGAATAACAGGGAGAGGCTAGAATAAGTAAAAGGGATTTGACCATCATCAGTCAAATCCCTTTCATTCATTCCTTCTTTCTACTCTGCTTTTTTCTATTCTTTTGAAGGAATTCCTAACCAAAACCTTTCTACTATTTATTCAATACCTAAATCACTATCGAATACCTAATCACTTATCTGTTTACTTTTTACTAAACTTCTGTTACTTACCTAGTTATTATATATTAACTAACTCTGCTTCCGTTGTGGGGTAAACTCTGTCTTTGTTTTGAGCCTTCTTTTCAGTTGGCTTCCCTGTAAATTTTGACTCCCGTCTCTCCAAGAGGTTATCACTAATCCCTTGAAGGTTCGGGAGTCTACCTATTTCCATTAAAAACTATTCCGAATTTTGGACTTATCCGTTGGGGATGTTATGAATTACTATTTACTACTGTTTTACAAAGATTTGGGCAAAATATTTTGGACTAAGCCCTCTTCGAAATTTCTTTATTGTTTTTTTAGGAACAATTTACAGGTTTGTTGCTTTCTTAGTATATGATCTAGTGCTAAAATGGTCCGGAATTGGATTATCTAGATGCAAGAACATTTGAATTGATGTCGCCGGAGAAGCGGTTGTCTTTCCAGTTACCAGCAATAACTTTACCTGTTGCTGTGGTATATGTTCCGACACCATTACGCATGTCCTCTTTGAATTGTCCTGTGTATGTTGCACCTGAAGCCCATACGAATGTTCCCTGACCCTCAATATAAGAGTTGCAGAACTGGCCTTCATATACATTACCGTTTGCATAAGTGTACTTGCCAAGACCTTCCTTCTCGCCATTGACCCACTGACCTGCATACACATCACCATTGTTGTGATAGTATGTGCCGTAGCCATTGCGCTGGTTATTCTCGTAGTGACCAACATACTTGTCACCATTAGCTGCTGTGAAGACACCCTCACCTACACGTACGTCATCAACCCATTCGCCCTCGTATGTGTCACCGTTAGCCCATGTGAGTTTGCCGTGACCATTACGCTTACCGTTCTTCCACTCACCTTCGTAAGTGTTGCAACGATCTGCATAAAACGCACTACCGAAACCGTCCTGCTTGCCGTCCTTGAAGTCACCCTGATAAACGTCGCCATCTACCCATGAATAACGTCCGTAACCGTCAATTTGGCCATTTACAAAATTACCTTCGAAGCGGTCACCGTTTTTCCACTCATAGACGCCTTTGCCGTGCATTTTACCGTCTTTCTTGTTGCCAGTATACTTGCCTGCGTTGTTCAGATTTGGATTTTTCTGAGCAGCGTCGTCTTGTCCCTGTGCCATGATGCTGCTATAAGCACCGAATGACAAGAATGCTAATACTGTTAAGATGAACTTCTTCATAACTATGCCCTTTCGTTAAGTGGTTATTGGTTTTGTATGTTGTTTTAATTAGTCTCCGAAGAGAATTTTTGGTTGATTATGATTTTTTTGTTTTTTTTGTCTTGGCAACATTTTGTTGTTTTGACATTGCAAAGTTACCTGTTTTGTTTCCTTCTTCCAAATAAAAAATAAAAAAAATGTAAGAAAAATAAAAATAAATCACATTTTGTAGAGGTTTATGACATTAATATTCCTCATGTGGTAATATTTTCAAAAATATCATTGACTGTATTGTTGCTTTTGGAAACATAATAGATGCTTCTGGTAGACGTTTGTTTTTGTATTGGTTGACATTTATTCGGTTTTTATGGGTTTAGTCTATTGCGAGGAATATTTTTTATTCTTGTTTTGTTTCCCTCTTTATGTATTTGTGGCTAAAATGTTTCTTTTTGAGCAGGTTTTGGTGTTATTCGACTTCAATTTGTGGAATTTCGTTGATATCGGTGAGAGTTGGTAATGGATTCTTGTCACTTTGTTTGGCGCCAAGTTTTTGTAGTTTTGCGCAAGTGGTTATAATGCTTTGACCAGTGGGAGCTAGTTTGTTTCCCCCCTCCTCATAGGCTTGAGTGGCACGTTTGAGTGCTTGGCCGATGGCTTCGTATTTTTTCATGAACTGTCCCACGCGTTCTAACATTTCGTTAGCAAGAGCATATACTTTTTCATGGTTTTGTGCCTGAGCGATCTGTGTCCATGTGAGATTGATGATACGCAGAGCAGCGAAAATTGTTTGTTCGTCGGCAATAAATACATTTTGTGTCATTGCATTGCGCCACAGATCAGGTTGTGCGTTAAGTGCTGTCCATAGAGCTGCTGAATGAGGAACAAACATGATTACATAGTCCATGCGTGCCTTGGGTGGCTTAATATATGCTGAATAATCTTTGGTGGATAGTTCCCTGACATGCGATTTCAAACTATCAATATGAGATTTTAGCA
>Ga0265300_10001891_pt1 | contig 18880 bp, 6 predicted proteins | sample AusTroGonzalo_MG_FD_193482 | JGI IMG/M metagenome (GOLD analysis project Ga0265300, IMG submission 193482) | Bovine rumen microbial communities from tropical cattle in Woodstock, Queensland, Australia - Gonzalo_03 | ecosystem: Host-associated > Mammals > Digestive system > Stomach > Rumen ...
TACTACCGTGTGGACCCGCGCTTCGGCACGAATGCCGACTACCGCCGCCTCTGTGACGAGGCCCACGCCCGCGGGCTGAAAGTGGTCATGGACATGATCTTCAACCACTGCGGCTTCGACCACCCGTGGGTGGCCGACCAGCCGTCGAAGGACTGGTTCAACTTGTCCGACTGGCTAAAGCAGTCGAGTGGCAGCAGTAATCCCGAGGGTACTGATTTCCTCCAGACCTCCTACAAGCTCACCCCCGTCATGGACCCCTACGCCTCGAAGGTAGACCTCAAGGAGACCGTCGAGGGGTGGTTCGTGCCCACTATGCCCGACCTGAACCAGCGTAACCCGCACCTCATGCGCTACCTCATCCAAAACTCCTTCTGGTGGATAGAAACCGTCGGCATCGACGGCATCCGCATGGACACCTATCCCTACGCCTATGCCGACGCCATGGCCCAGTGGATGCGTGAGCTCAACGACGAGTATCCGAACTTCAATACCGTCGGCGAGACGTGGGTCACCGAGCCTGCGTACACGGCGGCGTGGCAGGATAATCCCTCTACTCGGGGGCTCGGGGGCTCGGGGGCTCGGGGGCCCGAGGAGAGTGAAAGTGGTGAGGGTATTCTCGCACCCCCGCACCCCCGTACCCCCGCCCACCCGATAGGCAGGTCCTATCTTAAAACCGTCATGGACTTCTCGTTCTACGACAAGATCAACCAGGCCAAGGTCGAGGAGACCGATGACTGGTGGCAGGGACTGAACCGGCTCTACAACTCCTTCGTCTACGACTACCTCTACCCGAACCCGTCGAGTGTCATGGCGTTCATCGACAACCACGATACCGACCGCTTCCTCGGTGAGGGTCACGACTCGCTGATGCTGAAGCAGGCGCTGGCGCTGCTGCTCACCGTGCGCCGTATACCGCAGCTGTACTACGGCACGGAGATTATGATGAACGGCACGAAGGCCGTCACCGACGGCAATGTCCGTAAGGACTTCCCCGGCGGCTTCCCCGGCGACAGCCGTGACGCCTTCACCCGTGAGGGCCGCACCCGTCAGGAGCAGCAGATGTTCCAGTGGCTCAGCCGCCTGCTGCACTGGCGTCAGGGCAACCCCGTCATCAGCCGCGGCACGATGAAGCAGTTCATACCGTACAAGGGCGTCTACGTTATCGCCCGCCAGCTGGACGGGAAGACCGTGATGACGGTGCTCAACGGCACGACGAAGGCCGCCACGATGGAGGTGAACCGCTACCGTGAGGTCGTGGGCACTGCCACGCGCGCTAAGGACATACTGACTGGCCGCTATGTCGACCTGTCAAGCGACCTCGAGCTCCGCCCCCGCCAGTCGCTCGTCCTGCAGTTCTAAAGCTTACCTTTAGCCGTCTAAAGCTTACCTTCTCACCGCTAAAGGTAAGCTTTTCGCTGCTAAAGGTGACCTTTTCGCCGCTAAAGCTTACCTTTTTGAAATGTCCCATACCGTGGGACAAACGAATAACTCCGACCGGCTTGCATATATATATAGCTAAACAAAAAAACAACCTACCTATCCTACCTATCTGCATGTCCCGTTTTTAGGTATAACTGTAAGATAGGTAGGATAGGTAGGATCTTTTCCGCATAAGAGAACTCTATTTTCGCGCGCGCGAAAGCATCACTTTTCTTGTCTTTACGTAAACGTTTACGAGTGGTTGGGTGTTAATTTTACACTTTGACTGAAAATTTTTGGAAAAAAGTGTTGGCGTATCAAAAAATATTAGTATCTTTGCGCCAAAATCCAAAGTTGTTATAACAAAAAGTTAAGATTTCAGTGTGTCTATCGTATAGTGTGGGAATTCCATTACTAACAACATACACTAATTATTTATCTAAAAACTAAAACTTATGAAATTAACAAAACTACTCGTTTTGAGCGCTCTGTGGCTTGTAGGTCTCAGCGTACAAGCTGCTGACTTGATCGAGCGCAAGGCGCCGTCGCCGGTCATTGATGCCGACGCTCTCGCTGCTATCGAGAAGGTCGCCGCCAAGTTTGAGGTAGGCAAGTACTACGTGCTCTACAACAAAGGTGCACAGCAGTATTTCTCTCAGGGAAACAACTGGGGTACCCGCGCTTCAGTGAGTGACCTGCCTATTCTGGTGAAGTTCACACTTCCCGAAGGTAAGACACTTGAGGATCAGACCCTCTATCTCGAGAATTACTGTATCTACAACAAAGCATGGAAGAAGGCATTCTTTGACTCTCAGACATCGATGTTCGTGGACTTGAACCAACAGAAGAACTTCTACTGGCAGGTGGTGGATCAGGGAAACAACGTGTATCGCCTTCAGGCATCGCCCTCGAATCCTGATTTTACGCCTACCAGCAACCCTGGCTTTGTAGGCCGTGATCCGGAAGTGGCTGAAGATCACACCCACAACACGGCAACTGAGCGTAATATCAACTTGGAGAACACTTATCCTCTTTCTCCGTTCATGGAGAGTGGTTGGATTGACTGGGAGTTCTACGAGGTGAAGGCCTGGAGCACCTATGAACCGGCTAAAGCTTTGAAGGAAGCCGTCGAGAAAGCTGAGTTCGCCGGTTTGGATATTAGTGCAGCCGTGACCGTATACAACAATGAGAACTCTACCGTAGAGCAGCTCAACGCAGCTACTGATGCTCTAAATAATGCTATGGTTGACAACATCGCCAATGCTACCGGTCAGAATCCGCAGTATGCCTCCTCGTGGATAACGAATGGTACGTTCGACACAATCGATGATTTCACTGGTTGGTCTACCGACAACGGTAAGTTTGGTTCCGGTGGTACTGTATCTACCAACGCAGAGGTCTTTGGAAAGAGCGGTTTTGACATCAATCAGGATATTACGGTAAAGTATCCCGGCCTGTACCTCTTCGGTGTGAAGAGCTTCTATCGTGCCGGCGGGGCCGACGATTCTTACAAACGTTGGTCTGAGGATTCTGACGATGCCCGCTTGTCTAAGTTCTATGTAACCGTCAACGGACAAACTACAGAGACTAAGATTTTAAACATCTTCGACGGCGCTCCTACTACTAAGCCTGCTCACGGCAAGGCTATGGAGTCGAATGGTTACTGGATTCCTAATTCGATGGCTGACGCCGATCAATACTTCCATACAGATAATCTCTATAATAACATTGTTCCTGTTGAAGTCGCCGGAACTGATGTGGCTGTTCGTATTGGTGTGAAGAAGAGTGCGACAGATTATGATGCTTGGTCTATCTTCGATGACTTCTCTATCATCTTCTGTGGTGCTGGCGAAGACCGTTATCTGGGCTATGCCAAGACCGTTGCTAAGAACTATCCTTTATCGGACGACACAATCGCTACAAAGTCTTATGTCGATGCCTATAACGAACTGAAGAATAATCCTACAGGTACGGATGCCGCCAGTGCCGAAGCATATATCGCAAATCTGAAAGCCGCTCAGGCTGCCATCGTGAAGAGTGCTGCCCTTTGGCCGCAGTGGGAAGCTAAGCTGGCCGAAGCTCAGGTAATAATTGTTGACGAGACTTATCTGAAGTTCGACGAGATTGATCCGTTGCTTGACTATGCTGATCCAGATGGTGATGAATCAGAGTACAAAGCTATTCAGGAGGCACATAATCTTGACAACGCAGCCCTGCAAGCTGAGATTGAGAAACTACAGGGGCTAATTGACGATGTAAAGAATGCCTATAAGAACCAGATTGAGCCGGGTGCGGATGTGACTGATAAGTTCCTCACCAACCCGAAGTTTGAACTGAAGAAGGAAGGCTGGACCGGTTGGGAAAATGTCAAGTGTGCTGACGGCCGTTCGATGCCTGTCCTCGGCGGTACTGCCGACAACCAGACTGCTGAGGCTTGGGCAACAACGGGAGGCAACTTTGATCTCTATCAGGAAGTCACGAACGCTCCTGTCGGCGTCTACGAAATCTCTGTTCAGGGATTCTATCGCTATGGCCGTGGAAACGAAGCCTACCAAGCTTATAAGGAGCAGGAGGTTGAATACGTCAAGGATGGTGGTGCACCGGTATTCGTTTATATGAACGATGTTAAGACTCCGTTCAAGAACGTCTATGAGGAACCCGGTCAGGATCAGGAGTTCTATGTGTCGATTGCCGATAAGGATGAGAACAAGGAGCCCAAGACAAATTCTGACGGACAGTATATCTTCGGAGGAAATACGACTCAGTTCATTGAATCTGAAAACTTGCATTATCCCAATGGAATGACTGGTGCTGCTATTGCTTTCAGTGCTGGAATGTATACTCAGAGCGCATCAAGCCTGCTGGCCCAGAAGGGTGATACGCTGAGGATTGGTGTGAAGGGTAATACCTCTCAGCTCAATGATAGCTGGGTTATCTGGGACAACTTCACGCTGACCTATCGCGGCTTCGACGTCAAATATGTGAAACCTGTCCTTGAAGAGGCTATCGCAGCTGCTCACAATAATCTTGACAAGGGCTTTGGCAGTGACCTGCGCGCAGAAATTCTCGAGAAACTTGAGGCTGCTGAAGCTCTTCTGAATAGTGAGGACGGTAAGGCCATGTTCGATGCTGCTTCCGCTCTGGTGGGTGTTGATGTCGATGCTTCCATCGCTCTCTTTGCAGAACTTAAGAGCGAAATCTCTGCAATGCAGAATCTCGCAGCAGCTCAGACCGGTGTGACCGACGATGCCACAGTCGATGCCGCCTACATTCTGGGTGACGAGATTTCTGATCTTATTGAGGCCGGTACCTTGTCTGACGCTCAGGCCAATGAGTATCTGAAGAAGATTGAGGAGATGAACGCCAAGCTGAAGATTCCTGCTGGCATGGCAGAGGCTTCTGATGCTAATCCTGTTCCTGTCACTTCTCTTATTACCAACCCGAAGTACGCTGAAAACAAGAAAGACGGCTGGAGCGGTGATGAGGCTGCAGTGAGCTTCCATGAGGCTGAGATGTTCAACAAGAACTTCGACTACTATCAGGATCTGGAGAATCTGATGCCTGGTACCTATAAGGTGACTGTCCAGGGCTTCTACCGCGCTGGTGACAAGGTTGGTGCTATTGACTACAACAACTGGCTGAAGGATCCCGAGGCTTACAATTACGCATTGCTCTATGCAAAGTCTGGTGACAACACCTTCTCTGCTCCTCTGAAACGTCTCTGCACGGAGGCTGTTGAGATGGCTGCCGGCGAAGCTATTCCTGGTGGATGGGCTGCAACGAAGACCGATACCATCACATGGGAGCCCGACACAGTGGTTCAGCACTTCATTGTTCCCGACAACATGGAGCAGGCCGAGCAGGCATTCCTGAAGACCGATCCCGCCTACAACTACACTGGCAACGAGGTGATCTTCACGGTCGGTGAAGACGGTAAGGCCCGCATCGGTGTTAAGAAGGAACAGAAGCTTGATTGGGACTGGACCCTCTGGACCAACTGGCAGCTGACCTACTACGGTGCTAACAGTGAACTGGAGCCATCGCTTGGCGTCATTGCCGCTACAGGTACCCGTGTGGTGAAGACCGAGTACTTCTCACTGAGCGGTTCACGACTGAAGAGCGCACGCGGACTGGTCATCGTGAAACAGACCATGAATGACGGTAGCGTCAGAGTGATTAAAAAGGTAAAATAATTGATAACAATAAAATTGAAAACAATTAGCCGATAAACCTAAATAAGGGACTGGAGCGGGGTAAAAACCCGTCTCCGGTTCCTTTGTTTTACTAATCTTTGCCAAATAAAGACACGAACAATACCTGCTGGACTGCTTTTCAAAGACAGTTTGGCCACCGGAAGAGAAAATTCAAAAAATTTCAAAATATCAACAAATAAACAAAAACCTAAAACGTATGAAACAGAGACAATTCGTAAGACAAGGACGTCGAGTGGCTATCGCCGCTTGCGGCTTGCTGATGGGTGCCTGGGTCCTACAGTCGTGTAAGGATGACGATATCCTGCTGACAGGCCAGCCTTCGTGGCTGGGAAACTCGATTTACGAGCGTCTGCAGGATGACGGCAACTACACGACGGTGTTGCGACTCATCGACGACTTGGGAATGCATGAGGTGTTGAGCCACACGGGTTCCAAGACGCTGTTTGTTGCCAACGACTCGGCTTACACCGAGTGGTACAAGGACAACCAGTGGGGCGTCAAGAGCTACGACCAGCTCACTCTGGCACAGAAGAAACTGTTGCTGAACAACTCGATGGTTAACAACGCCTATCTGGTGGAGCTGCTGTCGAACGTCAGTGGTAATCCCCCTGAAGAGGGTAAGTGTATGCGTCGTGAAACGGCTGCAAGTGTCTATGACTCCGTGGAAATCGTTACTCCCGACAAGATGCCGAACACCGTGTTCTGGAAAAAGTACAAGGATAGTGATAAGAGCATCCGTGTGCTGAAGGACGCTACGATTCCGCCGATGATTCACCTGCTGCCGAAGTTCATGCAGTTCAACGCCATGACGAGCACGGATATGGAGGTGATCTCCAACCACTTGTCAAACTCTATCCACGAGCCGTTTGTCAACGGTAAAGAGATTGTTGAACGCGATATCACCTGTAAGAATGGTTATATCCATAAGGTGAATGGCGTCATCGAGTCTTCGCCGAACATGGCTGAGATTATTCGTACGAACCCGAAGACGACGATGTGGTCGACACTGCTCGACCGCTTCTGTGCACCTTATTTTAATAGTGCTGCCACGAAGGAGTTCAACCGTCTGTACAACAACGAGGATTCCGTTTTCGTGCTGCGCTATTTCAGCTCACGCTCGGCTGGAGGCAACTCTCTGGAGTCTGATCCCGACGGCCATACCGACAATGTCACCGCCCTGCTGAAGTTCGATCCGGGATGGAACCAGTACATGTATAGTAACACGGACGGTAAAGACCTCCACTACGACTGCGGTGTGATGATTGTGCCGACAGACGAGGCTCTGCAAGAGTGGTGGAACAACGAAGGACGTGACTTGCAGGACAACTACAAGGAGTGGGACAGCATTCCCGATCCTACCATTGCCAAGCTCATCAACGTGAATATGCTTGAGAAATTCACCAGCGCCTTCCCCTCGAAGTTCGACCTCGTGCTGAACGATGCTATGGAGCCTCTGGGTATCACGCCTAAAGACGTGGCTGCATGTTACATGGGTTGTAACGGTCTGGTATACATGACAAACAAGGTCTTCATGCCGGCTGAGTATGCATCGGTTATCTATCCCGCACTGGCCCACGAGAAGACCATGAACGTCATCTACTGGAGCCTCTCGGGCGCTGAGACAGCACCGTCACGCTACAACTTCCCGTTCAACTACCTGCCTTACCTGCTGTCTATGGACTCGCGCTACAGCCTGTTGCTGCCGACTAACGAAGCTATGCTGTGGTATGTAGACCCCGTTACCTATGGTGGCCAGGATAACACGACGGGTATGGATGCTCCGTCGCTGCTGCAGTTCTACTATGACAAGAAGAAGAACATTGATGAGCGTGTGCAGGCTTACCGCTACAACACCACCATCGATGAGGATGGTAATATCACACTTGGTACGCGTACACAGACAAGCGTGAGTTCAAAGGTTATCCGCGACCGTCTGAAGATTCTTGCCAACGACCTGATTATCGTCGGCGACGTAGAGGACGGACATGAATATTATAAGACGAAGGGCGGTTCGCTCGTTCGTGTCACGAAGGGCGAAGACGGTGGTCTGAACTTCGAAGGTGGCTGGCAGATGGAGAAGAACCACAAGAAGCTGGCTGTCAAGAGGGAAGAGATCTTCACGAAGAAGAACGGTAAGTCCTACCAGATCAACGAGCAGATGCCGCTGGCTGCACAGGGTAGTGTCTATCTGACGCTGAGAGATAACCCCGAGTTCTATGAGTTCTATGAGCTCTTTGCTGACGAAGATGCCAAGTTGACGTCTCAGTCTCAGCATGGTAGTGATTGTGGTCAGAAGAAGCAGGGCAACAGAAACGTTACGCTGATGGATAACTACAACTACACCGTATATGTTCCTACGAATGAGAGTGTCCGCGAGCTCATCGATGCCGGTGTGCTGCCCACATGGGACGACTATCGCATGATTGGCGTCAAGGCTGTCGGTGACGGCAAGGATGATGAAGAGACACTGAAATACGACGAGAAATACAAGCAGTTGTGTCAGGAGTTGAACATCCCCGATACGCTCCAGTATGATTCGAAGTTCATTGCTGCAGCGAAGACTGTTATCAAGACAGTTCTTGACAACTTCCTGCGCTATCATATTCAGGACCGTTCGATTGCTGTTGACATGGCTCCGGATCTGTTTGACGAAAGAGAAGAGGCTGATGGTAAGGTAACACGCACTCCTCTTTACGTGAACTCCTTTGAGACAATGACACGTAACCCGAAGAACAACCGATTCTTTGCTCTTAAGGTGGACAATAGCAACAAGCAGATGACGGTGACCGACGCTACGAACGAGGTTCATCACGTCGTAAAGGCTGACGGCCTGTACAACATCGTCTGCCGTGAATATTGGATTCAAGGTTCTGATGCTCCGAACACCGCTACCATCTACTCGATGTCTGACGCTGTGGTGCATCAGATTGACAGTCCGTTGCTGTCACCGCTGGTGAACAAGACAACGTCCTGGAAGAAACAAATTCTTAATGAAATGGGGAGGAACTAAGTTATGAGAATATTCAGAACTATCATATTGCTGATGGCGCTATTGGCTACTACAGCCTTGCGCGCACAGTCAATCTCGTCGGTTCACGGTACTGTGAGCGACGATATGGGGCCGTTGATGGGCGCCACGGTTTGTGAGATTGACGCCACTGGGCGTATCATTAACTCGGCCATCACTGACCTGAATGGTAACTTCACGATGAAGGTGAAGAACGCCAATGACAAGATCCGTTTCAGCTATGTAGGCTTGAAGACACAGTCGCTTGCCATCGACCGTACGACGTACAAGATCCGCATGACTTCGGCTACGCAGTTGAAGGAGGTGCAGGTGACGTCGAAGAAGCGTGTCAAGGGTAACGGCCTTCCTATTCCGGAGCGTGAGTTGTCCACGGCCTCACAGAGCCTGTCGATGAAAGAGTTCGAAGGTCTGGCCATCACCTCTGTCGAGGAGGCCCTGCAGGGACACATCGCCGGTCTGGACATTATCGCTAACTCCGGTGACCTTGGCTCTGGTTCTACAATGCGTCTGCGTGGTGTCGCCACCATGTCGGATGTTACCGGTTCAAGCCCGTTGGTCGTCGTCGACGGTAACGAGCGCGACGAGCTGGGTAGTCAGGTTGGTGACCTCCAGGGATCGGACTTGAACGAGAAGTTCTCGGAGCTGTTGAGTATCAACCCTGAGGATATAGCTGAGATCCGCGTGCTGAAGGATGGTGCTTCTGCAGCTATCTATGGTGTGAAGGGTGCTAACGGTGTTATCGAGATTACCACCAAGCGTGGTGCTCGCGGTAAACCACGTCTGGGCTATTCGTTCAGAATGACCGGTACCTACCAGCCGAACAGTAATTACAAGATGCTTAATGGTGACGACTACACCATGCTGCTGAAGGAGAGCTACTTCAATCCTGAGCAGAGTGATGCAGCCTCGGACATCCCTGAGCTGAACTATGATCCGACATTCTCGGAGTACGAGCAGTACAACAATAACACCGACTGGATTGATGCCGTCTCTCAGTTCGCTATCAGACAGCAGCACAACCTTAACGTCAGTGGTGGTGGTAAGATGGCTTCGTTCCGTATCAGTGCCGGTTACGAGCACGATAAGGGTACGACCATCAAGACCAACTACAACCGTTTCACCACACGTGTGAATCTGGACTATAAGGTGTCTGACCGTATTCGTGTCAGCACGAACTTCGACCTGACTTATCAGAAGAACTACCAGAACTACAGTGGTCTGTTGGACATCGCCCGTAAGAAGATGCCGAACATGAGTATCTACGAGCAGAATCCGGTGACGGGTGAAGATACCGACGCCTATTACACGATGCTTCAGAGTGGCTCCAGCGTCTTCAACAACGACCAGAAAGGCTATGCTAACCCTGTGGCCGTGGCACATCTGGCAAAGCGTATTCGTCGCGCCTATGATATGCGCCCGGACCTGATTATCAGATACCAGCTGCTCGGCCTTGACGAGGAACACTGGCAGTTGAACTACACGGGTAGAGTGGTGCTGAGTACTAACAATACTTATAATGAGAGCTACTATCCTCAGGTTCTTACCACGAAGAAGATTAGCGATGGCGTGAACGACGCCAGCGAAGGTTCCAGCAAGAACGTTCAGTTCAGGACAAGACATGAGCTGACATTGATTCCTGCGTTCAAGAATAAAGACCATTCTGCCATGGTGATGGGCTTCTTCGAGATTACCAACAACTCATCAAGCAATCAGGACCTGAGCAAGCAGGGAGCACCTACGGGAATCTCTACGACCAAGGGTGGCGGTAAGATCTCGAGCATGAATAGTGCATTCAACCCGGACAGCCGTTCTATGTCATATACGGTGACCAGCCACTACGCCTACAAAGGACGTTACATAGCTGACTTCACCCTGCGTGCCGATGGTACGACGAAGCTTGGAAAGGATCACCGCTGGGTGTACAACCCCTCTGTCTCTGGTAAGTGGATTATCAGCGATGAGAAATTTATGAAACCCACAGAGAAGTGGCTCTCCATGCTCGCTATCCGTGGCAGCTGGTCTCGCGTAGGTAATGCCAACATCTCTGACTTCCTGTTTACGTCGAAGTATGAGTCAACGAATGATTCTTATATCGACATGGCGGGCATGAAACCCAGTAACATCCGTCTGTCGGACCTGAACTGTCAGTGGAATACTGATATGAACCTCGGTTTTGACCTCGGCTTCTTGAAGGATCGTCTGTCACTGAACTTCGAGGTTTACCAGAAGACGTCCACTGACCAGCTGATGTCTAACTACCGTATCCCCTCTAATGCTGGTTTCAAGACTGTGCCCTACCGTAATACCGGTAAGTCACGCAACACTGGTTGGGAGTTTACGGTCAACACGAACCGTATCGTCAAGGCGGGTAAGTTCACAATGGATATGAACGTCAACTTCGCCAACAACCGTAACGAGATCCTGGAGATGGATGAATACCTGCTGAGAAACAGAAACTCTGACTTCGGTTATACCAATGGCGAGACCCTGACACGTGTGCAGCTGCACCACCCGCAGGGCGCTCTCTATGGCTTCCGCTACAAGGGTGTCTATCAGTATAACTACTCAACGGTGCAGTACATGAGCGAGGAGGAGCGCAACGAGTTCTTCGCCTCTGGCAAGACAGCGCCTGTCGTGATGAACGAGAAAGGTGAGGTGGTGCTCGACGCACAGGGTGATCCTCTGCGTATGATGTTCAACTACACCATCGATTCTCAGGGTAAGAACTACAAGTTCTGTGGTGGTGATGCCATCTATGAGGATATCAACCACGACGGTCAGATCAATGCCCTTGATATCGTGTATCTCGGTTCATCACTGCCTAAGTTGTACGGTGGTTTCGGTTTCAACTTCAACTATGGACGTTGGCGTCTGACCACACAGTTCGTCTACCGCTTGGGTCATAAGATCATGAATCTTGCCCGTCTGAATGCTGAGGCCATGACTGGAAACAACAACCAGAGCGAAGCAGTGAACTACCGTTGGCGTAAAGAGGGCGACATAACGTCTATTCCTCGCGCCATGTATGGTAACTCCAACTACAATACGCTGGTCAGCGACCGCTTTGTGGAGGACGCATCATTCGTGCGTATGCAGTCTCTGAATTTGAATTACTCGTTCGACAAGAAGCAGCTGAAGTGGATTGGCCTGAACCGTGTAACGTTGACGGCCAGTGCCCAGAACCTGTTCACGCTGACAAAGTACACGGGTGTCGAGCCTAACAACACCGGTACTCCGGCTATCGACAACAACCCGACGCCATTGTCGCACATGTACACATTAGGTATTAATGTTGAATTCTAAGGGAGGAAAGATTATGGAAAAGAGTATTAAAAACATAAAGAAACTGAGTCTCGTAGGACTTGTGGCTCTCATGGGCTTCATGCAGTCAGCCTGTACGGATTTCCTGGAGGTAAAACCCGAGAATCAGATTGTGCTGGAGAACTTCTGGACGGACAAGAACGACGTCCACTCCATTATCGCAGGCTGCTATACTGCCTTCCAGAGCGATGCCAACGTCAAGCGTATGATGGTTTGGGGCGAGTTCCGCAGCGACAATATCTATGTCGGTGTGAATACTAATAGCGATGCCAGTCTGGAGAAAGTTCTTCTGGAAAATATCGATGCGAAGAATGACTACACCAATTGGGATGGCTTCTATGACATCATCAACCGTTGTAACACCGTACTTCTCTATGCACCGCAGGTGGCAGAGAAAGACCCTGCCTACACGCAGAGTGAGCTGAGGGCCGATATGGCAGAGGTTATTGCACTGCGTTCACTGGCTTACTTCTACTTGATCCGTACGTTCCGCGACGTACCCTATTCGTCTGTGGCATACACTGACGACAACCAGAAGATGGATCTGCCGGCATCACCGTTTGAGGTGGTCCTCGACTCGCTCATCACCAGCTTGGAGTCTATTCAGAATGATGCCATAGATATCTATCCGGAGGATAAGCCCAAGTATCAGACAGGACGTATCACCCGCGATGCCATCCGTGCCATGCTTTGTGAAATGTATCTGTGGAAGCAGGACTATGACAACTGTATCAAGTATGCCGACATGGTTATTGAGTCGAAAAAGAAGATGGCAGAGGACAATCGCAAGAAGTCGAAGAACTACAACCAGTCGAAATCTTCTGGCTCGCAGCTCTACGAACTCACGAATGGCTATCCCTTGATAGAATCGCAGCAGGAAACCGGTCTGTATTTCGGTAACGCCTACACGACCATCTTTGGTAGTGACAACAATGTATCGGAGAACATGCAGGAAATCATCTTCCAGCTGATTTTTGATGACACCCCCAGTGAGTCGCATATGAAGGCAAATGGTGCTGTCAACAGCTTCTATGGTAACAGCCAGGATGAAGGTCTTGTGGCTCCTCCTGAGTTTATGCTGAAGGAGCGCGACGAGACAACCGACCGTAAGGTCTTCGCAATAAAGAACCAAAAGGTGGATGCCCGTCTGTATGAGAACTTCAATTCTACGGAAAAGCGTATTGTGAAGTACACTACCAGCAGAATCACCATCAATGCCCAGACAAAGACTAATCCGAGGGCAGAGAACATCAGCCGCTATTCGCAGAATCAGAATGGCTCGAATTGGATTATCTACCGTCTGACGGACATCATGCTGCTGAAGGCTGAGGCGCTGACCCAGAAGATGATTGAAGGTTCTGATGATAATGTGGTAGAACACAACAAACCATTCTTGGCTGAGGCCTTCTCATTGGTTAATGCCGTGAACAAGCGCTCGGTATGTGAACCGTTCGGTACCCAGTTAGTCGATACCCTGGTGAGCGACGATTATACTTCGAAGAGCCTGATGGAGGAACTGGTCTTGAAAGAGCGTCAGCGCGAGCTGATGTTCGAGGGTAAGCGCTGGTACGACCTCGTGAGACTCTCACGCCGTACTGGTAATACAACCGATCTTTCGAATGCAGCCCTGCTTAAGGCTGCAACCTCTCAGGATCTGATTGCTAACAAGCTGGCTAAGATGGATGCCATCTATTGGCCATATAACCTCGAGGAAGTCAAGGTGAACAAGAATCTGGTTCAGAATCCTGCCTTTGACAGTGGCGAGGACAAGAGCTATAAGAAGAACTATTAAAGAAAGGAGAACTACGATATGAAGACAATAACAAAGATAAAGAAGCTGGGGCTGGTAAGCCTCCTGGGGCTTCTGGGCTTCATGGGCACCGTAAGTTGCAGTGAAGACCCCGACGACAGCAACTTCTACACCTTCACAGGTGAGATGATGAGCGACTATCTGAAGAACCGTCCTCAGTTCAGCGAGTTTTACGAGATTGTAGGTCGTGCTGGACTGACTGATATGCTGTCAACTTACGGTCAGTACACCTGTTTTGCACCGACGAACGAAGCAGTTGATACTTATCTGAAAGAGAAAGGCTTGAGCAGTATTGACGACCTGACCAATGCCGACTGTGATACGATAGCACGTACCCATCTTGTACAGAATATCTATAATTCGTATGAGATGCTGGATGGTAAGTCGCTGGCAAACCGTAACCTGATGGGCCGTCCCTTGACACCTTACTGGCATGTGGATGAGGATAGCATCTTGTCTTGCTACATTGAGGACAAGGCAAAAATCATTAACGATTTGAGGGATGACTCCGTGGAAAATGGTATCATGCAGCCTGTCAACACTGTTATCGAGAAGTCGAACAAGTATGTTGACTATCTGCTGGAACAGAACCCGAAGATTAGTACCTACTTCTCTGCACTGAAGGCAACGGGCGTCTATGACGATATCCTGAGTATTGAAGACTTCGAATACAAGGATACCCGTGAGGAAATGGTTAAGGCAAAGACGTATAGATACCGCTACACTTCCCACGTGTGGACGGAGATAGCCTGGGTGCCTGACCAGAAGACGTTGGGTCACACCATCTTCGTGGTCACTGACTCTATCCTCGAGGCCAAGTACAACATTGCCAAGGGCGACCTGCACGCATTGTACGAGAAGGCCTGTGAGATTTACGATGAGGTTTATCCCGAAGACAAGGACAAACCCGGTCACAGCTTCGAGAACCTAAGAGACTCTGTGAACCCGCTGCGTCGATTCATGCAGTATCATGTGCTGAACAAGTATGTGGCCTCCGTACCCGACCTGACACCGCTGGACTATCGTGCAGTGAGACAGACGTCTACGTCCGTGAAGACCGTTGGTGTTGATGAGGATTTGATCAACCCGTGCGACTGGCATCAGACTATGCTGCCACACACTATGCTGAAGGTAGATAAGGTGACGGTGAAGGAGTATCTTGGCTCCAGCATTGCTGATGAGCGCTATATCAACCGCCGTTACGATAAGGACTTCCAGATTGAGGGACAGTGGATTGATCCTACGGCTGATCCTGATTATGCTCAGGATAGTCCTAACGGTCACTACTACTATGTGAGCGATATCGTAGCCTTCAGTGATGAAGTGCAGAACACGGTGCAGAATGTCCGTATCCGTATGGACTTCTCAACGGTATTCCCTGAGGTGATTGGCAACGGCCTGCGCTATGAGGGTACCTTCGTCGATGATGCAAATAGTGTGGCCGACGATTCTGCCACGCCGAAGAATGGACGTAACTACTGGTTCCCGCCAGGGTACCTGGATGGCGTGTCGTTCAACTATCCTAACTGTTACTTCGTGCTGCGTCGTCCGCACTCTACCTTCGACTCTTGGCAGGGTGACGAATGGAACCTCTTCGGTGACTACGACTTCACGTTCCGTATTCCGCCAGTGCCTTTCACCGGTGAATGGCAGTTGCGTCTCGGATTTGCTGCCGAGCCTACGCGTGGTGTGATGCAGGTGTATTTTGATGGCGTACCCCAGGGTATACCTCTTGATATGACGAAGAATATCGATGATGCTGAGATGTATCTTGGCGACCGCTTCATTACTGCAGTTGCCACGTATGACCAGCAGACTGTCGAACAGAAAGCTGAGCAGCAGAAACTGCTGAAGAACCTTGGCGCATACCTTGACGGACGTGCCTTGTTCAGCTTCCCCAACGATGGTAGCAGCAAGAGTCCGTTCATCACTCATGCAGCCCGCTATCGCCGTATTCTCTGCCAGACTAATATCGATGCAACGAAGGACCACTACCTCCGTTTCCGCGTGGCTAGTAACGGTCTGCAGGGTAACAACAACGAGTTCATGCTTGACTACTTAGAGCTGGTGCCCAAGAGTGTCTATGGTGTCGACGGTACAGGCGACATGGAGGACGATCTGTAATTAGAATGGAGCATTTAAGCGAAAATAGAAAACAGATAATTATGAATACAAAGAATTTATATAGAAAGGTGTTTGGGTTGGCGCTGGCCGCCCTCACCTTCACAGCTTGCTCCGACACGTGGGACGACCACTATGAGGGTTTGTCAGAAGGCGTCCAGGAGGGCTCGCTGTGGCAGGCTATCGAGAAAAACGGTAATCTGAGCAACTTTGCCAGTGTACTGAAGGCCTGTGGCTTCGACAGGTCACTGGCCAGCAGTCAGGTGTTCACGGTCTTTGCACCGACGAACGACCAGTTCTCAGCCGAGGAGGCAGCATCGCTGATAGCCGCCTATAATGCTGAGAAAGATTTGGTGAGCGAGGAAGACAACACTATCATCAAGGAGTTTGTAAAGAATCACATCGCCATGTATGCTCACTCTGTTGCTCCTGGTGTTACTGACACATTGTTGCTGATGAATGCCAAGCGTGTTCCTTTCTCAGAAAGTAACATCGCAGGAACAGCTATTACAAGTGACAATACCGCCAATCATTATGAGAACGGCGTGTTGTATATCATCGGCAACCAGATTGAATTCAGACCGAATATCTTTGAGTACCTGCGTAAGGATCCGGAGCTGGACAGTCTGCGTAGCTTCATGTACAGCAGCCGCTTCTATCGTAAGGAGTTCGAACCAAGCCTGAGTGTGGCTGGTGGTTATGAGAAGGGACATACGGTTTATCTTGACTCTGTTTTTACTCAGGTCAACGAACTGTTCAATTCCCGATTCCTCTATGCACGTCTGACCGATGAGGACAGTACTTATTGGATGGTGGCACCTACGAATGATGTATGGCGAAAGCTGATTGAGGAGTATGAGCCTTACTTCAACTACCATCCGACGACGACGGATCGCGACTCTTTCGCCTATACCTTCCCCCGTCTGGCCATCACTGCCGGTACTACATTCAGTGAGACGCTTAACCCGGCAAGAGCTCTTACGGACTCTGCCAGGTCGACACTGGCTGTGGGTGGTGATCTCCGCGAGAGCGAGTGGGGTCTGCCGTTCCTGCGCTACTATCAGTTCGGAACGCTTGGCAATAAGAGCACACACAAACCGTTGCAGAGCGGTGGCGTGCTGGCTGATACCCGTGATGTGGAATGTACTAACGGTATCGTGAAAAAGGCAGACCAGTGGAACATCAACCCGCTGAACACCTTCAAACAGGCCATCGTGATTCCTGCCACGGCCCGTTCTGCCATCCAGGAGATGAGTAAGGAGAGGAACGATCAGACGAAGGAAATTGAGGAGATCGTCACGCTGGCAGCACTCGACGTGCCCAACAGCTCTCCCTACTATGGAAAGATTTGGGGTAACCGCTTCATGCAGTTCAGACCCAAGAAGACGTCGAACGTTTTCTTCCGCTTCAACCTCACGAATGTGCTGTCGAACATGGGGTATGACGTTTATATGGTAACGGCTCCTATCCTGGCCAACGATAGTAACGCTACGGCCATCCAGCGACTGCCGACGAAGTTCACGGCTCATATGTGCTTCCTGAACGAAGCCGGAAAGAAGGACTCTGTCCAGCTGGTTTCCAAGAAGCAAGTCAACACGGACATCGTGGACTATATCCTGCTGGCAGAAGACTACAAGTTCCCGTTCTGTACTTATGGCCTCCGCGAGAGCACACCTCAGGTGTCGTTGAGAATTGATACTGACGTCTCGGCTACGGAGTATCGTCGCTCCACCTTTACCCGTATCATGAACATTGCATATATCATGCTTCTTCCTCATGGTACTTCGTGGGCTGATGATGAGTACTTCTACATCATGCCTCATGGCGATGGTGAGACGATTAAGATGTCGAAATGCACAGAGTTATTAAATCTCGAAGAACAGTAATGCTATGAAAAGATATATATTATTCGGACTTTCCCTGCTGATGGCCTTCCCCGTATGTGTCTCAGCACAGGATGATGACATGGAAGAGGAGGAGATCATCACCACCCGTGTCGTCAAGAAGAAGCAGAAGAAGTATGACACCCGAGTCGTCCGCGGACAGGTGAAGAGTGGTGTCACCGGCCAGCCCGTCAGTGGTGCTATCGTTACAGCTGATGGTGTCGATGGCTATAGTGTCCTTACCGAGGACGATGGCAGCTATGAGCTGAACGTCCCCGTATTCTCGACCGCCGTCTATGTGTCGACGACCGACTATACGCCTGTACGTTTGGGTTTGCGGACGTCAGAGAAGCAGTTCGATGTACTGCTTTATCCCACGACCTTCAAGGCTGACTACGGTAAGCAGATAGATCCTCGTAACGACCATGTGGCCACGGACTTCAAGTACACGAACAGTGTGAATATCAAAGACGAGATCCAGCAGCAGCTGGGTGGTCAGGTATATACCGTCACTCGTAATGCTACTCCTGGTGTGGGCAGCGTGATGTTCATTCAGGGTCTGAACTCCCTGAATGTCAATGCACAGCCGCTCATCGTCGTCGATGGTGTCGTCTTCGACCAGCAGTATAACCGCACAGTACTGCATAGTGGTTTCTACAATGATGTGCTGTCGGCTATCAATCCTGCCGATATTGAGAAGGTGACGGTGATGCGCAATGGTACGGCCCTTTATGGTGCCAAGGGTGCCAATGGTGTTATCCTCATTGATACCAGACGTAACAAGTCGATGGCTACGCGTATCACGGCCAATATCTCGGCTGGTGTAGTGCTGGAGCCTAAGTTCCTCTCGGTGATGGATGCCGATCAGTATCGTAGCTACGCTTCTGAAATGCTGAAGACTACCAATACCCAGATTCAGAAGTTCAAGTTCCTCAACGAGGATCCCGATTACTATTACTACACGAAGTATCATCAGAATACTGACTGGAAAGACTATGTCTACCGTACTGCCATGACGCAGAACTATGGTATCAACGTTGATGGTGGTGATGCCGTGGCAAAGTACAACCTGTCGGTCGGTTAT